>Ga0187893_10002314_pt1 | contig 42270 bp, 37 predicted proteins | sample MA1701074metaG_FD_139574 | JGI IMG/M metagenome (GOLD analysis project Ga0187893, IMG submission 139574) | White microbial mat communities from a basaltic lava cave in the Kipuka Kanohina Cave System on the Island of Hawaii, USA - MA170107-4 metaG ... | reverse complement strand
CGAAGTCCCGTCGTTTCCGCCGCCGGCTACGAGGACTCCGACGCCCGCCGCCGCTCCGGCCGCGGCTCCGACGGCGACTCCGATCCCGACGCCGCTTGCACCCGCGACTCCTCCGGTCGCCGTGAGAAACCCGGTGATCCCCGTGGCCTGGAATCCCGCGGGGATCGCGGGCGCTCCGAGCTGGGTCGCGCCCACGACGAGTCCCGGGCTCGCGCCCGGATAGAGCACGGCGCCCGGACCGCGGCGGCAGCCGGACTCGCCGGACACCGGGGCTTCGAGCTCTTCGCTGCGCGCCGTCTGGAACGAGTTGTCGAGGGCTTCGATGTAGTAGAAGACCTTCGTCGTCTCCGCGCTCGGGAGGGGCAGGACCGCCTGGAACCTGCCGGCACCGACCGTCATCGACACGAAGTAGAACTCCGGGTATAGGCTCGATCGGAAGTAGAGCTTGACGGCGCGGATCGATTCCGCCGGTTCGACCTCCGCAAGGAACTGGGTGAATTCGTCGCGGGGAAGGCAGCCGACGTCCTCGTGCCGGAGGAGCGGTTGAGCGCCCAGCACATGGGACGAAAGCAATGTGGCGGCGAATCCAAGTGCCCGAAACCTGCACCGCGCCCGGGATCGGCCCTTGTTCATTCCCAGCCTTGCCAACGGTCTTGTCGGGGATTGCCGATGCCGCGGTGGGGGACGCGGCAGTTGTCGTCAGTGATTGGTCTCCGGTTTGCCAGCGATGAGGGAAGAGACAGGTGTTTCGACCAGCTCTTCGAAGGAGCGCGCGCGGCCGGGCTCGGGCTCCTTGAGAGGGTTGCTTCTCAGCGACTTCAGCCACTGCCGGAGCCGCGGCTCGTCTTTCGCCTCTCTCTGCAGGATCCCATCGGTTGCCGACTCGAGGGACTCGAGCTTCTTCATGATCGCTTCGAGCTGCATCGACATGCGCAGCAGGAGGCTTCCCTCGAATCCCAGGGCGCCGGTCGCCTGATCGTAGCTGCCATCGGCGACGGGCTTCAGGTTCAGATCGGCCACGGCCTGGTCCACGTGCGAGGATTTCAGTACCTGGACCTCTTCCACGTAGCCGACGAGGAGCGCCCTCTCGCAGACGATGTTGACGAGCCGGGGCACGCCCCGGGTGATGTTGTGGATTCGCTCACCGGCGTCCTCGGTGAACATGTCCGGGTTGGGCGCGCCGACGACGTCGAGCCGGTGCCGGATGTAGGAGCGGTTGTGCTCGAGGCTCATCGGCTCCATCCAGCAGCGCACGACCGCCCGCTGGCTCAGAGATTCAAGATCGGGAGTCCGGAACTTGCGCTCGAGCGAGGGGAGTCCGGCAAGGACGATCTCGACGAGCTTCTTCCCCTTGTGCTCGAGATTGGTGAGGTGGCGGAGCTCCTCGAACTGGCCGTCCGTCAATCCCTGGGCTTCGTCGACGAGGACCACGATCGTCCTTCCCGCCGTCACCTGCCCCCGGAGGAAGATGTCGAGGTACTGGGAAACGGTGTCCGTCGACTCCTGCGGGCGGTAGGGCACGAGGAGGGCGCGCGCGATCTGCCGGATCAGCGAAGACTCGCCCACGGCGACGTCCGAGAGGAACACGCCGTTGAGGTGCCGGCTGAAGCTCCTCAGCAGCCGGAGGAGCAGCGTCGTTTTCCCCGTTCCGGGCTCTCCGAGAAGGATCGCGAGCCCGTGCCGCTCCTCCAAGGAGTAGCAGAGCTCGTTGAGCGCTACCTGGTGGGCTTCTCCGTAGTAGTAGGCGGGGTCGTGGGTGAGCTTGAAAGGCTTGTCACGGAAACCATAATGATGAAGGTACATCGCGAACGCCTTATGAATGAAGAAGATAAGCTGAGAAACGCGCGAATTCGATCCGTGGGGTGTGACATTCTACACCAAGAGGCGCTTCGAAGGGAATCTCTGTTTTCCGGGAGGGAACTTTCGGGGGGCTCGGGCGTTGAACCCATTGAAATGAGCCCACCTGGGGACGCGGAGCTGATGCGGCGGGTCCAGGAAGGAGACCGGGAGGCCTTTGCCGCCCTGGTAGAGCGGCACAAGGCGCCGCTCGTCCGCTTTCTCGCCGCCCTCGCGCGGGACTGGGGTCGCGCGGAAGAGGTGGCCCAGGACACGTTCGTTCGCCTGTTCGAGCTCTCCCACAAATACGAGGAGCGCGGGCAGTTCACTCCCTACCTCTTCCGGATCGCGGCGAACCTGCTGCGCACGCAGGATCGGAAGGAGCGGCGCCGCACGATCCTCCTGAAGGTTTTTTCCATGAATGGTGGCCACTCGACGCCGCCGAGCCCGCAGACCGTCTGCCTCCGCGATGAGCTGAGCCATCGGCTCTCGGACGCTCTCGCGGCCCTCCCTTTGCGCTACCGGTCTCCCCTCGTGCTGCGCGACATGGAGGGGTGGTCGTACGCCGATATCGCCCGCGCCCTGAGCTGCGGCGAGGGGACGGTGAAGTCCCGAATCCACCGCGGGCGGGAGAGGCTGCGGCTTCTCCTCGAGCCCTACTGGAATGGAGGTCGGCCATGGGCCGAATGAACGACGAGGACGTTTCCCGGATGCTCCGGGATCTTCCGCGTGAGGAGCCATCGGCAGATTTCACCGACCGAGTCCTCGCGAAAGTGGACGCTCGCACCCGCGTCCCGCGGCGAAGGGGCGCCCTCAGCCTCGCCTTCGTGGGTGCCGCGCTCCTCGGGATCTTCCTTGCGCAGGGATACGTGAGGGAGCGGTACCGTCAATCGAAGACCGCGGCGCGGGTTCGAGAGCTTCGGGACGAATACCGGGAGCTGCAAGCGGAGCTCGAGAAGCTCCGGGCACTGACGCAGGAGCTCGAGCCGGTCCTGGATCTCGGCGGCACGGAGGACGTGGAGTTCGTGTTCGATTTGAGGGAGCTGGCGCGGGAGGACGCGGAGGGGCGGAGGGTCCAGCCGGTTTCGCACGCGCCTTCGAAAACGGAAGAGAGGAGACCATGAAGTCGATTCGCATCGTTTGCATCGCAGCGTGGGCGCTCGCGCTCGCTGGAATGGCGTCGGCGCAGGAGCCACCAGAACCGCCACGCGCGTTCGTCTGGAAGGGTATGGGAGGAGGGGGCTATCTCGGCGTCCAAGTGCTCGACCTCACCCCGGAGCTTCGCGCGCACTTCGGGGCGCCCGAGAACGCCGGAGTGCTCGTGGCGCGGGTGGAGGAAGGGAGTCCCGCGGGCTCGGCCGGAATCCTCGTCGGCGACGTTCTCACCTCCGTCGACGGGAAGCCGATCGAAAGGCCGTCGAGCCTCGCGCGCGCGATTCGAGCGAAAAAGGCGGGGAACAGCGTCAACGTCGACTTCGTCAGGGACAAGGGCCCGCTGAGCGCTTTGGTCACCGTCGAGAAACGCGTTCGGAGAATCGTGGATCTCGCCGAGTTCGAAGTGGACGTCCCGGAGATCGCGCCTTTTCCCGGCGACGGACCGCTCGTGGGTGGACACGGGTTCGTGTTCGCTGGCCCCGAAGGTGCTATCGATCTCAACGAGGAGGCGGTGCGCGCGTTCGAGGACGCGATGAAGGACATCGAGGACCGCTTCGAGAGCGAGGAGTGGCAGGAGAAGCTCAAGCAGTTCAGCGAGCTCGACTTCAGCAAGATCCAGGAGCGCATGAAGGAGGTCGAAGAAAGGTTGCGCAAGCTCGAGAAGGACCTGGATCAGGAAGGCAAGAAGAAGCCCTGAGTCCGTTTGCTATCCTGGAGTGTGCGGCAAACGACGGCGACCGTCCTTGCGATCGAGCCCGTGGCGTTCGGGCGCAATCCGGACTCGGCCCGGACCAACGCCTTCATGCGGGACCCGGGGGGCCGTCGCCCCGAGGATCTTCAGGCGTCGGCCCTTCGTGAGTCCCGGGAGCTCGCGGAGACACTCGATCGGGAAGGGGTCGAGGTCCTCGTCTATCGAGATTCCGCGGACGCCCCCTCTCCCGACGCGATCTTCCCCAACAACTGGGTGTCGTTCCACGAAGACGGACGCGCCATCCTCTATCCCATGGAGCCTCCCAACCGGAGGCCGGAGCGCCGCCTCGAGATCCTCGACTGGCTCGCGCGCCACCGGCGGTTCCGGCTCACGCAAGTCGTCGATCTGAGCCCTCATGAAAGCGAGGGACGTTTCCTCGAAGGCACGGGCAGCATGGTGTTCGATCGGCCGGGGAGGACCGTATACGCCTCCGCCTCGCCACGAACGACGAGGAGCCTTCTCGATGAGTACGGACAGAGATTCGGACTCTCGGTCGTCGCCTTCCACGCGCATGACGCGGAGGGGGTCCCCGTCTACCACACGAACGTCGTTCTCGCCCTTGGCAAGGAAGTCGCCGTGCTTTGTGACGGGGCGGTCCGCGATCCGTCGGAGCGGCGCACGCTCCTCGAATCTCTCGAGGGCGGAGGGCGCGAGGTCGTCGCGCTCACGATGGAACAGCTCTACGCGTTCGCGGGCAACATGCTCGCTCTCGAGAACCGGGAGGGCGAAGATCTCCTGGTGATGTCGGAGCGAGCGTTCTGCTCTCTCGCGCCGGATCAACTCAGGAGGCTCGAGAAGCACGCCCGCCTCGTCCGGAGCCCGATTCCCACCATCGAGGAATTCGGCGGGGGAAGCGTGCGCTGCATGCTCGCCGAAGTCTTTCTCCCGCGCGCCTGAGCTACCTGCTTCGGCCCGAGCGCTTGCGGTACGCCTCGACCTTGCTCTTCACCGTCCTGCGGTCGAGCCCGAGCCTCCGCGATGTCTCGAGGTAGCTTCCCGATCGCTCGTAGACGTGCGCGCAGTAGGCCTCGAGAAGCTCCTCTGCGGTCAGCGTCCCTTCGCGCAGGTCGACGAGCCAAGGCGTGTCGGCGGCCCTCGACGTCGGCCGATACTCCTTGCGCACGAGGATGTTTCGCACGCACTGCTCGAGCTCGCGGAAATTCCCCGGCCATCCGTAGTCCGGCCCGAGGTGGCTCTCGAGCCAGTGGAGGACTTCCGCGGTGACGGTGTGCGCCTCCTCGGGGCCGAGGATGCGCCGGGCGATGAACCGCACGAGCTCCTCGAGGTCGTGGGGCGCGTCCCGGAGCTGCTCGCGCAGCGAGGGGGTCGAGATGAGATCGGAGCACAGACGGTAGTAGAGGTCCTCGCGGAATCGGCCCGCGCGCATCTCCGCCGGGAGATCGCGATTGGTCGCCGCCACGATCTTTCCGTTGAACCTTTCGCTCTTGGTCTCGCCGAGCGGCTGGAACTCGCGGGTCTGCAGCACGCGCAGGAGCTTCACCTGGATCGCCGGATCCAGGTCTCCGATCTCATCGAGGAAAACCGTACCGAGCGCGGGACAGATCGCGAAGAAGCCCTTGCGATCGGAGAGCGCCCCTGTGAAGGCGCCGCGGCGATGGCCGAAGAGCTCGGATTCGATGAGCGTCGGCGCGAGCGCTGAAAGGTTCATGGGGTAGAACGCTTCCGAGACGTCGAGAGCGAACCGGCCCGACTTCGGTTGGAACGGGATGTAGCGGGAGCACCCGATGGCTTTCGCCACGAGCTCCTTTCCCGTGCCGGAAGGCCCGGTCACGAGGGTCGAGACGTCGTCCATCTTGTCGAAGAGGGCCCGCCGATAGCGCCTGAGATCGTGCGTGAAGACGGACTGCCAGATGGCGGCCCGGAGCCGGGCCGCGGGGTAGGAGCTCCCGACGATGAACTCGAAGATGTGGTGCGAAGCGCGGCGGATCTGGAACAGGAACGAGAACCAGTGGGAGAGCTCCCTTTCGATGCCTCCCGGGTCCGCGCCCTCGAGGAGCTTCAAGGCCTCACGGCAGAACGCGTCGTAGAACCGGACCGCTTGCTCGCTCATCGCGCGCCCGAAGTCCTCCTCGAAGCGGTAGTACAGGACGTAGAACGCGAGCTCTTCGTAGAGCCGCCCATCGCCGGACGGGAGAGCCCCCCCGTCGGCGAGACGGGCCCGGATGGACTTCGCGACTTCCTCCGCGCGGGCCGCAATCTTCGTCACGTTCGGATTCTGCCGGTCGAGACGCTTGCTCCAGACCGGGCTCACTTCCTCGAACTCGTCTCCGAGGATCTCGCGCTCGTGCTCGATGCGCTCGGGAAGGAACGGGTTCGCGGTCGCTAGACGAGAAAGGCTCTCGAGGAAGCGCCGTTCCCCCGGCGACAGTCTGAAGGCGGACATTCCTCATTGATTGTATAGGCGGTGGGCACTCTCTGCACAGGCCGGGCGGGCCATCCTGCGAAAATCACGGTTTTTCCGCGGAAAATGAAGTTGGCACGCGCCCTGCTATGTTCGGCCCCGTACGCGGCCGGGGGGTCATAAACAAAATTTGCCCTCACCCCGACCTCCCGGCCGCAGAAGTCGCTTCCGTAGAACCTCTGTCCCTCTGACTCCGTCCAACCCTGCATGCGTACCTGGATCGTGGATCTCCGTCACGCGCTCCGTGTCTTCCTTCGAGCGCCCCTCCCGACGGGAGCGGCCCTCATCACGCTCGCGCTCGGGATCGGCGCCACGAGCGCCCTCTTCGGGGCTCTCCGCGGCGTCCTTCTCGATCCCCTCCCCTATGCCGACGTCGATCGCCGGGTCATGATCTGGAGCCGCTGGAGGGACTTCGACAAGACGTGGCTCTCGGACGCCGAGGTCCTGGATTACCAAAGGCTCACCTCCACCCTCGAGGATGTGGCGGCCTGGTCTCCGGGTCAGGGGAACCTCATCGGGGACGGGGAGCCTCTGCGCGTGGGCGTGAGTCGGGTGACCGCGAACTCCTTCTCCGTCCTCGGTGCGGACCTTCTTTATGGAAGAACGTTCACCGAGGCCGAAGATCGGCCGGGAGGGGCTACCGCCGCGGTGCTCGCCAACGGTCTTTGGCGGCAGCGCTATGGAGGCGACCCGGGAATCCTCGGCCGGAGCATTCTTCTCGACGGCGCCTCCTACGCCGTCGTCGGCATTCTGCCCGAGCGATTCCAGCTTCCGACCGACTACAACGTGAGCGCCACGGAGCCGACCCAGATCTACATCCCGCTCGCGATCGACGAGAACGACCTCTCCCGCGGATCCCACGGCCTCTACGCCGCGGGAGAGCTCGCACCCGGCGCCACCGCGGCGGACGCGACAGCCGAGCTTCGAAACCTCACCGCGAGCTTCACCGCGGACGGTCTCTATCATCCCGCCATGGAGTTCACCGCCTTCGCCGTCCCGGTGGAAGAGGAGATCCTGGGTGCGGTGCGGCCCGCGCTTCTCCTGCTCATGGGTGCGGTGTCGTTCCTTCTTCTCATCGCGTGCGCCAACGTCGCGAACCTGCTGCTCGCGGCCGGTGAGAGCCGGCAGCGCGAGATGGCGGTCCGAACGGCGATCGGTGCGAGCACATCGCGGCTCGCGCGGCAGCTCGTTACGGAGAGCCTGCTCCTCGCGATCCTGGCCTCGTGCTTCGGACTTTTCCTTGCATGGGGAGGTGTTACTCTCGCGAGAGCCGTCGATCCCACAGTCATCCCGCGTGCTGCGAGCATCGAAGTCGATCTCTCCGTTGTCGTCTTCACGGTGGCTCTGGCGTTCCTCACGACCGTTCTCGTCAGCCTCCTCCCGGCGCTTCGAACGGCTCGCGCCGATCTCGTGATGTCGCTCCGGGAGGGAGCCACCCGGACGGCGACCAGCCGGGAAGGGTTTCGGTCGGCGCTCGTCGTGGCAGAGATGGCGCTTGCGGTCGTTCTTCTCACCGGGGCTGGCCTCATGATCCGGAGCCTGCACGCTCTTCGGAGCGTCGATCTCGGATTCGCGCCGGAGAACGTCCTGACCCTCCGCGTCTCCCTTCCGAGCGCGAGCTACGAGACTTCCGAGAGAGTGGTTCAATTCTTCGGGCGCCTTCTCTCGGAGACCCGCGCTCTCCCCGGGGTCGTGTCCGCGGGTGCCCTCCGCTCTCTTCCTCTTGCCTCTCCCATCGGAGACTGGGGGGTCGACGTCGAGGGCTACGTCGAGACTCCGGGTGACAACGCCAAAGGGGACTGGCAGGTCGCGTCCGAGGGAGCGAGCGAGGCGCTCGGAGAACGCCTGGTCGCGGGAAGGTTCTTCACCGCGGAGGACCGGATCGACTCGCAGCCCGTCGCCCTCGTCAACGAGACGATGGCGAATCGCTACTGGGGAGGCGCGGATCCCGTAGGCAGGCGCATGCGGATGGGATCGGACGCACCGGAACGACCCTGGGCCATCGTCGTCGGTGTGGTCAAGGACCTGCGGCACAACGGAGTGACGGAACCCGTCAAGGACAAGTTCTATGTCCCCCACTCGCAGTTCCATCGCTCGACCGGGTTCGCCATACGGACGATGACTCTCGTCGTCCGGACGGAGGATTCACCTTCCGCACTCGTTTCCCCGATTCGATCGATCATGCGCGGTATGGACCCGAACCTTCCCGTCTCAGCCGTCCGCCTCATGGAAGACGTGGTGAACGACTCCATCGCGACCACGCGGTTCACCGGACTCCTCCTCGGCCTTTTCGCCGCCGTCGCCCTCGCTCTCGCCTCGGTTGGCGTCTACGCCGTTCTCTCGTATCTGGTGAGCCGGAGGACGCAGGAGATCGGGATTCGCATCGCCATGGGCGCCGATACGAAGGACGTGCTGCGCCTCGTGGCCGGAAAAGGATTTCTCGTGTGCGCGGCCGGAATCGCCCTTGGACTAGGGGCATCCCTCGGACTGGGCCGTCTCATCGCGAGCCTTCTCCACGGCGTTCGCCCCCTCGATCCGGCGACATTCCTCTCGGTTCCCGCGGTGCTCTCATTCGTCGCTCTCGCCGCATGCTACCTTCCCGCGCGACGGGCGGCCCGCGTGGACCCGCTCGCGGCCCTTCGGATGGAGTAGGTTCCGCTAGACCTTCTCGAGCGCCTGCTTCAGGTCGTCGATCAGGTCCTCTCCATCCTCGAGGCCTACCGAGAGCCGCACGAGCCCGTCCGTGATCCCGACCCGCTTGCGCTCCGCCTCGTCCACGTCCGCGTGGGTCATCGTGACGGGGTGAGTGACGAGCGATTCCACGGACCCCAGGTTCTCGGCGAGGCTCCAGAGGCGGAGCGAGTCCATGATCTTCTTCCCGGCGGCCACTCCGCCCTTCACTTCGAACCACACCATGGCGCCGAAGCCCGACGCCTGGCGCTTCGCGAGGTCGTGCTGGGGGTGCGAGGGAAGGCCGGGGTAGCAGACCCGATCGACTTTGGGGTGCGACTCCAGGAATTTCGCGATCGTGAGAGCGTTCTCCGATTGGGCGTCCATGCGAATGGAGAGGGTCTTCGCTCCCTGGAGAGTGAGCCACGCGACTTGCGGAGAGAGAATGATGCCCGAGGCGTTCTGCACGAATCGGATCTTCTCCGAGAGCTCCGCGCTCCGGCTGGTGACGGATCCGCCCACGGTCGCGTTGTGGCCGTCGAGGTACTTGGTGGTGCTGTGCACGCTCAGGTCGGCGCCGAGCTCGAGCGGACGCTGGTAGTAGGGAGTGAGAAACGTGTTGTCGACGGCGTGGGGGATTCCGCGGCTCCTCGTGATCTCGGAGACCGCGGCGATGTCCGTGAGCTTCAGAGTGGGGTTCGCGGGCGTTTCGGTGAGGACGAGCCGGGTGTTGGCGCGGAGGCTCTTCTTCACGTCCTCGGGTTTCGACGTGTCCGCGAACGTGAAGTCGACCCCGAAGCGGCTGAAGATCTTGGTGCAGATGCGATAGGTCCCCCCGTAGGCGACGTCCGACACCACCGCGTGGTCGCCCGCGTTCAGGAACGTGAGGAGCACCGCCTGGATCGCGGCCATGCCTGTCGCGAAGCACTGGGTGTCGGCGCCGCCCTCGAGCTCCGTGATTTTCTTCTCGAGCGCGCGCACCGTGGGGTTGCCCGACCGGGAATAGGAGTAGCCCTTCGAGAGGTACCGGTCCACGGACTCCTGGACGTAGGTGGTGGTCTGGTAGATGGGAGTGAGGATGGATCCGGTCGTCGGGTCGGGCTCGACTCCGGCATGAATCTGTTTCGTTCGAAATTTCATATGTTTAGTTTATCAAGTCTGGTGCTGGAGCTTTCTGAGGATGCCGTCCGGCTCCGCGAGCGCGAACCGCACGATCTCGTTCGCGCGCTCCTGCGTGCCCGCGACCGCGTAGATGCGGAGCTGAGGCGCGTTTCCCGAGGGCCGGATGTGGGCGATGTCTCCACCCTCGAAGTACAGCCGGATTCCGTCGGTCAGGTCGCATCGAGCGACCTTCCCGAAGCCGAGCTTGGGCGTGAAGAAGGAAGACAGCTCCCGGACCGCGGTCTCGGACGAGAACCTCTTGAGGAGGGCGCGGCTCGCGCGCGGGGGAAAGCCGTCGATGAGGCCCGCCTTTCCGAATCGGGGCGGAAGCTCGGAGAAGAGCTCGGGAAGCGAGCGCTCCTTCTCCGCCGCGAGGTGAAGCACCGCGAGGATGGGCAGGACCGCGTCCCGGGTCGGAAGGGCCGCAAGCCACCGGCCACCGAGCTCGAGATCCGATCCGGTGAGAAATCCGCCGTTCGCCTCGAAGCCCACGATCCGGCGGAAGCCTCCCCGCGCGAGAAGCTCCTCCATGCCCTCGATGACGTAGGGCGAGCCGATCCGAGTCTTCCTCACGGGAACTCCGCGGGGACCGAACCAGAGATCGACGGCGTCGCTCGCGCTCACGGGCACCACGACCGCGTCCGCCCGCAGGTATTCAGCGACGAGGATTCCCAGGAGATCGCCGCCTTCGAACTGGACCTTCCCATCGTGGGCGATGCCTACCACGAGTGGCCGGTCGCTATCCCCGTCCGTCGAGACGATCGCGTCGATCCGACCGAGAGTGTCCCTCGCGACGGAAGCGAGCCGCTCGAGCTCGCGAAGCCTCTCGTCGGAGATGTCCTCGGTGTCGATGGGGATGAAGGACTCGGAGCGCTCCATGGGAAGGACCTCGGCTCCGAGGCCCCTCAGGATCCCGACGAGCAAGTCCCGCCCCACCGCCGAGTGCTGGTACACGACGACACGTTTTCCGGAAAGCCCGTCCTCGGGAAAGAAGTCCAGGTAGCGGCGGGTATAGCTCTCGCTGCCCGCGGAGGACAAAGGCGGGAGAGAGCGCGCGCGTTCCGGCAAGATCATTCCGTCGTCCGCGAACGGCGATTCCGCCCCCTTGCGGGCGTACTCCCACGCGCGCACCCCGGCGACCGCCTTCAGGATTCCGGCTTCGTCCGTCTTCAGCACCTCGCCCGCCGGCCGGGCGAACTTCACACCGTTGCGGTCGAAGGGAATGTGGCTTCCCGTCACCATGACGCTCGCGCGTCTCTGGGAGAGCGCGCTCCAGAGGAGGGCGGGAGAGGGAATCCGTCCCAGATAGTCCGCGCGGAACCCCGCGTCTCCGATCGCGCGCGCAACGGAGCCCAGGATCCTCTCGGTCGAGGGCCGCAGATCTCCCGCCATCGACACCGGATCGCCGCGGTAGATCTCGCGCCGGTCGAGAAGGTACTCGAGAAACCCGCGGGTGTTGACGTAGACCTCGAGGTCCGTCATCTCGGAGACGAGGCCCCTCAGGCCGCTCGTGCCGAACGCGAGCTCGCCCGGCCGGCGCCCTCGAAATCGGGGCCTCCGGTCGGGAACGGAGGCGCGGTAGACCGTTCCCTCGCCAGCGATACGGTACGACGTTCCGTGCGTCACGAAAAGCGACCCTCCCCGGGGAAGGGTGTTCGTGCCGTCGACCGAAGACACGTCGAGATCGCCCTCGATCGCCAGCAGGATCTCGGCCCCATAGGTATCCTCGTTCTCGTAGGGACGCCCGGGAGAAACCTCGATGACCGAGAGCTGGAATTCTTTCGCCGGAGAGGCGTACTGGCGCTCGCCCTCCCGGAAGCTCGCCGGGCGAAGGACGAGAGGCACCCCGCCGTCGAAGCTCACGATGTTCGCGAGCTCCTCGACGTCGACGTGCTTTTCCGTCAGGCCTCCACGAAGAACGTTGTTCGAGCTCGCCATGATCTCGACGCCGGAGCCCTCGAGATACGAGTGCAGGACTCCCGCACCGAGGAACACCGCCTCTCCCGGTTTCAGACGCACCAGGTTCAGCAACAGAGCGCAAAGGACGCCCCGGTCGTGCTCCCCACCTCGAGCGAAGACGTCGTCGCAGCGGACGAGCCAGAACTCGCGCCTTTCGCGGTCGAAGCTCCGCCGCCGGAGGCGGAGGAGGATGGGCTCGAGGATCTCGTTCACTTCCGCCTGGGGCAGGGCCATCACCCGGCGGTAGAGATCGGAAAGCGCCCCCGGCTCGGGCTCGAAGCCCTTGCCAAGACGGTGGAGCTCGGGCACCTCCTCGAGTGTCGCCGCGATGTCCTCGAGAGGGCGGAACCCGACGAAGGCGTAGAAGTCCGTGAGGGCGGCGAGAAGCTCCGGCTTTCCCCGTGGATCCCGATAGCACCGGTTCGGCGCTCCGAGGGGAATTCCCGCCCGGTCCTCACGGAGGTATCCCCTGCGCGCCTGCTCCTCCGAGGGGTGCGCCTGAAGGGAGAGCGGTCGCCCGGCCGACAGCACCTTAATAAGGTAGGGAAGCTCGCTGCGGAACGCGCGGGTCACCTCGGGCCCGAGGACGGCTTCGGGATCCGTTGCAAGCAGCTCCGCTAAAGTGCCTCCTGGAACGAGCGACGGGAGGTCCGGATGCGCTCCCATCCAGAGCTCGGCGTAGGGGGTGCCCTCCTTGTTCTCGTGCCCGAGGAGCGCGGGAATGAAACGAGAATCCCCCCACGCGTAGTGCTGAACGCGCGGCTCGAGGGGGATGAGGCTCACGCCCGTTCCCTGAAGGCGCGGTCGATGAGGCTCGCGGCCTCGGTCTGGATTCGATGGAGATGCTCCCGGCTCCGGAAGCTCTCGGCGTACAGCTTGTACACCTCTTCCGTCCCCGAAGGGCGCGCGGCGAACCACCCGTTGTCCGTCGAGACTTTCAACCCTCCGATCGATGCGCCATTGCCAGGGGCTTCGGTCAAAATCTCGCGGATGGGATCGCCCGCGAGATCGGAGGCCGTCACGGCCGACGGGCCCAGCTTCTTGAGGATCGCTTTCTGCTCGCGGGTGGCTTTACGGTCGATGCGCTCGTAGACGGGGTGTCCCAGCTCCTCGGTGAGGCTTCGGTAGTGCCCACCAGGGTCCCGCCCCGTGGCCCCGAGGATCTCGGCGGCGAGGAGCCCGAGGACGATTCCGTCCTTGTCCGTGGTCCAGACCGTTCCGTCGCGCCTCAGGAGTGTGGCCCCGGCGCTCTCTTCGCCTCCGAAGCCAAGCGATCCGTCGAGAAGGCCGGAGACGAACCACTTGAAGCCGACGGGGACTTCGAGGAGCCGCCTTCCGAGCCTCTTCGCGACCCGATCGACGATGGCGCTGGTCACGACCGTCTTTCCCACGGCCGCATCGGCCCGCCACGCGCCACGGTTGCGGTAGAGGTAGTCGATGGCCGCCGCCAGATAGTGGTTGGGGTTCAGAAGACCCGCGCTCCCGGTGACGATGCCGTGCCGGTCGTTGTCGGTATCGTTCGCGAAGGCGACGTCGAAGCGGGAGCGGAGCTCGATCAGAGGCGCCATCGCGTGGGGCGAGGAGCAGTCCATCCGGATCTTGCCGTCCCAGTCGAGGGTCATGAACCGGAACGTGGGGTCGACGAGGGGATTCACGACTTCGAGATCGAGCCCATACCGCTCGGCGATCCGTCCCCAGTAGAAGACACCGGCGCCTCCCAGTGGATCGACCCCGATGCGGATGCCGCGGAGCTTCTCCATGTCGAGGACGGAGGCGAGATCCGAGACGTAGGCGGACACGAAATCGTGGCGATGGGTCGTGGGAGCGGCGAGGGCCCGCGCGTGCGGGATTCGCTTTACCGACGAGAGCCCTTCCGCGAGGAGGTGGTTCGCCCGCTCCTCGACCCAGCCCGTGACGTCCGTGTCCGCCGGTCCGCCATGCGCGGGGTTGTACTTGAAGCCCCCGTCCTCCGGCGGGTTATGGGACGGGGTGAGGACGATACCATCGGCGAGAGCGCGCTTTCTCCCGCGGTTGTGAACGAGAATCGCGTGCGAGATGGCCGGGGTCGGCGTAAAGCCGTCCGCCGAGTCGATCAGGGTGTCGACGGCGTTCGCCGCCAGCACTTCGAGGGTCGTCACCCGGGCGGGCTCGGAGAGGGCGTGGGTGTCCGCGCCGAGGTAGAGGGGGCCGTCCGGGCCGTGGGCCGCGCGGTAGTCGCAGACCGCCTGCGCGGTCGCGAGGACGTGGGCCTCGTTGAAGCTCCGGCGGAAGGCCGAGCCCCGGTGTCCGGAAGTGCCGAAGGCGACCCTTTCTCCAGGGTTCGCCGGGTCCGGTCTTTCCGCGTAGTAGGCGGCGACGAGCTTCGCGACGTTCGGGAGCCTTTCCGGCGGGACCGGCTTTCCGGCGAGGGGGTCCATGGCGTGGGCCATGGTAGCAAAAGCGGCCTTTCGCCTGGGTTTCCGGTCGGAAAGCGCACGACTTGCCTTGATTTTTGTAACCTCTGGCGTAGACTGGCAACGTTTATTTCACAGGTCAGTCTCCGCAGCGGGAACGAAAGGAGGAGGAGATGCCTGATTTGATGGACGAAGTCCCCAGTAGGCCCACGGCCGCGCCCTTCCGGATCGACGTGAAGCTCCACGACATCCTGATGGACGATTCCCCCAACGGAAAGCCGGCTTCGCAGGCGCCCAGACCGGTCGGGGCCCCGAAACTCGGCCTTCCCGAGCCTCGGTACCCCCAGAGGGTGTACTCGGATGACGGCGACTCGACGCTCCTCGAGTACCAGAGGATGAACGCCCGGCGCACGTGGGAAGCCTGGGGGAAGCCCTACTTCCAGTCGAGGTCGCTCAAGAACCGGAAGGAGCTCCGGCCGATCATCGCGTACCTCTTCACCGACTATAAGTGCAACCTCGATTGCCACTACTGCTGGGCCTACAACAACCAGGTGAAGGGGATGAGCGAGGAGATGGCGAGGCGGTCCGTCGACTGGCTCGAGTCGCTTGGAAACCGGGTGCTCGCGCTCATGGGAGGGGAGCCCCTCCTCCGTCCCGATTTCGTGCACAAGGTGACGGACTACGCCGCCAAGAAGGGTTTCTTCGTCTACCTTCCCACGAACGGAAGGCTCCTGCGCCCGGAGGTCCTCGATCGGCTCGGCGACGCGGGTCTCGCCACGGTGAACATCGCCATCGATTCCATGGACGTCAAGCCCTCGCTTCCCAAGGCCCTCGCTCCCATCCGGGGGAACTTCGAGTACCTGTTGAAGCGGCAGAGGCGCTACGGGTACACCGTCGCCATCAACACCAACATCTGCCGCAACAACATGGAGGACGTCCGCGCGCTCACGGAGCTCGCGCTCGACCGGAACATCGCCATCGACTTCCACATCAACGAAGCGCCGATGATCGAGCAGGGACACTTCAAGCACTACGACGAGAACGACACCTATCTGAGGCCCCAGGACTACGGAAAGGTGGACGATCTCCTCGACTGGATCATCGAGCGCCACAAGGGCGGCCAGAGGGTCGTGAACCCGCTCTCGCACCTGCACGAGATGAAGAACCTCATGCGGGGCGAGGTCAAGACCCGGTGGAACTGCCGGGCGGGGCACAACATGCTCATCATCCGCGTCGATGGAACTCTCGCCCCGTGCTTTCCCATGTACTCCGCGACCCATGACTGGGGGACGGTCGGGAGCCACAAGTTCGACCACGGGCAGCTCGACGAGATGAAGAAGGAGTGCACCAAGCACTGCCTTTCGACCTGCAACTACATCCTCGGCTTCTGCTACAACACGCGCCGGGTGGTGTGGTGGGGGATGAAACAGGCGCTGCGCGGCTTCAAGGGAGTGAGCGGGAGTTTCTAGCCCACCTCGAGGGAGGCGTTTCCAATTTAGAGGGCGCGGAGGCGCGGAAGAAGACCCGGAGGGTCTCTTCTCTCGCGTCTTTGCGCCTTTGCGTTTTCGTCCTTCTGCTCTACAATTATTGTAGTAGCGCGCCAAAGCTATCCAACTGAACGCGTAAGGAGCGATCGCTTCTATGAGCGCGGAGCAGTGTAGGCGGAACACGCTTTCGACCGTACGACGGATGCGCCCGAGGTCCGCCCGCGAAACCTTCCCCCCGGAGGAGTCGTCAACCCGCGGGGCGCCGCGGCAAGAAAGGAAGACCGATGCATAGGGCCCTGGCCGAGATTCTCGAGAGCACGACGTTCCGCAGCACGGAAGAGGACGTTCTCACCTTCTCGGAGTACCTCGATCTGGTGAAGCGGGAGCCCTGGACGACCCGGAACACGTTCCAGCTTCTCCACGACATGCTCCTCTCGAGCGGCGTCGAGAGGACCATCGTCCCCGGAAAGCCCCTGAAGCATCGGTACGCCTTCTTCGAGGACGCCTCCCTCGTCGATCTGTACGTCGTCTTCGGCCAGCAGAAGGCGAAGGAGAACCTGATCGAGAAGATCGATAACGCCAGTCGCGGCCTCGAGGCCTCGAAGCGCCTCTGGATCCTCCTCGGACCGCCGGGCGCCGCCAAGTCGCGCTCGATGGACGGCATCAAGACTGCCCTCAACCACTACTCGCGCTCGGACGAGGGGAAGACCTATACGCTTCTCCTTCCGACCGTCGATGAGCGCTTGAGGGAGAAGGCCATCTTCGAGGAGAAGGGCATCTACTACCTCCAGGCCCCCATCTTCGAGCGGCCCCTTCAAGTGATCCCGCCGGCGCTTCGGGCTACCTTCGTCGAGAAGCTCTCGGAGCTCGTCGAGCGCGACGCGGTCCAGGACTTCGTGAGGCGCCACCCCCACTACGACGGCGAGTTCCGCATCCAGGTGGACGGGCTCATCTCTCCCTACGCCGATTTCGTGCTCCGGGAGTTCATGGCCGCGCAGGGCCTCGATTTCGCGAAGCTCCTCCCGTTCCTCAAGGTGAAGCGCATGATCTACGACGCGCGCACCAAGAGCGGAATCGGCTCCTACACCCCGCGCGACGAGAAGAGCCAGGAGGCCGGCTCGCTGGTGGGAAACCTCGACTACAGCCTCCTCCCACGCTTTGGAAGCGAGTCCCACCCCCTGGTACACGACTACAAGGGCGAGCTCTGCGCGGGAGCGAACGGCTTCGTCGAGATCCACGAGATCCTGAAGCTCTCCGATCGCTTCCTCTACGAGCTCCTGTTCGCGACGCAGGACCGCTTCTTCAAGCCCGAGGGGCAGCCGCCCATTCCCTTCAACGGAGTCATCATCGGCCATACGAACTTCCACGAGTACAACATGTTCATGGCCAACGAGACGTTCGAGGCCCTGCGCTCGCGCACCACGTTCATCGAGATGCCCCTTTCGGTGCATTTCAAGGACGAGGAGAAGATCTACGCCTTCACCTACTCGAACGCGCAGCGGAAGTGGGCGCCCAAGAAGAAGCACCTGGCGCACGCGGCGCCACACGCCCTCGAGTTCCTGAGCCTGGTCGCGACCATGACCAGGCTCTACGAGTCGAAGCAGAACCCGAACCTCACGCTCCTCCAGAAGGCGCTCATCTACGCCGGGCGGGCGGACAGCGGCGTCGACAACAACATGGCCCGCACCATCCTCGAGGAGTTCGAGTTCGTGAAGCCCTCGGAGGGGACGTTCGGCCTCGACCCCCGCTTCATCCAGAACGTGTTCGAGAATACCGAGCACTTCCAGATCAACGAGTACGCGGCCAACATCGCGCGCCTCAGGGACGAGGGGGGCGAGCCCGCGATGATCGCCTCCATCGCCCTCCAGAACCCCTGCGTCGCCCCCATGGACCTCTACCTGCGCATGGAGATCGCCCTCAAGGAGTCGTTCGCCACCAACAAGGCGAAGCTCGGCCACTTCGTCGAGAAGATCCTCCCTCAGGCGAAGCACTGGATCCTGAGCCAGATCGCGACGGACGTCTACGGCTCCGTCCTGCGCGACGAATCGGTCGTCGAGAGCACTTGGAAGAAGTACACCGACCACGTGCGGGCCTACGTACACAACACCAAGGTCAAGCACGAAGTGACCCACGCCGACGTGCAGCCGGACGAAAAGTTCATGCAAGCCATCGAGCAGTACCTGGGCATCGCGGAGAAGGACGTCTTCCGCAAGGAGCTCTCGGACGCCATCGCGAGCGTGAGCCACTCGGTGCTCCTCGCGGACGAGCCGTCCTACCAGAGCGCCATCCGCCGGTACGTGTTCGAGAACGAGTTCAAGTCCAGCGAGAACATCAAGCTCCTCGGCTGGATCAAGAGCGGCTCGAGCGCCGCCGGGGTGCACTCCAAAGAACAGGAGCAGTTGAACGAGACCGTGCGCTACTTGATGGAGAACCTCGGCTACTGCGGCAAGTGCGCGTTCCAGGCCTTGACCATCACCGCGAGCTCCACCAGCATCCTGGACTGAACATCCCATGAAGAAATCCGACGTCGTCGTCTCCTCCGACGAGTCGGAGGGTCTGTTCAACGAGTTCATCCAGGATCAGCTCGACGAGATCCTCGACGAGGTGATCAATCGCGGTGACCTCGATCGCCTCGGCGATCGGGGAAGCGACATCATCATCGAGGTCGACGACATCGTTCCCCCGACCTTCGTCTACGGCGACGACGCCTCGGGCGGGGGCTCCGGGGGGCAGGGGCCGGGAAACGAAAAGGGAAAGCTCCGGTTCCGCATCCCCTTCCAGGCGTTCATGGAGCTCGTCGGCCAGAAGCTGCGGCTTCCGAACCTGGTGAAGGAGGGCGAGGGGAAGATCAAGGAGGTCTCCTACACCTTCAAGACCTTCGGTCAGGTGGGAGTCATCCTCGACAAGCGCCGCACGTTCAAGCGGGCGCTGCGCTCGAGCGTCGGGCTCGGCACGTACGCTCCGGAGAAGGGCCGCAGGGTGGTCCAGGTGCGCAGGCGCGACCGGCGCTTCAAAGTCCCTCAGCGCGTGGAGAAGCCTCGGCACCGGGCGGTCGTCTTCTACATGGGCGACATCTCCTACTCCACCTACGGCGAGCGCCTCGAGATGGAGAAACGCCTCGTGAACTTCATCCACCAGTGGCTCGACTTCAACTACGGCGCGGGGAACGTGGAGCACCGGTTCTTCGTGCACGACGTGGACGCCCACGAGGTCGCGCCCTCCGACTTCTATAAAGTGGCGAACGCCGGGGGCACCCGGGCCTCGATCGTCTTCGAGCTCGTCTCCCAGATCGCGTTCAACGAGTACGACGCGAATTCCACCAACTTCTACGCCTTCTATTTCGGCGACGGAGAGGTGTTCGAGGACGACGCCAAGAGGATCGTCGAGATCCTGGGAAGCGAGATGCGCGCGAGCTTCAACCGCGTCGGGGTGGTGGAGGTGAAGCCCAGCCAGTTCAGCTACCTCAACCGGGAGATCAAACGCCAGTTCGAGAAGGACGACGTGGTGCGGATGGGGACCCTCCGCCAGCGCACGGAGACGGTGGAGGTGATCAAGGCCCTCTTCGGGGAGCGCCGTGCTTAGCATCCACTCCGACCCGGAGCTCACCGCTCTCGAAGAGCGGGTGCTCCACCACGCGCGCGCCTTCGGCCGCAAGATTCCCGAGATTCGCTTCTTCGCCCTCGAGAGGCTGGAGTTCGCCTCGCTCCTGGAAAAGGAGGTCTACCCCACGAGCCCGATCAACATCTGGGAAGGCAAGAGGATGGTGCACAAGAAGCACGCCATCGAGGCCGGGCTCGAGTCGTCGCTCTTCTACGAGGTGGTGCAGACGGGAAACCCGTCGTACGCGTACCTCAACAACGCCAACAGTCCCGTGACCCAGGCCTCGGTGATGGCCCACGTGGTGGGCCACTGCGAGTTCTCCGAGCGGAACGTGCTGCGCGACTCGAACGAGAACCGCACCGAGTTCGTGATGTTCCTGGTGAGGAAGGTGGATCGGGCGCGCCAGCAGATGGGCGAGCGCGACTACCTGGAGTACTGGAACGCGGTGGAGTCGGCCGCGACGCTCATGGCGCCGAACTCGCAGTACAACGTGGACCGCTCCGTCGAATCGGAGTCCTCCATCGGTGCCGACTACAAGGCACCGGCGAAGGAGACGGCGAAGGCCGGTCCCAAAGTGGTGGTCCCCGTGTTCGACACCTTGACCGTGCTCCTCAAGGGCGCGAGTGAGCCCTCGGGCTTCGAGGCGGAGCTACGGAAGCGGCGCCGGGTCGCGACGTTGAGCCGGAAAGGCTACGCTCTCAAGGCCCCCTGCCAGGACGTCCTCGACTTCCTGCGCCGCTACGCTCCCGCGAGCCAGGCGGAGCGGTCGGTCCTCGACTACAAGTACGTGACCAAAGCGCCCCAGGACTTCGTCATGCGCACCCAGATCATGAACGAAGGCTGGGCGATGTACTGGGAAAAGAAGATCATGCTCGAGCTCTTCAAGGAGCGCTCGGTCAACGGCATCATCGACTACTCCCGGGTGTTCTCGAACGTCTGCCGTCCCCGGCCGTACTTCCAGCGCAACCCCTACCACCTCGGCTACAACCTGTGGTGTCATATCGAGCAGCTCTATCGGGACGGAAAAGTGAGCCTCGACTACCAGGAGGAGATCGATCTCGAGAAGAAGGACGCCTGGAGGGAGAAGGGGACGGCGGATCCCATCGAGGCCATGGGGCACCTCGTCGATACCGTCACCGACTACGAGTTCCTGAGGCGATTCCTGACGCCGGAGCTCATCCACGAGCTGCAGCTGAACCGGATCGATCGACGGACGGCCGAGAGGCTCGGCGTGAAGGAGCAGGACCTCGTGGGCCGGGACGATCGCTACGTGTGGCTCCAGCCGGAGCCGATCAAAGAGGAGATGCTGCGGTTCTACACGCACTTCTACCGGCCCCGGATCTACGTCATCGACACCGACTTCCAGGATGGGGGGCTGCTCCTGTTCCATCGCGACGACGGTCGGGCGCTCAGGAAGGACTGGATCCGGCCCACGCTACGGAACCTGAACCTGATCTGGAAGGCCCCGGTCGCCCTCCTCAGCAAGGACCAGCTCTTCGCGGTGACCGGAAACCAGTACAAGAGCGAAGAGGTAAAGCCGGTGGTCTTCGAGCAGGTGGTCGAGAGAATGCGGAGGGGAGAGAAGCCGTTCCGCGCGGCGTAGCCCAACTCAACGTCGGAGACTCAACGTGAGCGAAAAAGCAAGAAAAATGGATCTCCGCAGCTTCCTGGGTGGGAGCCGGCCCAGGAGCCTGCGGTTCTCCGAGTTCATCGACGCGTTCATGGAAGACCCCATGGCGTGCCTCCACACGAGCTCGACCCTGATCTCGGAAGCGATCAAGAGCTTCGGGTTCGAGATCGTGGTCCGGAGCGGCGAGCCGGCGGTCAGCTACAACGTCTTCAAGGACCCCTTCTCGGCCGGGACCAACGCGGTGTTCGGACAGGAGTACTGCATCAAACAGATCGTCGACGTCATCGAATCGGTAGGGAAGGAGTCGAGCCCCCAGCGCGGGATCGTCCTCGTAGGTCCTCCGGCCTCGGGGAAGACCAACATCATCGACCTCGTGAGCCTCGCTCTCGAGGAGTACTCGAAGCACGCGGACATCAAGCTCTACTCCTTCTACTTCCGGTTCGAGAACAACGGGCGGGTGATCGAGTTCCGGCCGAAGTTCCGGCACAACCCCATCCTGCTCTTTCCCACGAGCCTCCAGCGCGACGGCGCCACCACCCATCCGCGGCAGGACTTCTTCGAGTTCGTGAACCGGGACCGGGCGGGGGGGGAGCGGGTGGTCTTCCCGACGTTCTACCAGAACGCGACCATCGACAAGAGGAGTCTCGACATCATCGAGAAGGTGATCCAGAACCCGCGCAACGCGGGCAAGACCCTCTACGACATCCTCGAGGACTACGTGCGCGTCGAGGAGGTGCAGTTCTCGAACGCGCAGGCGAATGGGATTGCGAACATCGACGACATGCGCCAGCTCCAGGTGAACGTGAAGCCGGTGAACCTGGGAAAGGACCACCGGGCGGTGGTGAACGAGCACCTTCCCGGCGCGTACCTCTATCAGTACGAGGGAGCGATGGTGGCGGCCAACCGGGGGCTGCTCCATATCCATGACGCTTTCGGAGGCGAGGAGGATCGGGGCGGAATCGAAGAGGCGTACAAGCCCCTTCTCATGCTCCTCGGGAGCGGGAAGGCTTCGATCGAATCGACGCAGACGCCGGTCGATACCACGGTCATCGCCACCACCAACATCGAGGAGATGACGCGGCTCGAGCAGCAGCTCACCTCCTCGAAGCTCCTGGACCGCATCGACGAGATCCCGGTGAACTATCTACTGGATGCGCACTCCGAGATGGACATCCTCAAAAGGGACATGTCGAACATCCGGGAGAAGTACGACGTGGATCCGAACCTTCTGCGGATCGCGACGTACTTCTCGGTCCTGACCCGGCTCCTGCCGCCGAAGAAGGTCCCGCCGCTCGCGAGCTGGAGCGAGGCGAAGAAGGCGTTCTACTACTCGATCGCCCCCGAGCAGAAGATGGTCATCTACTCGGCGCAGCCGGGCGACCCGATGGCGACGATCAAGAAGCTCCCGGAGTGGCACCCGTTTCGGAGCGAGCTCATCCGGCTCGGGGTCGACATCCATCACCTGGAGAGGTACGAGCACCTGATCGCGCGCAGGCCCGACCGGATCACCCTCGAGAGCGCGGGGGTGTTCAACGTCGAGCAGCTCAAGATGGTGGACGACGACTTCATGAGGGCGCTCTGGAGCGAGCACTATCCGTACGAGGGGAAGAACGGGATCTCGGTGCGGCAGCTCCAGAACCTGATGCGGGACACGATGGCGTCATCCAACGGGTTCCGGGTGCACGTGGGGACGTTCTTCAGCCGGCTGAAGAAGACGCTGGCGGAGGGGCCCGCCCTTCACCGGTGGGTGCCGATGGAGGAGAAGCACCGGCGGGACCGGAAGCCCATCCCTCGGCGAGCGATCGGCGATCAGCCGCTCGAGGAGGGGGAGGGCGATTACGGGGATTTCGCGGGACTGGTGAGGGTGGCGCAGGCAATCTACCACGACCTCATCCGGAGGGAGATTACAGTTGCGACGGTGAACCGCGACCCCCAGGAGATCGGGCTCGACCTCAGAAAGTACGTGCAGCACGTGCTTCTGCTGCGGGCGCACGAGAACCGGGCGTTCGCGCACATCATGGTGAGGAGGTTCACGTACTTCGACCCGGTGACCGGGGTGAAGGTGGACGAGCCCGACACCAAGTACATGACTTCCATCGAGCGCATCCTTGCGCCCTCGCTCATCCCCGAGGTGTTCCGCCGGGACATCGCGGAGCGATTCCTCGAGCTGAACGACTCGGGAGAGCTCACTCTCGAGGAGGGGAAGTCTCTCGTGAGCTCGCGGACCGATAATTTCCTCGCGCTCTTCGGGCAGGAGTACCAGAAGCTCCTATCGCACCGGAGGACGGTCGGCGATGTGAACCCGGAGCAGCTCCGCGACGCGCTCTTCCAGAAGCGGATGAAGCCCGAGAAGTACGACACCTACGAGGAGAGGGTGCGCCGCTACGCGGACGAGATCCTGGTCAACATGCAGCGGCGGTTCAGCTACTCGAAGGAGAGCGCCCTCGACACCATCCTCTTCGCCTTGAGGAAGCGCATCATCGACTTCGAAGAGATCATCAGCTGAAGGTCCACCGCATCCCCGTTAAGTTTGACGCACCGCTCCGCGCATGCGTCGAGGTTTGACCCGTCGGCAGATTTCAGCTGGGTTTGACAACTTCTCTCGACCGGGCCTGCCTCGAGTCGCACGGAGCGATCTCGCCTCCACGATCGAGAGAAAAGAGCCATCCGCGCGACTGTCTGGATCGGCTTTCTCGCGCCTTGCCGAATCCGTCAGGGCGGTTCTGGTAGCCGATTACGTTTTTATACGCCATGGGCGCCACCGCCACGACCCGACTGAGCTCTTTGCGCATCTCGAAAAAATCGACGCCCTCGAGTTCTTGGCCCGCGTCATCACCCAGATCCCAGAGCCCAGGCGGCACTTGCTTTTCTACTACGGGCACTACGCCAATGTCGTTCGAGGACGACGCCCGAGCCCGCGAGCGGCCGAAAAGGTCACGGATAGGGAATTGTAATCGAGCTGGTTGGCGGAAACGCCACGAACATCGGCTCGAGGCCCAGCCTGGGAGAGGTCGAGATCTGGGGCGACCTGAAAGGGCGGGATCGAAAAGCTCTCGTCGGAGCACTTGAGGACGCGACGGGACCCGTAAATTCTCCTCTCAGGCCCCCGTAGTTTTACGGGTTTCCGGCCCATCGAAGCTCCGATACCCTCGCCGCGATGAAAGTCCATTCATCGAAAACTCAGTGGGAGAGTTTCCAGCGCGATCTCTGGCAGAAGGAGATCGACGTTCGCGACTTCATCCAGCAGAACTACGAGCCCTATGAAGGCGACGAGTCGTTCCTCGCGCCTTCGACCGAGAGGACGAAGAAGATCTGGGCTCGCTTGAACGAGCTCTTCGTCGAAGAGCGGAAGAAGGGTGTGCTCGAGCTTCCGATTTCTCCAGACGCTCTATAACCTCGGTCCCGCGCCGGAGCCGAACCTCACCATCTGGTACTCGCCTCGCCTCCCGGACGGATTCCGTAGCTTCGCTTCCCGGGTGGCCATCGACACCAGCTCCATCCAGTTCGAGAGCGACGAGATCATGAGGCGGTCGTGGGGAGACGACGGCGCCATCGCCTGCTGCGTCTCTCCGATGCTGGTGGGAAAGCAGATGCAGTTCTTCGGCGCCCGGGCGAATCTCGCCAAGTGCCTCCTCTACGCCATCAATGGCGGGAGGGACGAGCTCACGGGCGAGCAGGTGGGCCCGGCGGGACGCGCGGTCGAAGGAGAGTACCTGGATTTCGACGACGTCCTCGACCGGTTCGAGCGGATGATGGACTGGCTCGCTTCGTTCTACGTGAACGCCATGAACGTCATCCATTACATGCACGACAAGTACGCCTACGAGCGGCTGGAGATGGCGCTCCACGACTACTCTCCGCTGCGGACGATGGCCTTCGGCATGGCGGGCCTCTCGGTCGTCGCCGACAGCCTCTCGGCGATCCGCCACGCGAGAGTACGGGTCGTCCGGGACGAGAACGGGCTCGTGACCGACTACCGGATCGAGGGCGAGTTTCCCCAGTTCGGAAACAACGACAACCGGGTCGATCAGCTCGCGACGTGGGTGGTCAGAACCTTCATGGGGAAGCTCCGGAAGTACCCCACCTACCGCAACGCCCTCCACGACGCGATGGACCATCCCGAGAAGTACCCGCAGCTGACGATTCGGGTTTCGGGATACGCGGAACTTCGTGCGGCTCACGCGCGAGCAGCAGATGGACGTCATCAACCGCACGTTTCACGGCGAGCCGACATGAACGAGGCAGTCCCGCTGGAGGCGAAAAGCCCGTTCGAGCTGCGCGTCGATCTCGGGAAGAACGTGCCGGAACCCGACGTGCGGGCGGCGCTCGCGAGCGGCGAGATGGGCTTCCTTCACTCCTTCACTACCGGCTCGACCGTCGACGGGCCAGGAGTGCGCGTCGTGGCCTGGACCACGGGCTGCCACTGGCGATGTTCGTACTGTCACAACCCGGACACCTGGACGATTTCGAACGGGATTCCTGTGACCCTCTCCCGGGCGACGGAGGAGCTGCGGAAGTACCGCCACGGTCTGAACTTCACGGAAACGCGGTCTATCACCTGGCGGCACCGGACGCGAAGCTGCGCCCCTTCGTGTTCGGAGGCCTGGGAGCGACCTTCTTCAGCGGGGGCGGCGCGCCCTCCGAGACCAAGCTCTCGCCGGGGCTCGGAGGCGGGATCAAGTACTACCCGTGGAAGTCGTTCGGTTTTCGCGGGCAGGCCCGATACAAGCCCGTGATCCTGAACGACGAGGGGTCGGGCGATTTCTGCGATCCCTTCGGCTTTTGCCAATCCTGGTTGAACCAGTTCGAGCTCGGCGGCGGCTTGTCCTTTCGCTTCTGAAGCAAACGAGAAGGCTAGAGGCCTGACGATCGACGCGGCGATCCACTCGCGCGCGGCCGGAGGAAGGGTTGACGCGATGAAGGCGACCGGAGCAGAGCTTCTCGTCAAGAGCCTCGAGGCCCAGGGCGTCGAATACGTCTTCTTCCGGGCGCGAAGATCGACAAGGTTTTCGATGCGCTGCTGGACTCGAAAATCCGGACAGTCGTGTGCCGGCACGAGCAGAATGCCGCGTTCATGGCCGCCGGAATCGGCCGCATCACCGGTAAGGCGGGTGTGGCGCTCGCGACATCGGGCCCCGGTTGCTCGAATCTCGTGACCGGTGTGGCGACGGCCACGTCGGAAGGCGACCCGGTGGTTGCCATCGGGGGCGCGCAGCCGAGCTCGATGCGTCTGAAGCAGGTCCATCAGCGCATGGACACGGTCAACCTGTTTCGCCCGATCACGAAGTACAGCGTCGAGATCGATGCCCCCGCTTCCGTGTCCGAAGTCGTCGCCAACGCCTTCCGCACCGCGGAGTCGGGCCGGCCGGGCGCCGCATTCATCAGCGCGCCGGCGGACATCATGACCGCCGCCGTCGACGCGCAAGTTCTGACTCCGGCGGCCCGGGAGCCCTTGGGCCCGGCGGACGCCGCCGCGATCGCGACGGCCGGCGAGCTCATCAATCAATCGCAACAGCCCGTCCTCCTGCTGGGACTCCTCGCAAGCGAGCCGCGCGCCGCTCAGGCGGCGCGCAAGCTCCTCGCCAGGGCGCAATTCCCCGTCGTTTGTACGTACCAGGGCGCCGGCGTCGTTTCGCGCGAGCTCTTCCATTGCTTCGGCGGCCGTGTCGGACTGTTTCGCAATCAGCTCGGCGACCAGCTTCTCGATGAGGCGGATCTGGTGGTCACAATCGGCTATTACCCGGTGGAGTACGAGCCGGCGATCTGGAATCGCGGACGGGATCGAACCATCGTGCACGTGGATTCATGGCCCATGGAGATCGGTCGCGATTACCGGCCGCGGGTCGAGCTGCGCGGTGATATCGCGGCGACCCTGGGCGCGCTGACCTCTGTTCTGCAGTCACGGAACGTCGCCCGGGATTCGCGCGTTCTGAAAGAGATCGCGGAGGAGCGCGATAACTTCGCCGCCGGAGCGCGAGCCGCCGCCGCCGCTCCGATTCATCCCACCCGGATCGTGTACGAGCTCCAGCAGATCCTGAGCGACGACATGACTGTCTGTCTCGACATGGGCTCGTTCCACATTTGGCTGGCCCGGCATCCGTATAGCTTCCGCCCGAGGCAGCTCTTGTTCACGAACGGTCAACAGACGCTCGGCGTCGGTTTGCCCTGGGCCATTGCCGCCTGTCTCGTTCGCCCCGGCGAGAAAGTCATCTCGGTTTCGGGCGACGGCGGGTTTCTCTTCTCGGGCATGGAGCCGGAAACGGCGGTTCGACTGAAGTGCAATCTCGTGCATCTGGTGTGGATCGACGGCGCATACGACATGGTCAAGTTCCAGCAGATCGCGAAGTACGGGCGCGCTGCCGCGGTGGAATTCGGTCCCGTCGACCTGGTGCGCTACGCGGAGGCCTTCGGTGCGCGTGGCTTCATGATCGAAACGCCGGAGGAGATCGCGCCTTCGCTCCGGAAGGCGCTCGAGATCGAAGGGCCCGTGCTGATGGGAATGCCGGTCGACTATCGCGACAACGGCAAGCTCATGGAGCTCGTCTTTCCCGGTGCCTTCGATTGAGGGAGCTCGCGAAGACATGAGCCTGAGACTCGACGGCAAGATCGCCATCGTCACCGGAGGTCTCTCCGGCATCGGAGCGGCGATCCACGAGGTGAGAGCGCGCCACGGCCGGCTCGACTGCATCGTGGACTCGGCGGGAATCGGCAGCGACGTTCCGTTTCTCGAGACGTCGCTGACCACGTTCGATCGAATCCTCTCCGTCAACCTGCGCGGCTCGTTCATCGTGGGCCAGGCGGCGGCGCGCGTGATGAGAGAAACGGGTGGCGGCGCGATCGTCAATGTCGCGAGCGTGTCCGGAATCACCGGCAACGCCGGGCGCTCCGCCTACGGCGCACCGAAGTGGGGCGTGGTGGGGCTGAGCCGAGTCATGGCCATCGATCTGGCGACCTGCGGAATTCGGGTCAACGTGATCGCGCCGGGAGCCGTCGAAACGCCGCTCGTGGATCGCATGCAGCCCCTAGAGGATGCGAAGCAGTGGACGGAGCGCACGCCGCTTCGCCGCTATGCGAAGCCGGAGGAGATCGCAGGCGCGGCCGTATTTCTCTGCTCGGCGGATGCGTCCTACATCACCGGCCACGTGCTCGTCGTCGACGAGGATTTACCGCGGCCGGACTTACCGCGATCTCGAAGAGAAGGCCGCGGCGACGGCTCCGCGCGGTGGCCGGGAGGCCGAAGAAACCCAAGAAAGCGTGAACCGCGCCTGGAGCCGCTCAAGCTCCTTCTCGAGGTCTTGTTGTTGGGTGCCCACGGCCGGCTGGCGGCGGTATCTCAGGACAGAAAGCGCAAAGCCGATACGATCACGACGCTTCGATCGCGAGCCTTCAGGACGCCGTGTTCCGAGACGAGCTGAACGAAGGGGATGCCCCCGAGCTTCGAGGCGAAGAGCAGGTGGTGGCTTTCGACGTCCGACCGCCGCAGCTTGCACTCGATGAGGCAGAACGGGCGCCCCCGCCTCAGCACCAGGAAGTCGGTCTCCTTTCCCTCCCGGTTGCGGACGAAGGCGAGCCCCCACTCGTCCTCTCCGCTGTCGGTCCAAAGCTCGGTGCGGGCCAGGAGCTCGAGAGCGACCAGGTTCTCGAAACGCGCCGCCGGGTCCTCGATCGGTCCCCACTCGTACAGATAGACCTTGCGCTCCTTCTTCACGGGACGGGTCAGCTTTCGAGAGTAAGGAGGAAGCGAGAACGTCACGAGAAGACGCTCGAGGTGACGCATCATGGACTGCACCGTCGGCTGCGAGACATCGAGATCTTCCCGCATCGAATTGGCCGAGAACGGCGCCCCCACCCTCCACGGGAGGAGTCGAACCAGAGTTTCGACGAGATCGAGGTCCCGGAGGCGCGTCAGATCCCGGACGTCGCCGCGAATTACCGCGTCCAAGTATGTCCTCCTCCACGCGGCGGCGAAGCGGGCGCTCCCGCGGAGAAGGGGCTCGGGAAACGGCCCGAAGCGGAAGAGCGCATCGAAGGCTTCCCGCGCGCCCTCGACGACACCCTGGGCGCTGGAAGCGGTCTTCGGATGGAGGCGCTCCTCAACCCAGTCCCGCGGATCCTCCGGAGGAGCGCTGGGACGGGGTCGCGAGAGTAGCTCGCCGAGCAGCACCGGTGAAAGGTGGAAGAGAAAGAACCGGCCCGCAAGCGAGTCGCCTGCCCGCCGGAACAGGTTCAACCGCGCGCTTCCGGTCACGAGTATCCGGAGCCTCTCTCCGTCGGCGTCGTAGATTCCCTTGAGAATGTTCTTCCACTGGCGGTCCTTGTGGATTTCGTCGAAGCAGGTCCACGGCCGAAGACGGCCCTTCATCGGGTGGCGGTAGAAAAGCGTGTCGTCGCGGTACCGTCGTCGAACCGACGGGACATCCCAGTTGAAGAGAAGCTCGGTGGAGCGATGGCGCTCGAGGATCGAGCGCGCCAGAGTCGTTTTCCCGCACTGGCGCGGGCCGGCGACGAAGCGCATTTTCGCACCCCAGAGCGGATCCTCCAGGACCTCTTCCAGCCAGCGTCGCACCGCAACAGTATACAATATGCATTTGAAAAAGTCATGACTATCTCAAATATACGATTGATAGTGCCTTCAAATGATCTATCGCATCTACGAGGTCGTTCCTCTGGATTGCCCCAAGTGCGGGGCCAGGATGAAAATTCTCACCTTCATCATCGACCCCAAAGTGATTCGTCAACTCCTTGACCACCTCCAACAGAAAGCTCGACACAGAGCTCCTCCGTCGGGCGCTCAACCTTAGAGCCCCGCCCTTCGGATCGATGCTGGAGCTCCGCCTCCCGCCTCTCGTCCAAGATTCCTTCGCCCCGATTCCGCCGTTCGCCTCAGCGTTGGCCTCTCCTCCTGGACCTCGCGTTTCAAACACCAGTCAGGCGCATGGTCGCGTGTGATCGCTCACGGCGAACGATGTGTAGTACCCGATCGGTTCCCCACCTTCCGGCTACTTTGGACGCCGCGGAATCTTGTTCGAGGCTTCGCCGTGGGGGGAGGATCGATCGCAAGGAGTGATAATCTGGCCGCCGATGAAGCGAGAATTCGGATACGAGATTCCACCCGCTCCCACAAAGGTCCAGGGTACGACGGTCCTGGCGCGCCTCGTGGAAGGACTCGCCTTTCGCTTTTACTTGGCCACCGAGGGCTTGAGGCCGGAGGACTTGTAGTTCCGCCCCGGGCCCTCGAGCATGAGCAACAAGGAGCTTCAGAAACACGTCCTGGTTCTCGTCCAGGTAGTGAAGCAGTGCATCGAGAACGCGGCCGCTCTCGAGAAGCTCGAGAGCGACGACCCACTGCGATCCGGAGGAGAACTCTCGAAGTCCTCTCCGAAGTGCGCCAGAAGCTCGACCGCCTGGATGACGAGAAACTGGCCGAGCACCGCGTCCTCCGCAGGCGCGACGGCTCGAGCTGGCCCGTCTGGAACGTCATGAACGGTCCTCTCGCCGACGCCCTGACCCACGTGGGTCAGCTCAACGCCTGGCGTCGTCTGAGTGGAAACCCGGTGAAGCCGGCGAACGTCTTCCTCGGCGTTCCTCCGGAAGAAGAATAAAGGAGACGGGCGAACGACGACGTCAATGCTGGCCGTTTGGATTCTCGCGGCGCAGGCGGCTTCGGGGAACGATGGTCAGCCCGTCAATCCCTCGCTCTGGAAGCACCGTCGTCCCTTCCGCGAGCGGCTTGTCACCGGTCGAAAGAGCGCTCATCATTCAATTCAAGGGGCGGATGGTTTCGCCATCAACCGCTTCAGCTCTTCCGTCCAGTTGAGGACGATGCGCAGGTGCCCGCCCGAGGGATCGCGGCGCAGCATGAGGAAGCGGCCGTCAGGCGTCACGTCGTAGTTCGGGATGGTAACGCCCAGGCCCAGGTCGTACTCATCCCGGAAGAGCGTCTGGGGCTTGCCCATCACGGGCTCGCTCGTCCGTCCATCGAAAGAAACGGCCATCAGCGTCGGACCGCCGCGGTAGAAGACCTCGCGGCCGGTCGCACTCCACCGAAGTTGAGTGCCTCCCCCTTCGGAGACTTGCCACAGGCGGTCGAGCGCCGGGAAGGGGCGCACGTAGATCTCGAACTGGCCCGATTCGTTCGACGCGTATGCCAGCCAGCGGCCGTCCGGCGATAGCTGCGCGCCTCCCTCGTAGGCCCGGGTCCCGAGGAGCGGCTTTGGGTCGAAGGCTCCGCTCAGCGAAAGGAGAAACACGTCTTGCGACGTCTCCGGCTGGGTTCGGTTCACGAGAACGGAGCGCCCGTCGTGTCAAAAAAGGTCGACGGCTTTCTCTGCGGCCAACCCGGTTCCCAACGCCAGCGGGGGCGATTAAGACACGTCGCTATCCATGACGACTCGGACTTCACCTTCCGCGGGTTGACCCATACTTACATCTGATGTAAGTTACGTCCAGTGTAAGTATCCGAACGCAAGGCTTTCATGGTCCGATTCGTCAATCGCGAACGCGAGCTGAAGCGACTTGCGCAGTGGTGGGCCGAACCCGGAGCGAGGCTCGGTCTCATCTGGGGGCGCCGTCGAGTCGGTAAGACTGCTCTCCTCCAGGAGTTCGCCAAGGACAAGCCCGTCGTCTTTCATACCGGAAGCAGCCGTCCGGTGGCCGACGAGCTCGCGGTGGTCAGCCGTCACATGGGTGCAACCGTCAAACCCGCATTCCGCGACCTGCTGTCCCGCCCCTTCAGGGATTGGGAAGACTGTTTCGAAACCCTCGCTGAGATCGCTCGCGAGCGTCCTCTGCTGTTCGTGCTGGACGAGTTTCCAGAGCTGAAGACGACCTCGCCCGAGCTCGAGAGCATCCTGCGGGCCTTCTGGGACCGTGCGAGATCGAAGACCACACTTCGTCTGCTCCTCTGCGGTTCGGCGGTTCGTACGATGGCCGCGATCCAGGAAGAGCGGGCTCCGCTGTACGGGCGCTTCCAGTTGAGCCTGCGTCTCGACCCTTTCGCGCCGCACGAGGCCGCGCGAATGCTGCCGAAGCTCAAGCCCACCGATCGCGCACTGGTATGGGGTTTGGTCGGCGGCGTTCCTCTCTATCTCGAATGGTGGGATCAGTCTCGCAGCATCAAGCGGAACCTGGAGCGCCTCGTGTGTACACCGGGCGGCGCGCTCCTGACCGAGGGTGACTTCGTGCTCGCGACCGAAGGCGGCGGCGGGGAGTTGACCCGACAGGTGCTTCACGCCGTGGCTTTCGGGCGCACGAGATACAGCGAGATCGAGCAGGCAGTGGGCACGAGCCCGAGCCGCGTCATCGACAATCTGATCGAGCTCCGACTGCTCGAACGCATCTCACCCGTGACCGACACGATCCGTCGAACCCGGAGGAGCAGTTACCGGATCGCCGACAACTTTCTTTCGTTCTGGCTCGGAGTCGTCTCGAAGTATCGAGCGGAGATCGACCGATGGCTGGGAAGGTCGACCCTCAGCTCTCTCGTCGCCGACCTGGATGACCACATGGGCCCTCGGTGGGAAGAAGCTTTCCGGCAGCATCTTCGTCGAATGGCCGCCCGCGGCGATTTCGGCGACGACATCGTGGCCGTCGGACCTTTTTGGAGCGATGGCCAGGACGGAGTCGAAATCGATGCCGTCGTGCTGGCGGGCCGAAGCCGCAAGGCGATTCTGGTAGGCGAAGCGAAATGGGCGAAGGCCGTGAACGGCGAAGGAGTACGCCGTTCGCTGGAGACGAAGGCTCACCGGCTGCCCTCCACCGCCGACACGCTCGTCTACGCCGCCTGCGCTCGAGAGAGAGTGAGTCCCGCAGCAGGGCTGCGTAGGTTCACCGCTCGCCACATCTTCAGCCGTTGAGGTCCAGATGACCGGGCCAGCTCAGTTCTCGCTTCGAGGGAGGAGCGCGCGCCAGTCCGACACCATGTGGAATCTCCGTCCACGTGGGCCGCGATTCGACCCGCCGGCGACTCATTCAGCTATGACGTCTCCCCCGATGGCCGGAGGTTCTTGCTGAACACGGATGTTGGGCGAGGTGCCCTCCTCTCCCTTGACCGTCCTCCTCAACTGGACGGAAGAGTTGAAGAAAAAGTGACTTGAAGTTATGGCTCTCAACCCTGGCGCGAAACTCGGGCCTTATGAAATCCAGTCCGCCCTCGGCGCCGGCGGGCAGGGCGAGGTCTATCGCGCAAGAGACACTCGTCTGGATGGCTCGGGCGAAGGCCTCCCCGAAAGGATAGCGGTATCATGGTTGTATGAAGTTCACGGTAATCCTGGCCCCTGAAACGCGCGGTGGTTTCTCCGCGCCATTTGCCCGGCCCTGCCGGGGCTGCATCTCCGAGGGCGACTCGCGGACTGACACCCTTGCGAACATTCGAGAGGCGATCATTCTGTGCCTCGAGGTGCGAAAGCAGGAAGGTCACCCGAGTCCAGTCGAGACACCGGAGCTCGTCGCCGAGGAGATTCGGGCCCGCCTCAAAGACCGTGCGGCAGAAGGTTTGCCGCTTACGATTGAAACCCAGGTCGTGGACGTGGCGGCAGAAGTTGCCGCCTGATGGCTGCGCTTCCGGCGGTCTCCGGTGGTGAAACCGTCGCGGCCTTCCAGAGGGCCGGGTTCGTGCTCCAGCGGCAGAGTGGAAGCACCTCATCCTGACGAAGCCCGGTCACCCACTGACACTCTCGGTGCCCGACCACCGCGAGTTGAAACCCGGCACCTTACGTGCCCCGATTCGGAAGGCGGGCTTGACGGTAGAGGATTTCGTGTCACTCCTTGCTTGAGACGGTCCGGAGCCGACACCCGCCCTTCGCGGAAGAGGACTGGACGCGTTATCAGCGATTGTTGCGCTGAAGCTCGGCTCTCAAGGCACCTGCCACATCCAGTACGCCGCGACGATCGACCCGACGATCGCCCCACCGTAACAAACGAGGTTCACGAACTCGTTCAGGTGTTTGATCTGGAGCCCATCATAAAGGGTGTAGCGAAAGCGATGGGCTCCGTGAACGAGCGCGAGCGCGCAGAACACGACCATAACCACGCGCACCACGGGATTTCCCAGGACTCCGAGGAGATGCGCGTGGCTGGGAGTCGGAAGCCATCCCAGGGGAAACGCGACCCCGAACATGAAGAGAAGGACGGGTCCCAGGAGCGCGGCCAGGACTCCCCCGGCGCTGAAGAGCAGCCACAAGAGAGGCTCGATCGCTTTCCGCTTCGCCATTCAACCCCCAACAAGGAGCCAGACCACGAGCACCGTCGCCATGACCCAGAGCAGATAATTCGATGCGGCAATCACGGCTCCGGGGAGCCGCCTCCCTCCCACGTGCACCACCATCGCCTGGGGGGCCAGGCGGAACCAGGTGGCGGCGTGGAGGACGACGAAGAACAGGCTGATCAGATTCCAGAGCATGACGGGAAGGCTCGTGGACCAGCTCAGGAATTGCTGGTAGGCGACGTCTCCCCGGCTCACGGCATGAACGAGCATGAGGAGAAAGACCACCGTCCAGGCGACGAACGCACTACTGAGCTCGCGCAGGATGAAAATGAGATAGGACATCCGTTCCAACCACCAGTAGGTGGATTTCCGCCGCCGCAGCCAGCGCGGATGGTACTCGGTGTAGGGGCTTGCTCTCATTCCGCACCCCAGGGCATCAACAACCTCTTGAGGGACGCGAGCGACGCGCTGAGCTTGTATCGCTGGATGGCGCCCGCGGGATCGACGTCCTTCGGGCAGACTTTGGAACATTCTCCAACGAACGTGCAGCCCCAGATGCCCTCGTGCTGGGAGAGGATGTCGAGCCGTTCCGATGCGCCTTCGTCGCGGGAATCGAGGTTGTACCGCTGCGCGAGGGCGATCGCGGCCGGGCCAATGAAATCCGGCTCGAGACCGTAGATGGGGCAGGCGGCATAGCACAAAAGACAGTTGATGCACATGCTGAACTGCTTGTACTCGTCGAGCTCCGAAGGCGTCTGCAGGTACTCGCCCTCGGAAAGGGGCTTCTCCTTCCTGCGCACGATCCAGGGCTTGACCTCGGTGAGCTTCCGCATGAAGTCCCCGATCTCGACCACGAGGTCCCGGATCAGGGGAAAGTTGGTCATCGGCTCCACCCGAACGGGGCCGGGAGCGTAGTCGGCGAGGAACGTGGCGCAGGTCAGCTTCGGCTCGCCGTTGACGTTCATACCGCAGCTTCCGCAAACGCCCATCCGGCAGGACCAGCGGTAGGAAAGCGTTCCGTCCAGCTGGTCTTTGATGTAGTTGAGGCCGTCGAGGACCACCCACTCCTTGTGGCAGGGAACCTCGAACTTCTGAAAGCTGATGGCGGACTCGTTTTCCGGACGGTAGCGCGCCACTTCCAACGTGATTCGATCCGGCATGAGCGATTACCTTCCGTAGACCCGCTCGCCGGGCGGCCAGCGGGTAATCGTAACCGGCAGATACTCGATACGGCACGAGCCGTCAGGGCCCCTGCGGGCCAGCGAGTGGGCAAGGAACCGATGGTCATCGCGCGCGGGAAAGTCCGTGCGCTGGTGCGCCCCGCGGGATTCCTCCCGGCTTCGGGCGGAGGTGACGATGGCCTCCGCCACGTCGAGCATGAAGGACAGCTCGAGCGCGGACACCCGCTCGGTGTTGAACGTGCGGCTCCGGTCCTCGATGGCGAGGTCGCGGAAGCGCTCCTTGAGCGTACCGATCTTCGCGACCGCCTGCCGCAGCGATTCCCCGGTGCGATAGATTCCCGCCCCCTCCTCCATCGCCTTCTGCATCTCCTCGCGCAGTGTCGCGATGCGCTCCCGGCCTCCGTTTCCGTCAAGAAGCGCCTGAAGACGCTTCTCCTCGTCCTTCGCCTGGGCGAGAACTTTCGAGCCGTCGTCGTTCTTCCGGGCGGAGGAGACGTACTCGGCGGCGAGACGTCCGGCCCGTGCACCGAACACCAGAAGCTCGGGGAGTGAATTGGAACCCAGGCGATTCGCTCCGTTGATGCTCACGCAGGCGACCTCTCCCGCAGCGTAGAGTCCCTGGATCGGCGTCGCCCCGTCGATGTCGGTGGAAACCCCTCCCATCATGTAGTGCACCACGGGCCGCACCGGGATCAGCTCCCTCACCGGATCGACGTTCTGATACTTGAGACAAAGCTCCCGGACGAAGGGGAGCTTGGTATGGATGACCTTTTCGCCCAGGTGGCGAAGGTCGAGGTGAACGACGTGACCGTAGGGTGTTTCGATGGTCCGGCCCTTCTCCACCTCCTTGACGAACGCCTGAGAGAGGCGGTCCCGGGGCCCCAGCTCCATGCTTCGCAAAACCGGCTTTGGCTCCGGCTTACCGAGGCCGTAGTCCTGGAGGTAGCGGTAGCCGTCTTTATTGATCAAATACCCGCCCTCGGAGCGCGACGCTTCCGTGATCAGGATGCCGGTGAACGGAAGGCCGGTGGGATGGTACTGGACGAACTCCATGTCCTTGAGCGGCGCCCCCGCCCGGTACGCGAGCGCCATTCCGTCGCCGTTCTTGATGTTGGCGTTGGTGGTGAACGGGAACACCCGGCCGCAGCCGCCCGTGCACAGGATGACCGCGGGGGCGGTGATGGCCTCGATTCTTCCCGACATGAGATCGATGGCAACGACGCCCTGCATCCTCCCGTCGTCCACCAGCAGCTTGGTCACGAACCATTCGTCGTAGCGAGTCACGCTCGGGTACTTGAGCGACGTTTGAAAGAGGGCATGGAGCATGTGAAAGCCGGTCTTGTCGGCGGCGAACCAGGTGCGCATCTTTTTCATGCCGCCGAAAGGACGGACGGCGATTCGGCCGTCGGGCTCGCGGCTCCAGGGGCAGCCCCAGTGCTCCAGGCGAAGAAGCTCCTCCGGGGCTTCCTTGACGAAGGCTTCGACGGCGTCCTGATCGCAAAGCCAGTCTCCTCCGGAAATCGTGTCGTATGCGTGCTCGTCGAGGCTGTCGTCCGAACGGATCGACCCCGCCGCTCCCCCTTCCGCCGAGACGGTGTGGCTGCGCATCGGGTAGACCTTGGAGACCACCGCCACGCTGAGCCGCGGGTTCGTCTCCGCGATGGCGATAGCCGCTCTCAGGCCCGCGCCCCCGCCCCCGACCAGCACCACGTCATGAGTCGCGTTCACCGCACACCTCTCCCTTCAGATGAGTCCCCGCACCAAAGCGCCGCTACTCCGAGGAGAGGAGCTCATCCACGAGAACGGTGCCGTTGTGATGCACCACTTTTGCGGAGACGGCGCCATCGTGGAACTCGTGGCGAAGGCTCCGGCAGCCGCAAGCGTAACGGAGCTCCTGGGTGAGGAGAACCTCTTCATCCCGGTCCTGGTAGCTCTCTCCGCTCACGCTCTGGCCGCAGGGGGCTTGCCAGCTCTCGAACTGAGTCGCAGAAATCATCCTTTCACCTCTCGATAAAAGGCGGGACATCATAAACCGGGTGATGGGACAAAGGGAATTCCAACAGGCCTTCATCCGTCATACAGAAGTCGATGCGGTAACCGGGTCCGTCCTGGAGAAGGCAGTCTCTCCCGATGGGGAGTGGATCCTTCTGAGCCGGCAGGATGCCTCGGGGACCGACCTCATGCTCGTCGAGAATTTTCGCTAGGCTGAGATGCTTTGTCGGATCGCTGCAGTTTCGTTGGCGTATTCACTGGCCATGACGAGCCGCTGCGCGTCCATGTTTCCATCGACATTAGTCCACACTGTCGGCGACGAACCGAGTGACCTATGGCATCTCGAAAAGCCTTCGAAGAGCGCCGATGTCCCATACCCCGTAGATCACGATGACGTTCCGATCGAAGCGGTTCCTGTGAATGTGGAACTGAAGCGACCCGGGGTCACCGTGGGTGGCTAGCCCTTCGGTGTACAGCTCTTTCATCTGCTCCTCTCTGCTGGTTTATCCCGGCGCACGTTTCCCCCCTCGGGACCCTCTTCGCTCCGACCCGAGGTTCGTGAGCTTTGAAGAAGTCCCTGGGGCTCGCGCCTTCTGGCGAGGCCAAGAGTCCTTGATTCATTCGGCAATATTACGCTAATATTGCCGATGAGTCTTCATAATCGCGCTATTCGCATACGTCTCCTCGAGCGCGCGGGAGGGAAGCTCGGTCGCCTGGTCGTGCTTACGGGAGCTCGTCAGACGGGGAAGACGACCCTCGTCCGGGCGGCATTCCCGGAGATGACCTACGTCTCGCTCGAAGATCCGGCCGTGAGGCCAACGTTCTCTCGAATGAGCGCGGTGGAGCTCTCCGATCGCTACCCGGCCGCGATCTTCGACGAGGTTCAGAAGGTGCCCTCGCTGGTCGAGACGGTGAAAGCGGTCTACGACAGCAGTCCGGAGGCACGGTACCTCCTTCTCGGAAGCAGCCAGATTCTCCTTCTGGCAAAGGTGAAAGAGAGCCTCGCCGGTCGGGTCGCGATCGAGGAGCTGTGGCCGCTCACGATTCCAGAAATGATGACGGATTCCTGGGAGTCTCCGGTCCGATCCTCCAGGATGATCCGTTGGCTTTCGGATCCACGGCCTTCCCGGCTCAGCCTTTTCGGCGGTCTCCCGGCTGCGAGTCCGGGCTTCGCCTCCGCGACACGACAGCTCGAGCACTACCTGGAGTTCGGGGGCATGCCGCTCGTTCTCGACCCGGAGCTGACTCCCACGGAGAGGTACCGCTGGCTTCGAGACTTCCAGAGGACGTACCTGGAGCGTGACGTGACGGACCTCGCCGCCCTTCGGGATCTGGAGCCGTTCGTCGTGGCGCAGCGAGTCATCGCCGGTCGCACGGGGCGGCTGGTGAACTTCAGCGACCTCGCGAGGTCCGCTTCCATCTCGCCCGACACCGCGCACCGCTTCCTGCGGTATCTCGAACTGAGCTATCAAGTGCTGCTTCTGCCGCCGTTCTTCCGCAACGTCGAGAAGAGGCTTTCGAAGTCGCCCAAGGTGCACGTGCTCGACCCGGGAATCCTCCGTGTCCTCTCGAATCGAACGGGGGAGCTGACGGGCGAGGAGTTCGAATCGGCCGTCGTCTCGGAGATCTGGAAACAGATCAAGAACGCGGGCCTGAGGATCGAGCTCTTCCATCTGAGGACGTACGATCGCCGGGAGGTGGATCTCCTGCTGGAGCTCGAAGACGGATTCGTTCCGATTCAGATCAAGAAAGCCGTTCGGGTCGCGCCGGCCGACGCACGCTCGCTTCGCGACCTGTCCGAGCTTCTCGACAAGCCGGTCCTTCACTCCTTCGTGCTCTCGCTGGACCGAGATGCGCGGGAGCTCGTACCCGGCGTCCATGCGCTACCCGTGGCCTGGTCGCTGGGCCCGGCCGACTCTTGAGATAGAATTGCCGACAGAAAGCCGACGCGAATTCAATGGCGCTCACCCCTGGCACCCGTCTCGGTAGCTACGAGATCGTCTCCCCCCTCGGTTCTGGCGGGCAGGGGGAGGTGTACCGCGCCCGGGACACCCGTCTCGATCGCACCGTCGCCGTCAAGGTCATTCCCGCGGAGCTCGCAGCCGATCCGGAGCGGCGCGAGCGGTTCGAGCGCGAGGCTCGCGCCGCCGCGGCTCTCAACCACCCTCATATCTGCGGTGGCGATTACCAACTCCGCGCTGTTGCGACCGGCCGCAAAAACTGGCTCTTCGCGGGAAGCTTCGAGGGGGCTCGGCTAGCGGCAACACTGTACTTCCTCGTCCAGAGCTGCCGCCTGGCAGAGGTCGATCCCTTTCTGTACTTCCGCGACGTGCTCCTGCGCGTTGCATCCCCAAGGTCAAATCGGAGAGCTCACACACCGCGTGTGGGCAAACGGGGCGAGACAGTTCGCCGCCTGACCCCGCCCTTTAATCAGAACCGTTCACTTCCGGCGCCAAGCGACGGCACCGCCTGTCATCCTAACCCGTTCGATACAAGAACACGCCGGTCGACGAACGCTTACCTGCTCGAAGCCGTCGCTTGCGAGGACTACGAGCTCCGGCCGCCCGCGCAGTACCCCCTTTGCGCCGCGAGCGTACGGCTCGAAGATGCGTCATCTCCAACGCCTCGCCTCTGAGGCGACACCGCAAGGGCTCGTGCCTCACCTTAGCGTTATCGGTACCGCCACCGTCAAGAAGAACCCGTTCCGCAATGCGAAATCCGGCTTGCGAGCGGAAAGGAACCCCATGTACGAAGACGTGAGATCGAGGGTTCCCTTCTCGCCAAGCTCGATGATGGAAATGGTCAAGGACAACGCCGCTGAGGTGGAGCTGAAACCATCCTCCAATACGACACGTTGCCAAAGGAAGAGCGCGGTACGAAACTTCCCAGATGACCATTCCAGCAGCACGCGATCCGCCAGTTTCGTCCTGTTGGAATAATCGTAGAACTGCAGCGAGTTTTCCAACCTGATGTGCTTGGACATGCGCCAATTCACCATGGCCAAAGCATAGAAATCCGAGTCTGCATCTCGGAAGCCCTGGGTTTGTGAAAACACATACCCGAAAATCGTGCGGATGCGCAGGCTCCGGTGGACGTTGAACGACGCAAACACGCCCGGCTGAAAATAGTTGGCAAACGAATGCCGGTCGGCAAGGTCGACGGACTGAAACAGAAAGAATCCGAACCTTTCTTTCTCGTAGAAGAAGGTCACGTCCGCGACCGGGTTGAGGTTGAGCAGCGCGCCGGTAAATGGGAAATACCCGGCGGAGTGAAAGCGCGGATTGATGGTTAACGCTGCTTGGCCTGATTCTGCGGCTCCGACTAAAGCCGATGCAGCCCAGAGTGCTGCGGCAACGCCGGAGAAGCGCGTCACAGATAGCTCAGCCATGGGGACCGAGACTGCGCTTTCAGGCGCGCAAACCAGGAACAGAGTGGATACAAGAGCAGCAGGAGGAGAACCCAGCATGCATAGACGCCGGGCAAGCCGAATCCCCATCCATCCGGCACTTGGTGCATCGCTCCCCGGTCGAATGGACTGGTGAGCAGCCACTCGGCGCTCCCGTGGAAGGTCAGCGAGTACGCGAGTGCGAACGCATGAATGACGGGCACGTGGACCAGGTAGAACGCCATCGGAACGCGTCCGATGACGACGAGCGGCCGCCAGACCGGGCGCTCCGCTCGCACGACCCCGAGCCACAGGATCGCGGGGCCGAGCGTCGCGAGGGTCATCGAGAGCGACAGGGGGTGTTTGGTGAGGGACAAGAACGACAGGAGCGAAATCACGGCGTCGGGCTGGGGCGCCCAACTGAGGGGATCGCCGTAGACGTTGAAGAAACGGAGAGCCAGGAAAGTCGAGACTGATGCGGCGCCAACGACGAGACACGCTCGACGCCGGTCCGCGGCAGGGGAGCGCAGGATCTCTCCGAATCCGTATCCCATCGCCATGACGCCGAAAAGCGGGAGCACCGGGAAGTTGACGACCAGGACCACGCCCGGAGCTACGGTGAGCTCCCGCCCGCGCTCGTACAGCAATGCCCAGAGCCAGCTCCCTTCTCCCACCGCGCTCCCGATCGAGGCTCCGACCAGATTGTGCAGAGCCACGATCGCGAGGCCGATGGCTCCGACGAGACGCGGTGAAAGGAAGACGATCGGCGCGAGCCCCACCATCGCGACGCCAATGGCCCAGAGGATCTGCAAGCTCGTGTGGCGGTAGTCGAGGTTGAAGTACCAGCCCCACCGAACTACGGTCAGCTCGAGGCCGACGAGAACCAGGCCTCGCGTCACCAGAAACCAGGCGACGGCCGGGCGTTCCCGCCGGGTTGTCATGAAGTACGCACCGCTCCCCGCCAGGAAGAGGAACAGGGGTGTGCAGAAGTGCGAGATCCAACGTGTGAAGAACAGAGCTGGAAACGTACGCGTCAGGTCGGACGGGTTGTAGGGCACGTTGGTCAAGAACGTTCGCGTGTGATCGAGCGCCATGATCGCCATGACCGCGCCGCGACCGAGGTCGACCACGTCGATGCGGTTCTTTGTACCGGAGTGATTGACTGTCATTGCGCTCTCAGTGCGAGCGTCGGTTCGATACGGGCCGCGCGCCGCGCGGGGAGCCACGCCGCCAAGAGCACGACGCCCATGAGGAGTGCCGCCGCGGCCACCACCCAGGCGGGATGGATCCAGACGTCCTGGACCCTACGCGCGACGAGCGGCCGTGCGGCGAAGGCGAGCGCCACGCCGGCCGCCGCTCCGGCGGCCCCGAGGCCGAGAGCGCGGCGGAGGACCATCCACAGCGCGTCGCGTTCGGTCGCGCCGATCGCCATGCGAAGGCCGAT
>Ga0187893_10002313_pt1 | contig 42276 bp, 36 predicted proteins | sample MA1701074metaG_FD_139574 | JGI IMG/M metagenome (GOLD analysis project Ga0187893, IMG submission 139574) | White microbial mat communities from a basaltic lava cave in the Kipuka Kanohina Cave System on the Island of Hawaii, USA - MA170107-4 metaG ... | reverse complement strand
TGCCAGAACGTCGCGTCCCTGAGCTCGAGGGAATGGGGAGCGGCCAGGTCCACGGCGTGCTTGTGGAAGGTCATCCCCGTCGCCGTCTCCAGGCGGCTCAGGAGGGTCCCCAGGGACTCCGGCCGGCCGTCGAAGGTGAAGAGACGGGGTCCCGAGTAGGAATCGCGAAGCGCCTCGTGGAGCTCCACGGTCTCGCGGAGGCTCCGAAGGTCGGCCGGGTCGATCCCCGCGGACTCGAGGGCCGGGAGGACCGCCCGGCCGGCGTGGGCGAGGCGGTCCAGGGCGAGGGCCCGGCCGGGCTCGACGGTCAGGAGCGGGGCGTACTCGCGCGCGACGGCCTCGACATCGTCGGCCTGGGAGCCCGGGGCGACGCAGAGGAGCGCCAGGCAGAGGGTGCTCACGGCTATATTATAGACGCCGTCCGGCCGTTTGAAACCGAACCTCCCGCCCGGCCTGTATGTCTGACGGGCAGGGCCGGGAAGTCCGGCGCGGCCGCGGTCGAACCCGTCATGACGTCTTCCTCGGAACCGGATCCGCTGATCGGCCGGGTGATCGCCCATTGCCGGATCGGGCGCAAGCTCGGCTCCGGCGGGATGGGGACCGTCTACCTCGCCCGGCACTCCGGGCTCAACAAGGCCGTCGCGCTCAAGGTCCTTCCGGCAAGCCTTTCCAAGGACCCCGACTTCATCTCGCGGTTCCTCCGGGAGGCCCGCCTGGCCGCCCGGCTGGAGCACCCCAACGTCGTCCAGGTCTACGACGTGGGCGAGGAGGGCGGGGTCCACTACATCTCGATGCAGTACGTGGAGGGCCGCGGCCTCGACGCGATCCTGAAGGAGAAGAAGCGGCTGGCCGCGGGAGAGGCGCTCTCGATCGCCAAGCGCGTCGGATCGGCGCTCGCCGCCGCGCACCGTCTCGGCATCGTCCACCGGGACATCAAGCCGGCTAACATCCTCATCTCGAAGGACGGGATCGTGAAGGTGGGCGACTTCGGGCTCGCGAAGGAGCAGGACGCGAACCGCTCGATCTCCGAGACGGGGCAGATCCTGGGAACGCCGTACTACATGTCGCCCGAGCAGGCCCTGGGGGAACGGGTGGACGCGCGGAGCGACCTTTACTCGCTCGGCGCGACGTTGTACCACATGCTCTGCGGGCGCCGTCCCCACGAGGCCCCGACGCCCCTGGCGATCGTGGTCAAGGTCATCCATGAGGCCGCGACGCCGCTCCGAGAACTGGATCCCGCGGTCCCCGAGGGCGCCTCCGCCCTGGTGACGAGGCTGATGGCCAAGAAGCCGGAGGAGCGCTTCCCGTCCGCCGAGGATTTCATCCACGCGCTCGACGATCTCAAGGCCGGCGGGGGCGCGTCCCCGGCCCGTCCTCCGGTCGCGGCGCCGAGCCGGAGGGCGGCGATGATCGCGCTTCCGGTGGCCGGCATCCTGCTCGTGGGGGTCGTGCTCGGGCTCGTCCTGGGCCGCGGGGGCGGAAGGAGGGGGGATCCGCCCCCGCCTCCCGCGCCGCCCGTCGCCGCGAAGGCGAAGGCCCCGGCCCCGCCGCCACCCCCGCCCCCGCCGGTCGAGAAGCCCGCAGCTGCTCCCCCGCCCCCGTCGGCCCGCGAGAAGGCGCTCGGGCGGCTGAAGGACCTCCAGGAGCGCCGTCTCGCGGAGGAAGCGCTCCAGCGGTCGGAGGAACTCCTGGAAGCCATGAAGCGGAAGGACGCGAAGGCGGTCCGGGGGCTCCTGGACCGGCTGAGTTTCGGGGACCTGACGGCGGCGGACGCGCCCGACCTTTACCGGCGGCTGGCCGACGACAAGGTCGAGCTCCTGGACTGGCAGGTCGAGGACGTCGAGGTGAAGGCCCGGCTGCCGGGCCGCCCGCCGTCGGTCCAGGTGACGATGGAGGTCCGGGCGAGCGTCCCCAAGGGCGAGATCCGGCTCACCGGCCAGCCCCTGCACTGGGTGAGGCGGCTGGACGGGGCCTGGTACCTGACCCGGCCTTCGCGGTGACTCCGGGGACATTCCGGCCACTCCTTGATTCGTCCTCCCCGGGACCTATAATCAATGCGCCATGCCAGTCCCCGGAGACTCCGCCCGCATCGGAGAGGTCCTGATCGAGGAGGGGGTGGTCACGCAGGAGGAGCTGGCCCGGGCCCTGGCCGAGGCGGGACTCAAGGGGACTCCGCTCGCGTCGCTGCTGGAGGGGACGCCGCACGTCCGCCGCGCCGATCTGGCGGCCTTCCTGGCGGCCGACTATCGGATACCCGCGATCGACGACCTCCGCCGGGTCGAGATCCGGCCCGACGTGGCCAAGCTCATCCCCGAGGATCTCGCGCGGAAGCACGAGATGCTCCCCGTGGCGAAGCTCGGGGCGATCCTCTGCGTCGCGAAATCGAACTACTTCAACCGGGCCGCGCTCCAGGAGCTCCGGAACGTCGTCGACATCAAGATCAAGGTGCTCCAGGCCGACGAGGAACAGGTCCGGGCGGCCATCGACCGGGCCTACAAGGGGCGTCCCGCGGAGCTGCCGGCGCCCGCGTCCGCGCGGGGGCGGAAGGACAGCACGGTCCGGCGGGTCGCCGCGGCGCCTCCCTCGCCGGCCCTGGAGGAGGCGGCCTTCGAGGCGGTGCCGCTCATTTCCCCGGCGGCGGAGTCCCTGCCGGGGGCCGCTGCGCGTTCGCCGGGCTACGACGAGGTGATCGAGATCCTGGACGCCGTCCGGATCCCCTCGCAGGAGTACGCCACGGCGGTGAAGGACCCGTTCGCGCGGCTGGTCCTCGATTTCGACGAGGTCTTCGCGGGCGGGCGGCCGGTCGCCCCGTCGCGGATCGTCTAGTTCGGCGCGAGGGACCCGGAACGGTCATGGTCGCCTTCCGATACGAGGCCTGGGACGAGGACTTCCTCCGCCGCCTGCGGGAGCAGGCGCGGCTCTGGGACCTCTTCCGGAAGCTCCTCCTCAGGGCCGACGGGAGCGTCGAGCAGGCGCTCCGTTGGCTCGAGAACCTGAAGGAGCGGGGCTACCTGGACCCCGCGGCCGACCTCGAGGGCTTCGCCCGCGCGCTCGAGAAGGAGGGAATCATCTCGTCGGAGGCGGGCTTCCCGACCCTGGCGCCCCGCGGCGAGCGGATGATCCGGGCGGACGCGCTCAACCGGATCTTCGACGGCCTGAAGCGCGGGGCGGCGGGCGAGCACCGGACGCCCCACGCGGGGGAGGGGGGCGAGCGGCTCCCGGAGACGCGCCCGTACGAGTTCGGGGAGGACGTGTCGGCGCTGGACGTGCAGCGGACGCTCCAGAACTCGCTTCTCCGGACGGGGTCGGAGCTCCGGCTCGGGGAGCAGGACTTCGAGGTGAACGAGACGGAGCACCTGACGAGCTGCGCGACGGTGCTGCTGCTGGACATCTCCCACTCGATGGTGCTCTACGGGGAGGACCGGATCACGCCGGCGAAGACGGTGGCGCTCGCGATGGCGGAGCTGATCCGCACGCGCTACCCCAAGGACTCCCTCCAGGTCTGCCTCTTCGGGGACGACGCCGTCGAGGTGAGCGTGAAGCAGCTCCCGTACGTCTCGGCGGGCCCCTACCACACGAACACGCGGGCGGCGCTCCGCCTCGCCCAGCGGCTCCTCCTCCGGAAGAAGCATCCGAACAAGCAGATCTTCATGGTGACGGACGGCAAGCCCTCGGCGATCACGGAGGAGGGGAGGCTGTACAAGAACCCGTTCGGCCTGGACCCCCGGATCGTGGGGGCGACCCTCGAGGAGGCGGCCGCCTGCCGGAGGCGGAGGATCGTCGTCACGACCTTCATGCTGACCCGCGAGCCGTCGCTCGTGGATTTCGTCAACAAGCTGACCCGCGTCGCGCGCGGGCGCGCGTACTTCTCCTCCGTGGAGGACCTGGGGGAGAGCGTCTTCGTGGACTACCTCAGGAACAGGAGGAAGAAGCTTGGCCGTTGAGAACGTCGTCATCGTCGGAAGCGGCCCGGCCGCGTACACCGCGGCCCTCTACGCGAGCCGCGCGAACCTGAGGCCCCTCGTGGTGGAGGGGGAGGCCGGACGGGACGAGGGCGTCCCGGGCGGCCAGCTCATGATCACGACCGACGTCGAGAACTACCCGGGCTTTCCCGAGGGCGTGGAAGGCCCGGAGCTGATGGAGCTCATGCGGAAGCAGGCCGAGCGCTTCGGGACCCGGATCCGGACGGCGTGGGTCGAGAGGCTGGAGGCCTCGACGCGGCCCTTCCGGGTCGTCACGTCCGAGAAGGAGGAGATCGAGGCCCGGGCCGTGATCCTCGCGACCGGGGCCGGCGCGAAGTTCCTCGGGCTGCCCTCGGAGAAGGAGCTCATGAACAAGGGCGTCTCCGCCTGCGCGACCTGCGACGGGGCGCTCCCCGTCTTCCGGAACAAGAAGCTGGTCGTCGTGGGCGGGGGCGACACGGCGATCGAAGAGGCGACCTTCCTCACCCGCTTCGCCACGAAGGTGGCGGTCGTGCACCGGCGGGAGGAGCTTCGCGCGTCCAAGATCATGCAGGACAAGGCGAGGAAGAACCCGAAGATCGAGTTCGTGTGGAACTCGGTCGTCGAGGAGATCCTGGACCCGAAGGCCGGGCGCGTGACCGGCGTCCGCCTGAAGAACGTGAAGACCGGCGAGGCGACCGTCTACGACTGCGGCGGCGTCTTCATCGCCATCGGGCACAGCCCGAACACGGGCTTCCTGAAGGGCGCGATCGACCTGGACGAGAAGGGCTACATCAAGGTGACGAAGGGCTCCTATACGAGCGTCGAGGGCGTCTTCGCCGGCGGCGACTGCGTGGACCACGTCTACCGGCAAGCCGTGACCGCGGCGGGGATGGGCTGCATGGCCGCGATCGACGCCGAGCGATGGCTCGAGGCGCAGGAGCATTAGGAGAGCATTCCGGCCGATGGGCGAACTGCGGGCGAAGATCGAGGACGCGGTCCGGGCCATCGGGGCGAAGGCGGCGCCCGAGGTGGGGATCATCCTCGGGACCGGCCTCGGAGGACTCGCCCAGGGGATCCGGAGGGAGGCCTCGATCCCCTACGAGAAGATCCCGCACTTCGCCAAGGCGACCGTCGCCACCCACAAGGGGGAGCTCATCCTGGGAACGCTCGAGGGGCGGCGCGTCGTCGCCATGGAGGGTCGATTCCACGCCTACGAAGGCTACTCCATGGAGCAGGTCACGTTCCCCGTCCGCGTCATGCGCGCGCTCGGGGCCGGGACGCTCTTCGTCTCCAACGCCTGCGGAGGCCTGAACCCGGAGTTCGCGCGCGGAGACCTCATGCTGATCGACGACCACGTCAACCTCATGGGGATGAACCCCCTCGTCGGCCCGAACGACGACTCCCTCGGCCCCCGGTTCCCCGACATGTGCGCCCCCTACGACCGCGAGCTGCTCCGTACCGCCGAGGAGGTCGCCCGGGCCGAGGGCATCGCCGTCCGCCGCGGAGTCTTCGCCGCGATGACCGGGCCGTGCCTCGAGACCCGGGCGGAGTACCGCTTCCTCCGGACGATCGGGGCCGACGCGATCGGGATGTCCACCGTCCCGGAGGTCATCGTGGGCGTCCACGGGGGCTTCCGGATCCTCGGGGTCTCGATCGTCACCGACCTCTGCATCCCCGAGACGCTCCAGCCGGTCAGGATCGACGAGATCATCGCCACGGCGAACGCGGCCGAGCCGCGGCTGGCCCGGCTCTTCCGGGGCGTGCTCCGGAAGGGAGGGGCGTGAGCGACCTGGTCGAGCTCCTGAAGCGGGCCCTGGGCGCGGGGGCGAGCGACGTCATCGTCTCCGCCGGCTCCGCCCCGGCCTTCCGGATCGACGGCCAGGTCGTCTCCCAGGGCGGATCCGCGCTCACGGGAGAGGAGACGAAGAAACTCCTTTTCGACGTGCTCGACGAGGGCCAGGTGGCCCGCTTCGAGCGGGACCTCGAGCTCGACTTCTCCCTCACCCTTCCCGGCAACCATCGCTTCCGCGGGAACGCCTTCTTCCAGCGCGGCACCGTGGGCGGCGCCTTCCGGCTCATCCAGAACCGGATCCCCTCCCTCCAGGAGCTGGGGCTTCCGGCGATCGTCGAGGAGCTCGCCCTCGCGCCCCAGGGCCTCGTCCTCATCACCGGCCCGACCGGCCACGGGAAATCGACCACGCAGGCGGCCATGATCGACCTCATCAACCGCCGCCGGAGGGCCCACGTGGTCACGATCGAGGACCCGATCGAGTACGTGCACGAGAACGACCAGTCCATCATCGAGCAGCGCGAGGTAGGGGAGGACACCCACTCCTTCGCCGCCGCGCTCAAGCACGTCCTCCGCGAGGCGCCGGACGTGATCCTGGTCGGCGAGATGCGGGACCCGGAGTCGATCGCCGCCGCTCTCTCCGCCGCCGAAACCGGACACCTCGTGATCGCCACCGTCCACACCAACGACGCCGTCCAGGCGATCGACCGGCTGCTCGACTCCTTTCCCCCGCATCAGCAGCCGCAGGTGCGGGCGCAGCTTGCGCTCGGCCTCCTGGCCGTCCTCGCCCAGCGCCTGGTGCCGCGCAAGGAAGGGAAGGGGAGGGTCCCCGCCGTCGAGGTCCTCCGGAACACCCCGGCCGTGGCCCACCTCCTCAGGGACATGAAGACGCACCAGACCTACTCGATCATGGAGACCCACGCGCGGGACGGGATGAGGACGCTCGACTCCGCGCTCAAGGATCTCTACCTCAGGGGCGCGGTCTCCTACGAGGACGTCCGCCGGCTGATGCGGAATCCCACGCTCCTGGAGCGCGCGTGATCGCGGCCGGCGCGTGCGCCCTGGCCTTCTGGGCCTGCTGCGCGGCGCTGAGCGCGCTCTCCCGGCCGGACCGCCCGATCCTCCAGGGGCCGTTCCTTTTCGCGGCGGCCGCCTCCGTGTACTTCGCCCTGGCTTCCCTCGTGGCCTGGACCTTCATCCGGATGGGACATCCCTTCGTCACGGTGCCGGGCTTCGTCTTCGTCCTCGTCCTGGGAACGCTCCTGGCCTATTCCTTCTGGGCCTCCCTGATCGGGGAATTCGTCGATTGCATCCACGGGGCGGCCACGGGTCTCGACGCCATGAAGGTGGAGAGGACCTACGACCGGGCCGCGAAACTCGAGAGGGAAGGGGACCTCGACGGGGCCCTGGCCGCCTATGAAGATGCGGCCGCGAAGGACGCGCGGGACCCGGAACCGCGCCGCCGCATGGCGGAGATCCACCTGAGAAGGGGCGAAGCCGACCGGGCCTTCGAGCGCTTTCGCGAGGCCCTCGCCCTCCTCGAGGGCGACGAGGACCGCGCCTCGCTCGCCTTCAGGCTCTCCGACCTTCTCGTCGAGGCGGGCAGGATCGCGGAAGCGAAGGCGGTTCTCGAGGACGCCTCGCGCGCCCTGGTCCACACGCGATTTGCCGGGTTCGCCAGGACGCGTCGGGCGGCGCTGGATCCATCACCCACCCGTAATCGCATTACTGAGGGGTAACGCCCCGTCCGGCGCAACTCGACTCGGGCTTCTGACATCGATGTAACACGTTATAGTCGAGAGGGTTATATTCACACACCCCCGGGGCTGGGGTGGTACGCCCTTTGCTTGCCCTGGAAGCGAAGATTTGACCCGCCCTTACTGGACAAAGGAGCGGCCCTTACGTTGTCGGGGCCGCTCTTTGCATTTCCGGAGGACGCCGATCGCGCGGTCCAGATTATCGGACGTTCCGGCCGATATCCTCTCAAGGGAAGGGAGGAGGGCCGGCCGATGGGGAAGATCCCGGGGATCGCGGCGGCGCTCTGCCTGGCCGCCTGCGCGCCGACCTCCGGCGTGGGTGAGCGGCCCGACGCTTCCGCCCGCGGCGTCGAGGATTTGCGCGACAACGCCATCGCCGCCAACGCCGCCGAACCGCCCTGGCGTCACCTGATCCGTCACACGAACCTGGCCTTTCCCGCGCGGGCGGCGCATCCGGGGGCTTCGCTCGACGGCTCCCGCTTCGCGTACGCCTCGGGCGAGTTCGGGCCCCGCCTCCAGATCGCCGTCCGGGACGTGGACGGAGTCTCCCCCATCCGGATCACGGCCAACGGAGGCGACAACCTCTTCCCGCGAATCTCGCCCGACGGCCGCCTCGTCGCCTACGCCTCGAACAAGGATGGGAACTTCGACCTCTACGTCGCGCGGATCGACGCGCCGGACGCTCCCACGCAGGTGACCTTCGGGGAGGAGGACGAGATCGCCCCGTCCTGGTCTCCGGACGGGCGCCGCCTGGCCTGCTCGTCCCGTCGGCCGGGCGGCCTATGGCAGCTCGTCGTGGTGGAGGTGGGCACGCGCATCCGGACCTACCTGGGTCCGGGACTCTATCCGGACTGGTCGCCGGACCGCGCGGATCCCTGGATCTGCTTCCAGACCCAGCCCGGCCCGGAGGGCGGCCGCAGCGGCGTGGCGATCGTCCGCCCCGACGGGACCGGCCTCCGGGAACTGGTGGCCGACCGCGCTCGGGGCTGGTCGGCCCTTCATCCGCGCTTCTCTCCCTCGGGGAAGTGGGTGGCCTACGGCACGCTCCGCCGGAGCCCCGAGTCCCTGGCGTTCGGCGCGCCGGACGAGGCCGACGACATCTGGGTGATCCGCGCGGACGGCTCCTACGACACGCGCCTGACCGATGACCTCTCGCCCGAAAGCTGGCCCTCGTGGGGGGGCGAGCGCGTCTTCTTCGTCTCGCGACGCGAGGGCTCGCAGAACGTCTACAGCGTCCGCGTGAAGCCTCTCGAGGAAGCCCCGTGAGCCGGGTCGCGGCCGTCGTCCTGTTCCTGGCCGGATGCACGGCGGTCCCGCGCCCGTCGGGGCCTGCCACGGGAGCGCGCCCCCTCGTCCTTGTCGCCCCCGTGGCGGGCGCCGACTTCGCATCGCTCCTCGTGGCGGCGCTTTCGGAGACCGGGAAGCTCCGGGCGCTCCTCCAGAAGGAAGGGCCCAGGCCGACCGCGGACGCCCTCCTCGAAGTCGCCGTCCTGGAGTTCGATCCCTACGACCCCCCGCGCCTCTCGCTCGCGGTCAAGCTGAAGCGGACCTGCGGAGGCGGAGGCGCGGACCTGGACCGGCTATCCCAGGCCGGCGCCTGGGATCGCGGCCCGCGCGCGCCCGGATCGACCGTCCTGTCGTTCGTCGTCGACGCCCGAGACCGTGCCACGCGCGAGGAGATCGCGTCGTACGCGCGGCGGCGGGATCCCTCGTCGTCGGGATTCACGGGGGACCGGGAGGTCCTGGCCGTCTCGTCGGAGTTCCTCCGCTTCGCGGCCGAGCGCCTGGCCGCCCGGCTGGCCGAGGAGCCCCTGGCCCATGAGCCCTAGGGAAGAGTTCCTCCGCCACCTCCGCCTCGAGCGGAACCTCTCGCCCCACACCCTGCGCGCCTACGAAGGCGACCTCCTCCGCTTCGCCGAGCATCTGGGGGGAGAGGACCGCCTCGCGGACGGCCGGGTGGATGCCGCGGCGGTTCGCCGCTTCCTGGCGCGCCTGCACGGGGAGGCCTACGAGAAGTCGTCCATGGCGAGGATGCTGGCCTGCCTGCGGACCTTCTACGATTTCCTCCTCCGGCAGGACCGAGTCGCCGCGAACCCGGTGCGGCAGGTCCGGACCCCGAGGCTCGACAAGAAGCTGCCGGGCTTCCTGGAGGAGGACGAGGTGCAGAGCCTCCTCGAGACGGCCACCGGCGACGGGCTCGCGGACCTGCGCGACCGGGCGCTCCTCGAGTCGATCTACGGGGGAGGTCTCCGCGTGAGCGAGGCGATCGGGCTCGACCTCGGCGATCTCCAGCTCGACCAGGGCTTCGCGCTAATCCGGGGGAAGGGGGGGAAGGAGCGCCTGGCGCCCCTGGGCCGCGGGTCGACGGACGCCCTGTCCGGATACCTCCTCGAACGCGCCGCCCGGCTGGACCGGCTCGTCCGGGACACGGAAGCGGTCTTCATCAACAAGAACGGGACGAGGCTGGACGCGCGCAGCGTGAGAAGGATCCTGGACCGTCGGGCGGCGCTGGCCGGGATCCGGAAGCCGGTGACGCCCCACACCCTCCGTCACAGCTTCGCCACCCATCTCCTGAACCGGGGCGCCGACCTCCGCGCGGTGCAGGAGCTGCTGGGGCATTCGAACCTGGCCACGACCCAGATCTACACCCACGTGACCACGCACCGCCTCAAGGAGGTCTACGACCGCGCCCATCCCCGGGCGATGTGACCCCCGTCTAAGGGGACTTGGGTCGCGCGGGGCCCCTCGACGTCCTCACGCGGATCCGGCCGCCCTCGGGGGATACCTTGACCTCGGTCACGGACCCGCACTGGGGGCAGGACAGGGCGTGGCTCCCTTCCGAGATCGCGAACCGGATGGTCGCGCGCTCGCAGTGCCGGCAGGGGATGGGGACGATCGAACCCGGTCGCAGTTCCAGCGGCATTCGGTGTTCTCCAGGATGCGGTGCGTACTGCCGCGGACGATCCGATTGTAGGGAAACGCCCCCTGCTGTCAACCAAAGCTTCCCCGCGGTTCGCCTCTCGCTGAACCGGGTATACTGGCGGGAGCATGCCGCTCCTGATCGCGGGGTTCGAACCCTGGGGAACGCACGCGCGGAACCCGAGCGGGGAACTCGCGCGATCGCTCGGCGGCCACGTCCTGCCGGTCGACTACGACGGCGCGGAGCGCCGCCTCCGGGACCTGCTCTCCCGGCTTCGCCCCTCCGCGATCCTCCTGATGGGCCTCGCTCCGAACCGCCGGGAGATCAATCTCGAAGCCGAGGCGAGGAACCTAGACGCCTGCGGGGACGCCGGCTGGCGCCGCGAGTCGCGGCCGATCGTGGCCGGCGGGCCGGGCATCCTCGAGGCGAGGCTCCCTCTCTTCCGGATCTTCGACGCGCTCCGGCGGGAAGGACTGCCCGCGGCGCTCTCCCGGGACGCCGGGAGCTTCATCTGCAACCACGTGTTCTACGTTGCGCTCCTCGAGACGGACGTCCCGTGCGGGTTCGTGCATCTCCCGCCCGAGGTGGCGCTTCGCTTCGACGATCAGCTCCGCGCGGTGCGACTGGTGGCGACGGAGCTGGAGCGGGCGGCCGGGGGAGGGGACTGAGGGAGCGGCGGGCCCGTTCAGCGCTGGTCCTCCGGCTTGAGCGCCCGTTCCTCGAGCAGTTTCCGAACTCCCTCGGGGACCTCGACCCGGGTTCGACCCACCTCCGAGAAGTCGGTCGTGCGCAGGAGGGAGAACTCGAAGGCGTTCCCGCCGAACTCCCCGGCCACCCGCGTGCGCATCTCGTACCGGAGGAGGTTGCCATCGGCGTCGATCCATGCGCGCGCCGTCCCGCTGAGCTCGAACCCGGCCGCTCCGCCCGGCGGGCCGAACTGGCTCATCGATCGTCCCAGGGGGGAAGCCGCGATCCCCTCCTTCGTGAGTTCCCCGGACAGGACGATGCAGGTCTTCTCTCCGACCTTCTCCGGCTCGCCCTTCTTGATCTCCCTCAGGGCGCTCTCCAGGCCCTTGAGTTCCTCGTGCGGGGCGGCCATCCCGTGAAGCAGCATCCCTCCGCCGCGCCGCCGGCGCCCGCCGGCCGGGGAATGGCCGTCCGCCGGGGCCCAGTCGCCCTCTCCCTGCCGAACGAAGAGCTTCCCGCCGGCGTGGAACAACTCGACGCGGTCGCCGGCCTTGACGTGGGTCCCGGCGTCCTTTCCGTGGCGCCCCTCGAGCCCGGGGATCGGGAACGGGGCGTCGGAGCGGATCTCGACCTTGAACGTGTAGGAGCCGGCTTCCGCGAGCCGCCGGGCGGCGCGGGCGAGATCGTCCTTGTCGTCCGCGAGGGCCGCGGAAAAGGCCAGGAGCAGGATCGCCGGCGTCCGCATCGCCATTCCCGGTTCCGACAGGCGGGGGTCGGAGGATTGTTCGGGGGATCAGCGGCTCCGGTGGCGGAAGCGGCCCGGGGTGCGGAGCGCGCGGTGCGAGTAGGCGCGGCGGGGGCGGCCGCGAGAGGACGAATCCCCTCCGATGAAAGAGATGATGATGAGGCCGATGAAGCTGAGGAAGAATCCCAGGATGAAGCCCAGGAGGCCCTGGCCCTTGCCCTTGCCGATCAGCCAGCCCACGAGGCCGCAGACGACGGCCACGACCAGGCTGACGACGCAGCCGATGGCCGCGAAGCCCGCGTCGGCGGCCACCGGGTCGTCCATCCCCATAGACTACGCCGGGAGCCCGGACAACAAGGTCCGATAATGACTGTTATGTTGCATAACGGGGTGGGGGGGGGTAAAACGGTGGAAAGCCGCCCTGGGCCGTGCTATACGGGCCTTTCGTGGACTACGACCCCCCCTCCCATCCGGCCCTCCGGCGTCTGGCGCGGCGGATCGCCGCGTGCCGGGCCTGCCCCCGGCTGGTCGGCTACCTGGCGCGGGCGAAGGCGAAGTGGCCGGACCACCGCTGCCGCCCCGTCCCGGGCTGGGGAGACCCCCGCGCCCGGATCGTCATCGTGGGTCTTGCTCCGGGGATGCACGGGGCCAACCGGACGGGGCGGATGTTCACGTTCGACTCCTCGGGCGCCTGGCTCTACGGGGCGCTCCACGAGGCGGGGCTGGCGACGCGGCCCGTCTCGCGCGGCCCGGGCGACGGCCTCCGGATCCCCGGGGTCTGGATCACGGCCGCCGCCCGCTGCGCCCCGCCGGGAAACAAGCCGACCCCCCGGGAGCTCGAGACCTGCCGTCCCTATCTCGAGGCGGAGCTCCGGCACTTCCGGGAGGCGCCGGTGATCCTCGCCCTCGGCCGGATCGCGCACGATGCGGTGATCCGGATCCTGGGCCTCCGGCGGGGGGCCTGCGCCTTCCGGCACGGGGCCGAGCACCGCCTGCCGGACGGCCGCCTCCTCCTGGATTCCTACCATCCCAGCCGCCAGAACACGAACACCGGCCGCCTCACCCGCCCCATGTGGCGCCGCATCTTCCGCCGCATCATGAAACAGCGTCGCTGAAACGTGACGCGTCACGAAACAGCGTCGCTGAATCGTGGCGCGTCACGAAATCGCGCCGCTGTTTCGTGACGTGTCGGCGAGGGCGGCGAGCTCGGCGGGGCCCTTGATCCAGAGCATCCGACCGCGGCCGCCTTGGATCTCCAGGCAGCAGACGCTGGAGGGCATGAAGGCCACGGTCTCGCCCGCGAAGACCCGGATGAAATGGCTCAGGTCGGGCTGGTGCGAGACGACGGCGAGGGAACCGGCGAGGAAGGGCTCGATGATCCGGAGGTAGCTCTCCGGGGAAGTCCCGCCGTAGAGCTCGGGACGGGTCTCGACGGGCGGAGACTCCTCGAGGCCGGCGGCCACGAGGCGGGCCGTCTCGAGGGCACGAAGGGCGGGGCTGGAAAGGATCACGCGGGGCGCGGCACGGAGCGCCCGGAGAGCCAGCCCCGCCCGCCGCGCCTCCCCTTCCCCGCGGGCCGTGAGCCGCCGTTCCTCGTCCGTCCCCGCTCCGGGCTCGCCGGCCGATGCGTGCCGGATGAAGTAGAGCATGCCGCGATTCCGTGACGGTAAACCTACCAGGAAGGTTTGCCGTCATGTGTCGGTAAAGCTACCAGGAAGGTTTATCGCCCATGTGGAATGGGTTATTTCACTTCCTTCCAGTAGTCGTCCGGCATGTCCTGGGCCAGCTTGAGGGCGCCGTTGGCGCCGGCGTAGACGGGCTCATGGACCTTGGTGACCTTGCCGCCGCCGTACTGCTGGAGATCCTCCTCGATCAAGCGGTCGAGACCCCGGATCTGGCTCCCGCCTCCCGCGAGGATCACGTTCTGGAGCATCCGCTTCTGGAACTCGGCATCGTAGCTCGAGACCAGTTTCCGGAGCCCCTGGACGATGTCCGGCACGATCATCCGGCAGGCCTCCTTGAGTTCCTTCGTGATGTCGAAGGGGGTCGGCTTGCCCTCCTTGTTCGGCCACGTCACGACCGCCTTGTCGTTCACGTCGTTCACGAACGAGAGGCGCTCCTTCGCGTCCCGGACCATGTTGATCGTGAACTGGGCCTCGGGGTGGTGGGAGCGGATGAGGTTGAAGGCCTGCTCGTCCACGAAGTCCCCCGCCTTCCCCGACGTGAGCTGGTCCTCCTCGCTCGGGATCGCTCCGTGCATCCGGCAGAGATCCGTCGTCCCCGCCCCGATGTCGACGACTAGGGTATCCTCGAGCATGTTCATGCCGTAGGCCACGGCAAAGGGCTCGGAGACGATCATGACCGACTCGAAGGTCCCCTTGCAGGCGTCCATGAGGGCCTGCTTGTTCAGGATCGACGCCCGGGCCGGCGAGCCGATCACCCCGTAGACGAGGGTGCCCTTGGTCGGGCGGCACTGGGCCACCACGTACTTCACGAGCTCCTTGGCGGCTTCCTTGTACTTGCCGAGCTTGTCCTTGGGGACGCCGGCGGTGGCGTCGTCGGCATACTTGAGCGCGCCCTTCTCGAAGGGCCGGACGGTGTCGAGCGCCAGCCGGTGCTGGAACGCCTCGTTCCCGAAGACGATGTCCTTCCCGAGCATCTTCCGGGAGACGGGGTCCTTCGGCCAGCCGACGATCGAGTAGACCACCTCGCGGCTCCCGTTCGTGGCCGCGACGGAGGTCTTGAAGCAGCCCAGGTCCATCCCCACGTACATCACGCCGTCCTTGCGAGCGCCGCCGCCGTCTTCCGCCATGGGTGTCTCCTTCGATAGGGTCGCTCAAAGTAGCATCTTGGCCGGGGGGCGTCTACGAATTGGCGGGCGGGGCGCCGCCGGGGTTTTCGAGGGACTTCCCCGCCGTCTCGAGGTCCCTGGCCTGCTGCCGGATGTCCTTGTTGGCCTGGAGGACGACCTTGAGCATCTCCTTCTTCTTCTCGAAGTACTTGTCGTCCTGGACGAGCCCGAGCTGCCGGAGGAGGTTCGTGATCTGCTGGTTCGAGTAGAGCTTGGAGTTCGAGATCGTCTTGAGGGCGTTTTCCATCGCGGCGATCTGCTGGTAGAGCTTCTCGATCCGCTTCTCGAGCATCGCGGTCTCGCGAGACTGGCCGCCGGCCATCTGGAAGCGCTCGCGCTCGGCGGCGACCAGGCGCTTGATGATGGGGCGGATCGCGTCCTCGACCTTCTTGAGCTCGGCCACCGCATCCGGGGTCTCGGACGCCTCCAGGATCAGCTTCCGCTTCTCGAAGACCTTGGCTACCTGCCTGTCGAGCTCCCGCTCGAACTCCTTGAACCCGACGATGAGGGCCTTCTCGGCCTCCTCGGCGAGACGGCCGTCCGCCGCGGCCTTCTGCTTTTCGAGGTCCTTCCGGAGCTCCTCGAGCTCGGCGTCGAGCGATTGCTTGGAGAGCTCGAGGTCCCCCTTCGCCTTGGCGGTTTCCTGGTACTGGTGGAGGAGCTCGTTGAACTCCTGCTTCGATTCCGCCTCGATCTGCGAGAGCGGGACCTGCGCGATGCCCGCCGCCATCGCGCGGTACTTGTCGACCATGTTCTTGACGGCCTGGTTGATGAGCTCGTCGATCTTCTCCCGGGAGAGCATCGAGATCGTCTTGCGGCCCTTCTTGACGAGGTCCTCGACGCTGACGCGGCGGGAGGCCTGGCGGATCATCCCCTGGACGTCGATCATCTTCGGGGCGCCCGCCGGCGTGGGCGGCGTCGGGGGCTTCTCTTCGGCCGGGTCGCTCATGGCGGGGATTCATGATACCGCGTCTCCGCCCCGGCAATCAAGGAAGGCGGAGAAAACCCGGGAGGACTCCGGTCGTTGAACGTCCATGGTTCTTCTTTGGTTCTCCCTGGTGATCGCGCCGGAGTCGGACCTGTCCGCGCTCATCGAGCAGCTGGGATCGGATTCGGTCAGGGCCCGCGACGAGGCAAGTCGCGAGCTCCGGAGGGCGGGCTTGTCGGCCTTGAGCCCCTTGAGAGGGGCCTGGATGCATCCGGATCCGGAAGTCGCGGCCCGAGCACGGGAAGCGTACTACGCGATCGGCTCACGCCTTCCCCCCCATCACCGGTGCGAGCGGCGGGGAAACCTCCATGATCTATCCGTATTCGTCCAGCGACGCACCGGGAGCGCCCTCCTGTGGACCGAAGAGCACTCGCTCGAGAGATTCAAGGTGCTCATCGTAAGCGATGTCTGCCTCAGGGAGCATCCCGACGTCCTGTTCGCCGCGTACCGGGCGCGTCTCTTCGCGAGCTCGAAGACAATCATTCCCATCGGGCGAGAAGGAGAGAAGGTCTTCAAACTCAGGCCCATGCCGAGCAGCAAGAACTTCCCTGAGGTCCAGGCACTCGAGGCAGAGCGCCTGGTGACGCGCGTCTTTCTCCTTAGGAATGCGATACCAGAGGAACGGATCGCCGCCCTGGCTGTGCGGCACCTTACCGACCCACGCCTGGTCTGCTTCCTCGGTCAAATGCCCGCTGTCCTCGTCACCGACACCCCCCCTTCCCTCGAGTCCTGGGAGAGGGCTCTTCGCGACTTGGACCGCTAGACCAGGGCCGGGCCCAAGGGACCCGCGCGCGTCCGACTCCGGCGGACTCGGCCATGCCACGCCAGGAGGAGCAGAGCTTCCATCCCGAGGAGACCGCAGCCGCCCGAGCCCCCCGACGAGCCCCCTCCCCCGCCGCCGCCCGAGCCGCCGTTGGCGCTGTCGTAGGGGTCGGTGCCGGCCGCGAGCTCGTCGGCGTCCGGAGTGCCGTCCCCGTCGCTGTCCAGGGGGTCGACCGGTGCGAGGCGCGAGCCGGGGATCGGGGCCTCGATGCCGCCTCCCGGGAGCTGCCAGCGGACGGCCAAATTGTCCCCTCCTCCGCCCTCCTTCTGGAGCGCCTCGACGTAGTAACGGCCGCCCGCCGCGAGCGCGATCGGGAGGGACTGCTGCTCGGGGTACTTCCCCCATTCGCGGGAGGCCGTCCAGCCGGGGACCCGCGCGATCAGCGTCCGGTTCGCCGGATTCGCGTCCGTCGAGATCCAGAGCTCGCCCCCGTCGTCGCTCGCGATCCAGAAGACGTAGTCGCCCGTGGCCGGCGCCGTGACCCAGCCGCGCATCCGCGTGCCGGTGTTGTCCGCCCAGTTCACGGGCGCCTCGAAGGAGGTCGCCAGGCTGCGGCCCGAGGGGTTCGCCGGGTAGGCCGCGTTCGCCGTGAGATCGGAAACGAGCGTCCCCGCGATCCCCGTCCACCACTCGCGGAGGATGCCCGAGGGAGGAGGCCCGACGCCGGAGCGAACGATCCGCAGCGCGATGTCGCCGGAGTAGGCCGGAGAGGCCAGAGTCCGCGCCCCGCCCGCGTGGTCGAAGGCCTCCGCGTGGTCGACGTTCCCCGTCTTCGTATTGACCCACTCGGCCCCGTACGCTCCCGCGGGGAGATCCACCTGGAGGTTGGCCTGGCTCCCCCCGTTCAGGTAGATCGCGTACTGCTGCCCCGCCTCGGCCAGGACCCGGGCCGGAACGCCGGAAGGAAGTCCGCCCACGATGACCCCGTTGGACGGCGCCATCTTCACGAAGTCGAACCCGTGGATGAAGTCCTTGAGGATCCGGAGCTGGTCCCGGATCACCGGGCCCCCGCCTCCCAGGCTCTTGTCCCAGTCGTTCGAGGTCCCGTTCTCCGCATAGTCGGTGAAGGACCAGTCGAGATTGTCGTAGACCGCGCCGCCCGCGACGATGAAGTCCCACGCCTCTTTCCGGTAGGGATCGTTCCCGCTCCCCCGGAAACCGGACTCGTCGAAGCCGATCACGCGTCCCAGTCCGTAGTTCTGGGCCACGCTGTCCGGGGGGCTCGAGTAGTGGAAGTTGAGGACGGAGACGGAGGCGATCGGGTTCGTCACGGTCGTCGACCCGTTGGCGATGTTGTGGGCGATCAGGTGGCGGTTCGGGAGGCCGCTCTCCGTGTTCCAGATCGTGTCGGCCACGTGCTGGTGCCAGGCCTGGCCGGCGTTCCCGAAGTACGGCTCGTTGCAGATCTCGTAGTACACGTTGTCGTAGCCGTTCAGCTCCGTCACGATCTTCGCGACCATGGCGTCCTGCCGGGCGATCATGGCGGCGTTCCCGAGGTCGTAGACCTGGTTCCAGGCCATGGTCCCCACGCCGTTCACGTTGTTCGTCGACTTGAGCGGGCTCAGGTTCCACTGGGCGTCGCCGTACATGGCGCAGAAGAGCACGAGCTCGACCACGACCCCCCTCTGGCCGGCCTTCGCCACGAAGTCCTTGAGGCGGCTGAAGTAGGCCGCGTCCCAGGCATCCAGGTTGAACTTGTTGCCGCCGTCCGCGTAGCCCGGGGTGGCGCTCCGGGCCCAGGGGCAGAGGTAGTTGCCGGTCGGCGGGTTGAGCGTGTTCCAGGGCGGGCCCCAGCCTTCGACGTACATCCCCGAGAAGGTCCGAGTCAGGTTGAGCCCGTCGGACTGTAGCGTATCGAGGTACGTGACGTAATCGAAGGCCGGGTTCAGGACCGCCCCGTAGTGCTCGCCGGAGGTGACGAGGACCGTGGGTTGCCCGCGCCAGAGGAAGTAGTGCGGGTTGTCCGGGTGCAGACGGATGGGCTCCACCGCCTGCGGGGACGCCCCGGAAAGCCACGGGACCGCCGCCGCCAGGACCGCCGCACGCGCGATGTTCTTCATCAGGGCCTCCGTGCGGCCCGCCCTCCCCCTACTCGGTGGGACGCGGAGACCTTGCAGGAATACGCGGAAAAACGCAGCCGGGGGCCCTAGCGCGGCCCGCTGCGGCCGGCGTCCGGACGGGACTTCTGGAAGGCGGAAAGCCAGACCGCGTCGATCCGGACGGGGGACTCGTACGTGAAGAGGCGGAGCGTCTGGACGCCAGGCCGCGCGAACCGCACCGAGATCGGCGTGGCGTCGCCCCCGCCGTCGGCGTCCCCGCCGACCCACCAGTACCCCGCGCGGTGCATGTAGCCGTTCACGAGGGCTCGGTTCGGTCCGCCCGCCAGTCCCCGGTTCGGCCCCGGCTGCTCGGCCAGGATCGCCCCCGGGATCTCCACGATCACCGCGTCGTGCTCCATGAGATCGCGCGGCGCCGTCGTCCGGCCGCGGACCCAGAGGTGGTAGTCGCGATCCGACTCGGCCCGGAACGTGAACGTGACGCGGGGGGCGTCGGCGTAGTTCTGGAGGAGCTGGCGGTGGAAGCGCGGCGCCTCGAGGGCCACGCCCGTCGACGCTTCCGGGTCGCGCACGGCGCGCCAGTCCCCGCCCGTGACGACGGCCTGTTGGGGGACGAGGAGGATTTCCTCGACCGGCAGCGGCCGCGCGGAGAGGTCCCTGCCCCGGACCGCGGTGGCCTGGAAGCCCGAGCGGACGTCGACCCAGGAGCGGTCCGTGAGCCGCGTCATCCGGACCCGGCCCTCCCGGACCTCCACATGCGAGGACTCGGAGCTCACCGCGAGCGAAAGGCGGGTTCCCAGGACGGCGACCTCGACCTGGGGAGTCGCGAACACCATCGGACGATCCTGCGGCTGCCCGACGACGTCGGCGCTGAGCGCCCCGCCCCGCAGCGTGATGCGCTTGGCGGGCCCGCCCTCGGCGCGGAAGACGCTGCCCGGACGGATCTCGAGTCGCGTGCCGTCCTCGTAGGCGAGGGAGGCGGAGCCGTCGGGGGCGCCGATCTCCACGGTGTCCCCGGCGGACACGGCGCTCCCCTTCCCTGCCGGGGCGCCCTCGACGGTCACTCTGCCGGAGACCTCCGCGAGCCGCGCCACGGCGGGCCGGGCGGCGGGCACGGTCTCCCGGGGCGGGGAAATGGAAGGCGCGGGGAGAGCCGGCGGCGTCGGAGGCGGGGCGGACTCGCGCGAGGAAGGGGGAGGGACGGGAGCTTCCGGAGGCGGCGGAGTCGGGGCTTCGGGCCGGGACCGCGGCGGCTCCGGGACGCGAGCGGGGGCGGGCGGCTCAGGAGCCGGCGGCAGGACCGGCTCCTGCTCCAGGGCGGCGGTCGGAGCCGGGGAACGCCGAGTCGGGCGGGGCGACGTGGAGGCCGCGGCGACCACGAGGACGAGGGCGGCCGCCGCGACGGCCGCGGCGAACCATCCGAAGGGGGCGGGGGCCGGCCCGAGACGGCGCGCGCGGCGACGCGCCCGCGCGGGCCGCGCCTCGTGGACCGAGTCGAAGAGGTCCGCCTGCTGTTCCAGCGAGCGCCCCAGCGTCGACAGGGCGCCCGGATCCTGCCGAACCGCATCGAGGAAGCGCGCGGCCTCGTCCGCGGCCATGCCCCCGTCGAGATACCGCTCGATCTCGTCGCGCAGACGCTCGTCCACGATCAGGCCTCCCCCGTCCGGAGCCGCCGGGTGACGCAGTCCTGGAGGGTCTTCCGGACGCGCGAGAGGAGCGTGTAGAGGGCGTTCAGGGAGACGCCGAGCGCGCGGGCCACGTCCTCCCCGGGAAGCCCTTCCGCGTAGCGGAGCTCGAGGGCTCGCCGCCCGCGGTTCCGCGGCATGCCTTCCAGGCAGCGCCGCAGCGCGTCCCTCCGCTCGGCGGGCGGGCCGTCCTCCTCGGCTTCGGCGGCCCGGAGGGCGGCCTCGAGGACTTCCATCTCGGCGATCACGAACGGCCGGCGACCGGGGTCGACCGACGCCAGGTACTCGAAGCGCGCGATCTGGCGCGCCCAGGCCAGGAAGTTCGACCCCGGCTCGAACTGCCCCCATTTTTCGCAGATCACGAGATAGGTGTTCTGGAAGAGGTCTTCGGCCTTGAGCGGGTCCTTGGAGAGGCCCATCAGGAAGCCCCAGAGCCGCGAGCGGTGCTCGAGGGCCAGGCGCATGACCTCCCGCCGGAGCTCTTCCGGTCTCGTTTCCATCGCTTCACCCAGCATACTCGCCGGGCCCGGCCCGCCTTGCGGAGATTCGCACCCTCCGCGGGACGGCCCCCGTATCAACAATGTCGACGGAGGTGGAACCATGCGGCTGGCTCGGCGCGACTTTCTGCGGGGAGCGGCCTCGGGGGCGGCCCTGCTCGGCCTCCCGCGGGTCACGGCGGCGGAGACGCGGCTGGCGCCCGCCGACGCCTCGATCGACCCCCTCGTCCGGCTGATCGAGGACACCCCACGGGACCGCCTCCTCGAGGAGATGGGAGCCCGCATCCGGAAGGGGCTCTCCTATCGGGAGACCGTCGGCGCCCTCCTCCTGGCCGCCGTCCGGAACGTGCAGCCGCGCCCCGTGGGGTTCAAGTTCCACGCCGTCCTGGCCATCCACTCCGCCCACCAGGCGAGCCAGGCCGCGCCGGACCGGGACCGATGGCTCCCCATCTTCTGGGGCCTCGACTACTTCAAGTCCTCCCAGGCCGAGGAGCGGCAGAAGACGGGGTGGAAGCTGGGCCCCGTGAACGAGTCCTCCGTCCCGGCGGCCGGGAAGGCGAAGGCGGCCTTCCTGGACGCGATGGACCGCTGGGACCTCGAGGCGGCAGACGGGGCCGCGGCGGCGCTCGCCCGGAACTTCGGGGCGAACGACGTCTTCGAGTCCTTCGCCCGGGTGGGCCCGCGCGACTTCCGCGACATCGGGCACAAGGTGATCTACGTCGCGGGCGCGTTCCGGCTCCTCCAGGCCGTCGGCTGGAACCATGCCGAGCCCGTCCTCCGTTCGCTCGCCCTGGCCCTCAACTACCACACGGGCGAGAACCCCTCGAAGGCCGACCATGCGGCAGACCGCCCGGGCCGGAGCAACCGGGAGCGGATCTCGAAGGTCCGCGCCGGCTGGATCGAGGGGAAGATCGACGACCACGCCGCGTCGGACCTCTACGCGGCGTTCCGGACGGCCGGCGACGAGGACGCCGCGGCCAAGACGGTCGAGCTCCTGAACGCGGGCGTCTCCCCGGCCTCGCTCTGGGACGCCATCCTGACCGCGGGGGGCGAGATCCTGATGCGCCGCGCGAACATCCTCTCCCTCCACGCGCTCACCACCATGAACGCGATGCGGCACTGCTTCGAGACGGCGGCCTCCGACGAGACGCGACGCTTCATCCTCCTTCAGGCGGCGGCGTTCGTGCCCCATTTCCGGGGCAAGCTCGACCGCGAGGTGAAGCTCGACGAGCTCCCGCCCGCCGAGGGGTCGCCTACCGTGGAGGACATCTTCGCGGACGTCGGGAAGGACAACCTCTCGGCATCGCGCAAGGCCCTCGCCTTCCGGAAGGCGGGCGGCGACCCGAAGGCCGTGATCGACATGGCCCGGCTCCTCATCTTCTCGAAGGGGCGGGACGCCCACGACTACAAGTTCAATTCCGCCGTCCTCGAGGACGTGGAGCACCTCACCCCGGGCTGGCGGGATCGGTACCTTGCGGCGAGCCTGCACTACCTGAAGGGGACGAACTCCCCGGACAGCGGGCTCCTGGGCCGCGTCCGCGCCGCGTTGAAGGGCTAGAGGCATGCTCCTCGCGCTCGCCCTCCCCGCGCTCGCGGTCTGCCTCCAGGACGGGAACCGGCTGGCCTACCTGGACGAAAGCGACCCCTACTACGTCCACCGGAAGTTCCCGAAGCTCACCACGCCCCAATGGGTCGGCGAGGAGGGCGTGGAGGCGGTCGTGGTGCTGGCGATCGACGACATGCGCGGCCACGAGAAGTGGGAGGCCTACCTCCGGCCGATCCTGGAGCGACTCAAGAGGATCGACGGCCGGGCGCCGGTCAGCATCATGACCTGCACCGTCGACCCCAACCACCCCCACCTCCGGCGCTGGCTCTCGGAAGGCCTGAACATCGACGTCCACACGGTCGACCATCCCTGTCCGCTCCTCCAGGGGAACGACTTCGCGAAGGCGAAGTCCACCGTGGACCGCTGCATCGACCTCCTCAAGCTGGTCCCCGGGAACCGCCCGGTCGCCTACCGGATGCCCTGCTGCGATTCGCTGAACACGCCGAGCCCGCGCTTCTACGCCGAGATCTTCAACAAGACCACCCCGCACGGGAATTTCCTGACGATCGACTCGTCGGTCTTCTGCGTGCTCACGCCGAACGACCCGGAACTCCCGAAGGAGCTGACGACCGACCCCGACGGGAAGGAGAAGTTCCGGAAGTACATCCCCTTCCCCTCCTTCGTGAACACGATCGAGGACTACCCGTACCCCTACGTGATCGGGAGGCTCTGCTGGCAGTTCCCCTGCATCGTCCCCTCCGACTGGGAGGCCCAGCACCTGAACAAACCCAACAGCCCTGTCTCGGTCGCCGACATGAAAGCGGCGCTCGACGCCGTCGTCCTCAAGCAGGGCGTCTTCAACTTCGTCTTCCACCCCCACGGCTGGCTCAAGGCGGACCAGGTGATCGAGCTGATCGACCACGCGGCCGAGAAGCACGGGAAAAAGGTCAAGTTCCTCAACTTCGCCGAGGCCCAGGAGCGGCTGGACAAAAACCTGCTCGCCGGCCATCCCCTCCGCGACACGAAGGGCGGCGACAACGGCGTGCGCCTGCTCGATCTGAACAACGACGGGTACATGGACGTCCTCTCCGGCACGATGACCCGGCTCTGGCGGCCCGACGCCGGGACCTGGAGCGCGGTGGAGCATCCTCGGGGCCTGAAGGGGCGCCTGCTCGTGGGGATCGTTCAGGAGAGCGGCCAGGCCTCCGTCCTCTTTCCCGGCCGCGCCGGCTGGCACTTCGAAGGGTCGCGATGGGACCTCGATCCTGCGCTGGGAAGGGACGTGCCCGACGCCAGGGCGTTCCGCCTGCGGGACCTCGACGGGGACGGCCGATGCGAGCTGCTCCTGGGAGAGGAGCATTTCGCCCGCCGCTGGGGCCGTCACGGCTGGGAGCCCCTTCCCTTCTCGATGCCCGAACCCCTGGACGCGGCGCTCCGGTTCGTGGACCTGAACGGCGACGGGAAGGACGACCTGGTCTACTCCAACGAGCAGGAATGGACCGTGCACGTCTGGAAGGACACGACGGCGGGCTGGGCGAGGGTTTCCGGGGGGAGGCAGGGCGAGCCCGGAGCGATCCCGATGATCTCGCGAGGCGGGACCGACAACGGCGCCTGGTTCCACTCCAGGCATCTCTGGGTCCAGAACGAGGACACGGCGAAGATGCCGAACCTCGTCGACCGCCGCTCGTTCGAGGACCTGCTCAAGTCGCGGTAGGCCGGCGCTCTCCCGGCCAGAGCCGGAAGAGGAAATGGCCGGGCAGGTAGAGGACGATCGGATAGGCGGCCATGCAGAGGAGGAGGTACGCCCAGGGCGGCATCCAGGCCTGCTTGAGCCCGAACGGGGCCCAGGTCCAGTTGAGGTTCTCCTTCGGCCCCGCGAGCCAGGAAAGGGGCAGGACAACGAGCGCCGAGAGCGACTGGGCGAGCCAGGCCCGCCGGTCGTAGCCGAAGCTCCGGAGCGCCCAGAGGAGAAGGGCGGCCGCAGCGACGTGGAAGAGCGAGAGGAGGCGGATCGCGAGCGGGATCTCGCGATCGAACATGTAGTTCGAGGCTCCCGCGAAGTGCCATCCGAAGGCGGAGCCCGAGGCGAGGTCGAGCGTCCAGACCACCTGGACCAGGAGGACCGATACCGCCTGCCAGGAGAAGAGGAAGCGGCTCTCCGTCCAGAGGGCTACGCCCAGCGCGAAGTTCCCGATGTCGCAGAACCAGAGAAACGCCTGCGGCCCGTAGTGCGAGGCGTACGCGGGCGCCCAGGCCGCGAGCCAGAGCGTCCAGGCCAGCTTCAGCCAGAGCGGCACGCGGCGCGACATCGTTCCCATCATATTCGGCATCCGAAGCGCCGCGTTCGGGGAATCGTAACGTGGACTCCGGGGGCGACACCCATTAGAATGCAGGCTAATCCGAAAGAGCCGGGGGTGGGAGCGGGAACGACACCTCGAGGCGGGGATTCACCGATGATCGAGCGACTCCTGGGCGCCATCCTCCTGCTCTTCGCCCCGCCCCAGGACCACGGGCACGTGGTGGAGACGCCCCCCCTCTCCCCCGCCGAGCAGCAGAAGCGGTTCAGGCTCCCCCCGGGCTTCGAGATCCAGCTCGTCGCCGCCGAGCCCGACGTGGTCAAGCCCATGAACCTCGCGTTCGACGACCGCGGGCGCCTCCTCGCGACCCAGTCCTACGAGTATCCCCATGCGGCCAGGCCGGGAGCCCCGGCGCGCGACACGTTGCGGATCCTCGAGGACTTCGGGCCCGACGGCCGGGCCCGCAAGGTGACCGTGTTCGCCGACGGCCTCAATATCCCGATCGGCGTGGCCTCCGTCCCGGGCGCGGTGATCGCCCACAGCATCCCCAAGGTCTGGCGGATGAGCGACCGCGACGGCGACGGGTCCGCCGAGCGCCGCGAGCCCCTTTACGGGGACCACGGGTTCCAGGACACGCACGGGATGCTGAACGCCTTCACGCCCTGGGTCGACGGCTGGATCTATGCCTGCCACGGCTTCGCCAACCGCACGGAGCTCAAGGCCTCCGACGGGCGCGGCATCACGATGCACTCCGGCAACACGTGGCGGATGAAAGCCGACGGGTCCGCGCTCGAGAACTACTCCTTCGGCCAGGTGAACCCCTTCGGGCTCTCGTTCGATCCTCTCGGGAACGTCTTCACCGCCGACTGCCACAGCAAGCCCGCGTACCAGGTCCTCCGGGGAGCCTGGTACCCGACGTTCGACGGCCGCAACGACGGCTTGGGCCACGGTCCGGCCCTGATGAACCACATTCACGGCTCGACGGGGATCGGCGGCATCGTCTACTACGCCGCGACCCAGTTCCCCCCGGACTACCGGGACACGATCTTCATCGGGAACCCCATCACCCACCGGATCAACCACGACCGGCTCCAGGCGACGGGCTCGACCTTCAAGGCCGTCGAGCAGCCGGACTTCCTGAAGTGCGACGACCCCTGGTTCCGGCCCGTCGACCTCAAGCTCGCGCCCGACGGCACGCTCTACGTCGCCGACTTCTACACCTGCATCATCGGGCATTACGAGGTTCCGCTCGACCACCCCAAGCGCGAGAAGACCTACGGGCGGATCTGGAGGATCGTCCACACCGGCACCGCCCCGCGGCCGATGCCCGACCTCGACAAGGCCTCGACGGCGGAACTCGTCGCGCTCCTCAGGGACGACACGCTCACGGTCCGCGTGAAAGCCGCGGAGCAGCTCGTCCACCGGAAGGCGGCGGACGCGGTCCTCGCAGCGGAGGACCATCCCTACGCCCGGGCGCACGGCCTCTGGATCCTCGAGCGGCTGGGCCGCCTCGACGAGCCGCGCGTCCGGAGGCTCGCCGCCGACGCGGACCGTCTCGTCCGCACCCATCTCCTCAAGGCGCTCGGGGAGCGGGGGGCGTGGGCCTTCGAAGCCGACCTCGTCCGGGGGATGCTGGCGGACCCGGACCCCTGGGTGCGGCGGGCGGCGGCGGAGGCGCTGGGACTCCACCCGGAAGCGGCCAACGTGCGCCCCCTCCTGGCGCTCTGGGCCTCGACCCTCGTCGGCGACGCGCAGCTGGTCCACCAAGCGCGGGTGGCGCTCCGGAACCAGCTCCTCGCGCCCGGGGTCTACGAGTCGCTCGGCGATGCCGACCCCGACCGGATCGCCGACGTGAGTCTCGGAGCGGCGACCCCGGAGTCGGCCCGCTGGCTGCTGTCCCATCTGCGGACCAAGCCGTTCGCGCCGGCGCAGCTCCGCCACGTGGCCCGCTACGGATCGCCGGAAGTCCTGGCCGGGATCCTCGAGCACGCCCGCGGCATCGAGAAGCTCGGCCCCCGCGAGCGCGTCGCGTGCCTCCAGGCCCTTCAGCAGGCGATCCAGGAGCGCGGAGGGCGGCTTCCGGAGACCTTCGTCGAGCTCGCCCGGAACGCGGCGCGGACGGTGCTGGAGGGAAAGGACCGGGGCCTGACGCTGGAGGCGCTCAAGCTCGCGCGCGAGCTCCGGCTGGGCACGCTTTTCGACGAAGTGGCGTCGCTGGCCGGGGACCGCGCCAGGACGTCCGACCTGCGCGGCGCCTCGCTCGACGCCCTGGCCGCCATGGACCCGGGTCGCGCCGTACCGCTCATCGCCGGGGTGGCCCGGGACGTCGCCGACCGTGCCGACGTCCGGCTCCGCGCCGTCGCCGCGCTCGCGGGGGTGAACTCGGAGGACGCACGGGTGGCCCTCGTCGAGATCCTGAGGTCGGCCCCCCAGCAGGCCTCGTCGGGCATCGCGGCCGCTCTGGCGGGCTCGCGCGAGGGAGCCGAGGCCCTGCTTGCGGCGGTCGCCGAGGGAAAGGCGCCCCGGAGGGTCCTCCTCGATCGCGCGGTCGACGGCCGACTCAAGGCGTCCAGGCCGGCGAACCTGGAAGCGCGCGTCCGGTCGCTCACGGCCGATCTCCCTCCCGAGGACGACCGGATCCGGAAGCTGATCGACGAGCGCCGTGCCGGCTTCGGAAAGGCCAAGCCCGACGCTTCTCGAGGAGGGGAAGTTTTCAGGAAGAACTGCGCCGGCTGCCACGTCGTGGCGGGCCAGGGGAAGAAGGTCGGGCCGGAACTCGACGGGATCGCCCACCGCGGCCTGGATCGGATCCTGGAGGACGTCCTGGACCCCAACCGCGCCGTCGACCAGGCCTTCCGGGCGACCCTGATCCGGACGACGGACGGCCGGGTGATCTCGGGCCTCATCCTGCGCGAGGAGGGCGAGGTGCTCGTGGTCCAGGAGGCCGCCGACAAGGAGACGCGGGTGGCCCGGAAGGAGATCGAGCAGCGCCAGCTTTCCCAGCTTTCCCCCATGCCCTCCAACGTCACCGACCCCATGCCCGAGGCCGACCTCTACGACCTTCTGGCCTTCCTCCTCGCTCAGCGCCCGAAGTGAACCGAAACCATCCAGGATGGTTTCGGTTCACGGCTTGGCCAGGTCGTCGAGAAGGCCGCGAGGAGTGGGGCCGTCGAAGGCGACCACCCGGTAGCGGAGCGTGAGGGGGGACTTGGCCGCCAGGGTGAGCGCACCCGGGGCCGTGACGCTGGGATTCAGCATCGCGATGGACGTCGCGTTGTACCAACCCGCCTTCGGGTTGGACGGGGGATTCACGACGGCGACGCCAGCTTTCTTCCCGTCCGGAAGCTCGAAAGAGCACGCGTACCAGCGCGCGTCCGGCCAGGCCGTCGCGGGGTCCATGTGGTTCGGGGTCTTCCGGTCGACCACGCCTTCCGGACCCTCGATCGCCGTCTTCCCGTCCTTTCGCGCCCGCGCGCAGAACCCTCCAAAGGCCCAGCGGCCCACGCGGACTTCCTCGGGCGCGGTGAACGTGTACGCCAGATCGAGGATCCGCGCGGCGCCCCGAGTCTCGACGGAGACGACAAGGTCCTCGGAAAGGAGCACCTCCTCCTCAGCCCTCCACTCGTTCCGGAGCCGGAACGAGGCCGCGCCGATCGTCTCGAAGCCCCGATTCACGATGCTGCGACCCTTCTTGGGGGCCTTCTCCCCCCAGCCCCAGAAGTCCGCATCCTTCTTCCCTCGCATCTCCACCCAGCCGAAGAAGACCCCGCGGTGATGCCGGTGGTCGTCGGGAGCCACGTCCGTCACGACCGTGCCCGATGGAGCCGTCAGCGGATGGAAATAGCAGGCGCTCTCGACGGAAAGCGGGACTCCCTCCGGCTTGACCAGCTGGTACCGGACCGTCTCCGCGCCGCCCTCCCTGACGATCACGGCATTCGGGGTCTTCTCGACCGAGGATCCCGCCGCGGCCTGAATCGCGAGAACGGCCAGCAGCAGCATCATCTCCTCCTTCCCCGTCACGACTTGCGGACGAACCGGATCTCGCGGCAGCCGTAGGTCGAGCACTGGCCCATGTACTGCCAGCACTGCTCGTGGTGGGGCGTCCGGCAGCGCGCGCAGGAGACCACCCCCTCCGCGAGCGGCGAGTTGCATACCTGGCACTCCGCCTCCGTCAAGCGGAGCTCCGGCGTCTCCATGCGCCCCACGGCGCCGGCCCGGAGCGTCGCCGCGACCCATTCGAGCTCCTCGCGCGACCGGCCCCGGAGCAGCTTGAGCGGCTTCCCCCCCGCCGTCCCGACTCGGAGTTCCCACTGGACGACGTCGTTCACCTTCCAGCCGCTGTCCCCCACCTCGAAGGCGCGGAGCTCCTTCCGAGGCCATTCCCGGACTTTCCGTCCGAAGATTCCTATCGTCCGGACGACCAGCGACGAGGGCCCCAGCTCGACGGCCGCGGTCTTCCGGCCGGATTGGAGCGCTCCCAGGGTCAGCGCCGCGCCGACGGCGACGAAGACCATGACGAACGCCAGACCGCCCAGCGTACCGAGATCGCTCCGAAAGCCGCCCGACAGCGCCGCGACCATGAACACCAGGCTGAACGCCGTCCATCCGATCCCGAACAGGAGCAGGCACCCGTTCGCCTTCCAGACGCCCCGCGCCGGGAAGAATAGCCGGACCGAGTCGGCCTGGTATTCAAAGACCGCGTCGCTCCCCTCGGGCTGGGCGCCGACGTCGGTCAGGCTCGCGGGCGGCAGGGCGGCCGTCGGCGGAGCCTCGATCGCGGGCTCCAGCGGCGCGCGGCCATGCGCGCCCGAAAGCGCCTCGGCCACGGAGCTCAGCCACGCCTCGGGATACGCCGAGCCCATCGTGAACGGCTTCCGGCGGTCCCGCACCCGGACCTCGATGACCCCCGTCGTCGCCTGCCCGGAGGCGGCCGACTGCTTCCGCACCCGGAAGGCCTCCACCTTGTCTCGATCCGCTTTCCAGGTCCACCGGAACGGCCCCAGCCGCTCCCGCACGCTCAGGGTGGACCGGTCGAGCGCGAAGGCCGCGCGATTGGGAAAGAGGACGGCCACGCCGAACGCGAAGAGGAGCAGGCCGACGACGACGAAGGGGAGGGCGAACAGGAGAATGACGACTCCCATGCACCCGCCCTCGGATCGGAAGCCGGCCAGCGAAGCCGCGAGCGGCCCTCCGGCGAACACCGCGCCGAAGGGGATCAGGAAGAGGCCCAGGCAGCGCCCCTTCCCTAGAGGCCGGTGCGGGAGGACGATCCTGAGGCGGCCCTCTTCCCGTTCGACGCGGGTCCCCGACGGGAGCGGCGCTGCCACCGGGGGATTATATCGCTACGGACTCGCCGCCTGGGCGGCGATCTCCGCGTCATCGAGCGCGCGCCGGTAGAGACGCACCTCTCCGATCGCGCCCGGGAAGAACTCGTCCACGCCGCCGGCCCCGCCCAGCCAGAAGGCCCCGGGGCCGTCTCCCGCCTGCGCCTTCCCCGAAGCGACCGCCTTCCCGTTCACGTGAAGCCGCCGGTTGCCCGACGCATCCTGGACCGCCGCCACGTGCTGCCAGCCGGCTTCGGCCGCGGGGCCCTTCAGGCTGGCCGGCCCCCCGAAGACCCACGCCCCGGAGGGGTCGATCCAAATTCCGTACCAGGGGGCCTCGTCGCGGGACTTCGTGACGACGCCCCGCCAGCTCCCCTTCCCAGGCTTCTCCACGTGCACCCAGGCCGCGAGCGTGAAGGGATCCTTCGCGCCGAAAAGGAGGGCCGTGTCGCCGGGCGCCGAGACCGCGTCGTCCGACCCGTCGAAGCGCACCGCCTGCCGCCCCTCGACCTCGCCGGCCTTGGGTCGCCCGGCCCCCTGCGGGGGCGCGAGCCTGCGCCCCGGCTCGACCGCTTCCGGCCAGGTGTCCTTCGCGAACCCCGCGGCCTTCAGGTGGAGCGCCAGGCCGTCGGCCCCGACCGGCCGCGGCGGCGCGACCGGGCCGCCGCCCGTCGCGATGCGGCGCGTGATGAACTCGCGGACCCGCGGAATCTTCGAGGTCGCGGCGATCCGGAGCGCCCGAACCCGGTCCACCGGCACGCCCGGCTCGACCGCGTACCAGACGAGGAGCGGAAGGTTGTGGTCCTGGGCGTCCTCGGCGCGCGTCACGAGCCCCTCGATCGTCTCCCAGCGCTGCTCGACCGGAATCCGCTGCATCGCGGAGGCGAGGTAGAGCCGGACGACCGGGGACGGGTCCTCCTTCGCCATCGCGGCCCAGGTGGCCCGGACCGCGTCGCTCGGCTTGCCGTCCTCGGCGAGGAGCTGGATGGCCCAACCGCGCAGGTACTCGTTCTCGTGCTTCAGGAGCCCGGAGAGGAGGGCCACGTCCGTGCCGCCCGTCGCGTGGAGGGCCCAGAGCGCCCGGAGCTTCCGGGTGACGTCCGGATTCTCCCGGAGGATCGCCCCGAGCGCGGCGTGCACCTTGGGATCGGGGCCCCGCTCCTGGAGGATCCGCCGCGCGTGCCGGACGAACCACTCGTTCCGGTCGAGCTGGAGGCCGGCGAGCTCGGCGCTCGACTTCTTCCCGAGATCGACCTCGACCTTCCTCGTCGACTCGTGCGCGATCCGGTAGACGCGGCCGGTCGCCTGGTGCTCAGGCGTCTGGCCGTGGCAGGTCTTCGGATCGTACCAGTCGATGACGTAGAGGCTGCCGTCGGGCCCGAAGTCGTGGTTGAACCCGAGGTAGATCGGGTCGTTCGACATCATGAAGTCGTCGACGTGCTTCCCGACGAAGCCCGAGCCCTTCCGCTCGAAGGCCTCGGTGTAGATCCCGTGGTGGTGGATCGTCCCCACCAGGAACTTGCCGCGCCACTCGGGGCCCCAGAGGTCGTGGAGGACGAAGCGGGCCCCGCCGTGCGCGTGGCCGCCCTTCCGGCCCTTCAGGTTCTCGTGGCGGTGGTCGGCGATCGTCTTGAGGTCGTCGAAGGTGTACGGGTTGAAGTGCCGGCCGCCCTGCCGGTGATAGCGGCCGCCCTGGACGATGTGCCAGAGGTGCGGGATGACGCAGGCCTCGCTGAACCAGTTCCCGTGGTCGTCGTAGTCGAAGCCCCACGGGTTGCTCGTTCCCACGGCGTAGATGTCGAAGACCTTCTTCGTCGGGTGGTAGCGCCAGTAGGCCGCGTTGAGAGGCGTGCGCTGCGCGTCGGGCGTGCCGGGGGGGCCGACCCGGGAATGGGTGAAGACGCCGTGGCAGCCGTAGAGCCAGCCGTCCGGGCCCCAGATGAAGCTGTTCAGCGTCTCGTGCTGGTCCTGATGGCCCCAGCCGTCGAGGACGACTTCGGGCGGCCCGTCGGGCCGGTCGTCCCCGTTCCGGTCGGGGATGAAGAGGAGGTTCGGGGGCGAGCCGACCCAGACCCCGCCGAAGCCGATCTCGAGGCCGCTGATGAAGCTCAGCTTGTCGTAAAACACCTTCCTCGAGTCGAACCGGCCGTCGCCGTCCTTGTCCTCGAAGATGAGGACCGTGTCGCGGCCCGACGGCCGGAAGGGGCCGGCCGGGCCGTTGTACGTGAAGTTCTCGGCCACCCAGAGGCGTCCGCGGTCGTCGATGCACATCGCGTTGGGCTGCCGGACATCGGGCTCGTGGGCGAAGGCGGTGACCTTGAAGCCCGGGGGGAGCGACATCCGCTTGGCCGCCTCGAGGGGCGGAACTCCCAGGTCCTGGCCGACGGGCCCAAGCGCCAGGAGGGCGAGCGAAAGCAGGCGGGCCATGCGAACCTCCTCCTCCGAACGACCTTGGATAGCCGTCCTACGGCCGCGTCTCACTGAGAATCAGCGCAATTCTCCTGAGATATTTCCCCGTCGGTCCCGAGGGAAAGGGCCCTGGCGGCGCTCCGGCCTTGAGTTCCTTTCCAGCCTCTTTCCCGCGCCTCCCGCCAACGCCCGGTCTCGGGCCGTCGTAGGATAGACGGGGACAGGATCATGCTAATCCGGTTTAGTCTCGCGATGGCCCTCCTCGCGCGCCAGGAGGGCCCGGCCGACCGGGAGGGCATCGAGTTCTTCGAGAAGCGGATCCGGCCGATCCTGGTCGCCCGCTGCTACGCCTGCCACAGCGCGCAGTCGGAGAAGGTGAAGGGGGGCCTCGTCGTCGACTCGCGCGAGGGGCTCCTCCGGGGCGGCGATTCGGGCCCCGCCGTCGTCCCCGGGAAGCCCGCCGAGAGCCTCCTCATCAAGGCGATCAAGTACACGATCGACGACCTCGAGATGCCGCCGAAGGAGAAGGACCGGCTCACCCCCGCCCAGGTCGCGGACTTCGAAACCTGGGTCCTCAAGGGCGCGCCCGACCCGCGGCTCCTCGACGCCGCCGCGCCCGTCAAGCCCTCGATCGACTACGAGGCCGCCCGGAAGTTCTGGTCGCTCCGTCCCGTCATCGACCCGCCCCCGCCCGCCGTCCGGGACGCGTCCTGGCCGGCCGGCGCGATCGACCGCTTCCTCCTGGCCCGAATGGAGGAGAAGGGCCTGCGCCCCGGGCCGGACGCCGACCGTCGCACCCTCCTCCGGCGCGCGACGTTCGACCTCACGGGACTTCCCCCGACCCCGGAGGAGATCCGGGCCTTCCTCGACGACCGCTCGACGGACGCCTTCGCGCGCGCGGTCGAGCGCCTCCTCGCCTCGCCCCGCTACGGCGAGCGCTGGGGCCGGCACTGGCTGGACGTGGTCCGCTACGCGGACACGGCGGGCGACAACTCCGACTTCCCCGTCCCCCAGGCGCGCCTCTACCGCGACTACGTGATTCGCTCCTTCAACGCGGACAAGCCCTACGACCGCTTCGTCCGCGAGCAGCTGGCGGGCGACCTCCTTCCCTGGAGCGCCGAGGCCGAGCGGATCGAGGGGATCGTCGCGACCGGCTACCTCGCGATCTCGCGCCGCTTCGTGGACAGCATCGAGAAGTACCACCACCTCACGGTCGAGGACACGATCGACACGCTCGGGAAGTCCGTCCTGGGCCTCTCCCTGGGCTGCGCCCGCTGCCACGACCACAAGTACGATCCCGTCGGGGCGGACGACTACTACGCCCTCTACGGCATCTTCCAGAGCACGCGCTACCCGTATCCCGGCTGCGAGACGACGCGCTACCAGAAGGACTTCGTCCCCCTCGTCCCGCCCGCCGAGGCGGAGGCTCTGCTGGCGCCCTACCGGGAGAAGCTGGCCGCGCTCGAGGACGAGCTCAAGCGCCTCGAGGCCGAGCAGAAGGCGCTTCGGGAGTCGTCTCCCGAGAAGGCCAAGGCCCTCGACGCCCCGATCCGCGACGTCCGCAAGAAGCGGGACGCCTTCATCGTCGAGGGCAAGCCGAAGATGGAGACGGCCTACGCGGTGGCCGAGGCCAAGCCCGAGCACTCGCGCATCCACGTGAAGGGCGACCCCAAGGTCCTCGGCCGCGAGATCCCCCGCCGCTCCCTCATGGTCCTGGGCGGGCAGCCGGCGGCGACGGGCAGCGGACGCCGGGAGCTGGCCGCGGCGCTCACGGACCCCCGGAACCCGCTCTTCGCGCGCGTCATGGCCAACCGGATCTGGCACCATCACTTCGGCCGCGGGATCGTGGAGACGCCGAACGACCTTGGCACGCGCGGCGCACCGCCCACGCATCCGGAACTCCTCGACTGGCTCGCCTCGCGCTTCATCGACGACGGCTTCTCCATCAAGGCTATGCACCGCCGGATCATGCTCTCGCGCGCCTACCGCCTCGCCTCGCGGGAGATCCCCGGGAACGCGGCCGTCGACCCCCGGAACGACCTCCGCACCCGCTTCGAGCGCCGCCGCCTCGAGGCGGAAGCCGTCCGGGACGCCATGCTCGCCGCGAGCGGCCTCCTTGACGAGACGCCCGGCGGCGCCCACCCCTTCCCGCCCGAAAAGGCCTGGACCTTCTCGGCCTCGGGCCCCTTCACGGCGGTCTACGAGACCCGGCGCCGGAGCGTCTATCTCATGAGCGGCCGGATCCGGAACCACCCCTTCCTCGAGGTCTTCGATGGGTCGGACCCGAACTTGAGCACGGGGTCGCGGCTCCTCACGACGACGGCCCTCCAGTCGCTCTACCTCATGAACTCCCGCTTCGTCTCGGAACAGGCCGACGCCTTCGGCGCGCGGGCCCGCTCCGCGCCCGACCCGGTGGGCTTCGCCTACGAGACCGCCTATGGGCGCGAGCCTTCGGCGGCGGAACGCTCCCGGGCGGAGGCGTTCCTGGCCAAGGCGCGCGAGTCGGCCGGGGAGGAGCGGGCCTGGGCGGCGCTCGCGCGCGTCGTCCTTTCCTCCAACGAGTTCCTGCACGTCGACTGATCGGAGGTCCCGGATGGACGAGCCCAAGGGCTGGACGCGGCGCCAGGCGATCCGCTCCCTGGTCGGCGGGTCGATGCTGATGCCGGGCATCCTCTCCCGCGTGCTGGCCGACGACGCGGGCTCGCTCGCCCCCCGCCTCCCCCACCACGCCGTGCGCGCGAAGCGCATGATCTTCCTCTACATGGCGGGCGGGGTCTCCCACCTCGACACGTTCGACCCGAAGCCGAAGCTCTTCGCCGACGCCGGGAAGAACGTCCCGCCCCAGCCGGGGCACGGCAAGAAGGGCGGGGTCCTCCGGCGCCCCCTCTGGGACTTCAAGCCCCGGGGCCAGTGCGGGACCGAAGTCAGCGACCTCTTCCCCTGGCTCTCGCGGCACGTGGACGAGATCTGCGTCATCCGCTCGATGAAGACGGGCCACGACAACCACCCCGAGGCCACGCTGGGGATGCACACCGGCTCCTTCGGCGTGCCGCGCCCGAGCCTCGGCGCCTGGGTGAGCTACGGCCTGGGGACCGTCAATCGGAACCTCCCGTCGTTCGTCGTGATCGCTCCCTCCCTGCCGTGGGGCGGCGGCTGGACCTGGGGATCCGACTTCCTCCCGGCCACCCACCAGGGAACGCGCGTCATCCCCGGCGCGACCCCGATCGCGAACCTGAAGCGCGACGGCGCCCCGCAGGACCTCCAGGAACTGGAACTCGGCCTCGTCGAGGCCTTCAACCGCGACCATCTGAACTTGCGGGACGGCGACCCGCGCCTGGCGGCGCGGATCCGCGCCTTCGAGACCGCCTTCGGGATGCAGATGGAGGCGCCCGACGCCTTCGACCTCTCGAAGGAGACCGACGAGACGCTCGCCCTCTATGGCATCCAGCGCGGCCAGGTCAAGGGCTACGGCTGGCAGTGCCTCGTCGGGCGCCGCCTGGCCGAGCGCGGCGTCCGCTTCATCGAACTCATCGACCGGGGCGCCGGCGCCACCACCGGCTTCGTCAACTGGGACGCCCACCAGGACATGAGCGGCCACGGCCAGATGGCCCAGAACGTTGACCGCGCGATCTCCGGCCTCCTCACCGACCTCCGGCGCCGCGGGATGATGGAGGATACCCTCGTCGTCTGGGCCACCGAGTTCGGCCGCACCCCCACCGCCGACGGCGCGGAAGGCAAGGGCCGCGCGCACCACCCGAACGCCTTCACCACGTGGCTCGCCGGCGCGGGCGTCAAACCGGGCATCGTCCACGGGAAGACCGACGAGTACGGCTTCGAGATCGTGGAGGACCCCGTCCACACCCACGACTTCCACGCCACGATCCTCCACCTCCTCGGCCTCGACTACACGAAGCTCACCTACCGCCATGCCGGGCGGGACTTCCGGCTGACCGACGTCCACGGAAACGTCGTCACGAAGATCCTCGCCTGACGTAGCCTCCCGGGTAGGACATGACGACTCCAAGCGTCACGCGTCTGGGGTCCGCGAACGGGCTCCTGGCCGGCGCGGTCCTTCTGCTGGCGGCGATCGTGGCGGTCGTCTCCTTCCTTCCCCTTGTCCGCTGCCCCCGGCGGCACATCAGCGTCATCCGCGACGCCGGAGCGCGGATCGAGGGGGGCCACTCCACCCTCTGCGAGAATCGGCGCACGATCACCCTGGTCAGATGGGTCCTTGATTGCCGCTGACCCGGGATGGGGCCGCCGCGGTCCGCCCTGCGGCGTGCGCCCGGACCGCTTACGGCTTGGCCTTGGGCTTGAAGCGGTAGATCCGGCCGTCGAAGGAGGCGAAGAGGATCTCGCCGTCGAGGTCCTGGCCGAAGATCGAGATCTGCTTTCCGGGAAGGGCGAAGAGGAGCTTGTTCTCCGTCATCTTCCTCCCGTCCCAGCGGAGGGCCCACATGTTGCCGGTCACGAAGTCGCCGTAGAAGTAGAGCCCGTCCCATTCGGGGTGCTTCTTGCCTCGGTAGACGCAGCCGCCGGTGATCGACTTGGCAAGGCCGTGGTCGTGCTCGACGACGGGGTCGACGTAGGCGGGCGTGGCCAGCTTGCCCGCCTTGAACTCGTGGAAGGCCTCGCGGACGTTCCAGCCGTAGTTTCCGCCCTTCCGGACGACGCAGATCTCCTCCCACTTGTCCTGGCCCACGTCTCCCGACCAGAGATCGCCCGTCTTCCGGTCGAAGTGGTAGCCCCAGGGGTTCCGCCAGCCGAGCGACCAGATCTCCGGGAGGAAGGGGGGCTTGCCGACGAAGGGGTTGTCCCTCGGGATGCCGTACTTCTTGCCCGCTGCGGGCTTGTCGACGTCGATCCGGAGGAACTTCCCGAGCATGCTGTCGGGCTTCTGGCCGTTCCCGTGGGGATCGTTCGCGGCGCCGCCGTCGCCGAGACCGATGTAGAGGAACCCGTCGGGGCCGAACTGGAGGACGCCCCCGTTGTGGTTCTCGAACGGCTGGGCGATCTCGAGGATCACCTCCTCGCTCGCCGGGTCGATCGCGGTGCGGCCGGCGTCCATCCGGAACCTCGAGATCACGTTCCGCCGGTTCTTGAGGTTCTTCGGCTCCTTGGGGGGGTCGGAGGTCGAGTACTGGAGGAAGACGACTCCGTTTTCCCTCACCTTGGGGTGGAAGGCGAGGCCGAGGAGCCCCTCCTCGTTCCCGCGGCTGCGGACCTTGGGGACGAGGTCGAGCGCCAGCCGCTTCTCCTTCGCCTCGGGGGAGTTCTCGAGCCAGATCACGCGGCCCGGCTGCTCGAGGACGAAAAGACGGTCCGACCCGTCCCGGGGATGCTCGAGGGCGACGCCTCGCTCGAACCTGAGGCTGGGGAAAGCGACCTCGAAGTCCACGTCGGGGATCCGCCCCTCCGCGGCCTGCCCCAGCAGCAACAGGACCTCGATCACCACGCGTTAACCCCCAAACGTCGTGTTAGGGTTAACACCTCAGCGTTAACCCCCAGACGTCGTGTTAGGGTTAACACTTCCGTGTTAACCCCCAAACGACGTTTGAGGGTTAACACTTCAGCGGAGGAGCTTGGAGGGGTCGGCCTTGGGCTGGAGGACGAGGCCGACGCCGCTGCAGTCCGGGCAGGCCTGCGCGACGTGCCGGGTCAGGCTCCCCTTCCCCTTGCAGAGGGCGCACTTGTAGGCCTCCGCGAAGCTCGCAAAGGCCGGCTGGCTCACGGGCCGCGTGCAGCCCTTCGCCTTGCAGTCCACCTGGCCGGCCTGCTTGCAGCGGGGACAGGGCTGATCGTTGAGGCGCCCCTTCCCGCCGCAGAAGCCGCTGCATTTCACGACCCCGCGGAGGCTGTTGATCGCCCCCGAGCCGCCGCACTTCCCGCAGATCAGGTCGACCTTCTTCTTCCCCTTGCAGGTCTGGCAGTTGACCTTGTGCGTGCCCCCGCAGGCGGGGCACGGGGCCTCGGCGCGAACCGACTTCCCGAAGGCGACCAGGTGGTCCCGGGCCTGCGCGCCGGGAGCGTTCCTCGAGGCCTGCTCGAGGAAGCTCGCCGCCCTCGTGTAGTTCCGGTTGTCCGCGACCGCCTTGAAGACCATGAGGATCCCCAGGGCGTACTTCACGTTGAAGTCCGGGAGCGAGCGGTACTCGCTCTCGAACTGGACCACGCCGAGGCTGTACTCGCCGGACTGCACCCAGCGGCGGTAGTCGTCCATCGCGAGACCGTCCTTCCGGCCCCAGAGGTCCGCCACTTCGGACTTCTCGTACTGGAGGTCCTTGAAGGCGGCCTCGAGCTCCACGGGCGGCTTCCCGCCCGATCGGGCGATCAGCGCGCTCGCCGCGGCCGCCACGACGAGTCCGAGCGCGTCTCCCGCCGGATCCGTCGCGGACCTCGAGCGGACTTCGCGGACCTTGACGCCGAGCGCCTGGACCGCCCCCGCGACGGCCTTGTCGGAAGCCACGTCGAACTTCGCGAGGTCCACCGCTTTGTGGAAGTCCTGGAGGGCCTGGAGGGACTCGGCCTTGGCCAGGCCCCACTGGTCGTCCGGACGGGAAAGGAGCGCCGCCCCGGCCGAAGCCAGGTCGCCGAGCGGACCCTTCTCGGAGGCGGCCTTCGAGAGGATCGCCCGGGCCTGCCCGCGCTTGGTCTCGTCCGCCCGGTCCGCGGGGGTCTGGAGGACCGCGAACGCCTCGACCAGCCCGAAGCTGGCCGGCGGCGGCTCCTTGGGCGGCGAGGGCGGAGGCTTGATCACGGCCGTCGGGGGCGCCTCCTCCCGCGGCTTCACAACAGGCGTCGGGGTGCCCGCCAGATCCGACCCGATCCGCTCGCGGACGAGCCGCATCAGCTTCATGATCTGGACGAGCTTCGTGTCGAGGTCGGAGTTCCCCTCGGGAAAGAGGTCCCTGGCCTCGGCGTACGCCTCGCGGGCCTTGGTCACCTTGGGGAGGGCCTGCCGGAATTTCGCGTCGGCGGCCTTGTCGTCCTTGATCTCGACGGCCTCCAGGTAGATCGCCTTCGCCTCGGCGAGGAGTTGGTCGGCGTCCCCGACGATCTCCCGGGGCGACTTGACGTGCCGGGCGACGTCCCCCTTGTCGAAGGCGAGCGTCTCGCCCTCGATCTGGATTTCGTAGCCGTCCTTCTTCTCGGTGACGCGCCCGCTCAGCTTCCGCCCGTCCTTGAGGATCAGGACGTCCGCCCGCGCCAGGCCCGCGAGAAGGCCCAGGACGAGGATGCCGCGGAAGAGGTGGCGCATCGGCTGCCCCTTTCAAACCGAGTGGACTCTATTATGTTACGGTCGAGCCGACGTAACGGGAGGTACCTTGTCCAAAGGATGGGGCCTGGGCGCCCTGGCGCTGACGGGCGCGCTTGCCGCGGCGCTGCTCCTGACCACGCGGACGGAGCGGCTCGCGGGGAAGGTGCTTGCGGAGGCCAAGGGGGGGACCCTGGCGGTCGACCTCGACCGGACTCCCGACTGGGCCGTGTTCGGAGCCTGGATGCAGGCGCCGGGAACCCTCCCCGGACAGGTCCATACGTCGAAATCCGGTGAAGTCGCGGTGCTCGTGCTCTGGGCCCCGGAGGCGGTCTCAACGATTCCGCATGGCGGGCGGCTCGTGGTCACGCACCGGGAGATCCGGGCGCCCTGGACGGGCCGGGCGCTGGGCGGCACGCGCCTGGAATCGGGAGGTCGGACATACGCGTGCGGGCGAGCCATGGCCGCATGGGTGGGCTGGTTGGCGCTGCTGGCCTCGGCCCCCCTCCTCCTCTCGGCGCTCGTCGCTGTCCCGACGGCCCTCCTCGCTCCTCGTCGCCCGGCCGCGGCCTAGGGCCGGGCCGCCAGCCACACCTTGTCCACGTCGGGGGCGGGCTGGAGCATCGTTCCCTTGACCCAGAAGGCCTGCTGGGTGTCGGGGCGCGAGGTCAGGAAGCGGGCGTAGGTATGGAACTTGTCCACCGTGGTGGTGATCCGGGCGCTGATCGTGAACTTCCGCTTCCCCCGCACCATGCTCGAGACCTCGTGGAAGATCTGGTTCCCGGCGTCCTCGACCGTGTAGAGCGGGTACGTCCGGTCGCCTTCCGGGGTGATCATGACCTCGACCCTCGCCCCGTGGCCCTTCTCGATCACCTCGCCGGTCGCCTTGACCTGGCACTCCTCCAGGATGCCGGGGGCCTCGACGATGACGTTGACCACGCCGGTGGTCGAGGCGGGGGCGTAGAAGCGCAGGATGGGCATGACGGTCGGGTCCTTGGGCTTCCCCGTGGGATTGAAGAGCCGACCCTGCGGGGTGTCGGCCTCGTACCAGTTGAAGAGCTGGCAGCCCTGGAGGCTGACCTTGAAGTCGGGCTGGCGGTGGAGGTTCTCGATTCCGGCCGCCCAGGCCGTGCGCGCGAACCACTTGCCGGCCTGGAACTTGAACCCGTAGGACTCGAGGGCGGGCTGCATCTCGGAGCGGGTCTCCGGCTTCTTCTCCGCGTAGGACCCGGACGCGGCGACGCTCGCGCCCAGGATCCACTTCCCCCCGGCCGCCTGGTAGTAGCCGGCCGCCAGCCGGGCCGCCCGGTCGCCCGGGTCGAGCTGGAGGAGCAGGTGGGCCACGTACTCGCGGTGCACCGGCATCGACCAGTCGCGCGTCCAGGCCAGGAGCGCCTGGAAGGTCTCGCGATGGTTCTCCTTGGGCTTGGAGCGCCGCTCGAACTCCTCCCGGAGCTCGTCGGCGCGATAGACCTGCTGGACGTTCGACTTGTCGACCGTGACCGGGCAGACGGCGGTCCGGACCGTGACGGTCGCCTGCGTGTCGCCCGAGATCTGCCCGGGGATGCGGCGGCCGTCGCGGGTCATGACGACGTCGGGCACGGGAGCGGTCGGGAGGAGGCGGCCCAGGACCTCGAGCTGCTTCTGGAACGACTCGCGGTCGCGCTCCGACGCCCCGACCTCGTCGCTTCCCAGGCGCCGCATGAGGAAGGCGTACTCCTCCTCGGAGGCGTCGCCCTGCCCCAGGATCCGCTCGACCTCCCTCCGGTCGCCCGTGGAGAGCTTCTGGGGGGGCAGCGACAGGACCTTCCTCTGGATCTCCATCGCGAGGTCGTTCGTGACCTTCCTCCGCCCGCCCGCCGCCGGGGGACCCGCGACCGCGGCCCCCGCGGAGCGCGGGAAGAAGAGATAGAGCTCCTTGTCCTGCCCGTAGCGCTTGACCCGGACTTTCACCATCGCGCCCGGACTGATCCGCCGCACGGCCTGCCAGAGGCGGTCCGCGGCCGTCTCGGGCTTGAGCCTCGAGAGATCGACGTCGTCGACCGCGGTGATCTCGTCGGAGGTCTCGAGGAAATCGGGCACGTCCGTCTCGCCCCGGACGGCGACGGCGAGCCGGGCCCGCGCGGAACCGCCGCTCCCGAGATGCTTGATCCGCCCCTCCGCATCGCCCGCGAACCGGCAGGCCTCGGCGGACAGGACGGCCGTGTTGAGCTCGACGAGCGCCTCCTGGGCCGTGGGCTTCATCGGGGGAGGCTCGTTCGGGCGCGACGAGGACGGCGCGGGCGCGGGCCTCGGGGGCGGCGGCTTCGAGGGCTGGGTCCTGGGGTTCGTCCCGGCGGACAGGTTCTTCTCGCGCTCGGCGCGGGTCTGGGCGTTCTGGATGACCCAGTAGACCCCGTAGCCCAGGGCGCCGATCAGGAGGACCCCGCCGATCAGCCCGAACGGGAGGCTGACGTAGCTGTCCGAGTGGAAGCGGCGGGCGCCGCCGCGCCGGCGAATGGCCATGTCGCCCCCATTCTACACCCTGGAGCCCGGCCGGGACTCAAGCTATCGGACGATTCCCGGCCCCCGCCATCCGGGGACACGCCCCGGTCGAAATGCTAGAATCGGCCTCCATGGAAATCGAGACCACGCCGGGCGCCGTCTCGAAGGTCTACGACGAGACCCGCCGGAACCTGGAACGGGTCCGCGGGCGCCTCAAG
>Ga0187893_10002312_pt1 | contig 42290 bp, 30 predicted proteins | sample MA1701074metaG_FD_139574 | JGI IMG/M metagenome (GOLD analysis project Ga0187893, IMG submission 139574) | White microbial mat communities from a basaltic lava cave in the Kipuka Kanohina Cave System on the Island of Hawaii, USA - MA170107-4 metaG ... | reverse complement strand
TGCGCGCGTGATGGTGAACCGGATTTGGCAGAAACACTTTGGGGTCGGCATTGTGCCCACGCCGGATGACTTTGGGCAGACTGGCGAGCGTCCGACGAACCAGCCGCTGCTCGACTACCTCGCGTCCGAGTTCGTCGCCAGCGGCTGGAGCGTGAAGCAAATGCACCGACTCATCATGACGAGTCACGCATATCGCATGTCGTCGCGCACGGAGAACCGCAAGGCGTTGGAGACCGACGAAGCCAACACACTGCTCTGGCGGCAGAACCTGCGGCGCGTCGAAGCAGAAGTGGTGCGCGACACCATGCTCGCGGTCAGCGGCACGTTGAATCCGAAGCGTGGCGGGCCGAGTGTCTTCCCGACGTTACCCAAAGAAGTTCACGGCACGCAGGATTCCTCCGGTAAAGGCTGGGCCGACAGTCCTGTCGAGGAGCAGAATCGCCGCAGCGTTTACCTTGTCGTGAAGCGCGCCCTCAAGGTGCCGCTGCTCGAATGTCTCGACTTTGCCAACAGCGCGTCTCCCGTCGCGGTGCGCCCTAGCACAACGACCGCGCCACAGGCATTGATGCTATTGAACGACTCTTTTGTGCAGACTCAAGCCGCGGCGCTCGCGGTGCGCATCACGCGCGAAGGCGGCGAGCGTGAAGAGAAACAAATCGCGCGTGCCTTCCAACTGGTTCTACAGCGCTCCCCGACAAAAGCGGAACTGAAGGCATCGCTCGGTTTGCTTGCGGATCAATATAAGCGCGCAGCCGAGGAGAGAGCATCCGAACCCGCGCGAGTGGCCTTGACCAGCTTCTGCCGCGGCCTGCTCAATGTGAACGAGATGATTTATGTGGATTGAGGCACCGCGTTCGGAAAGCCGCAGAGCGGCAATAGAGAGTAGCCCACGGCGTCAGCCGTGGGTAATCGACGTTGCTGCAAAAGCCCCGGGAGGGGCGACAGAAGCGCCTCAGGCCTCCGCCTCTTTCGCCCCTGCCGGGGCTTGGATTTCTTTTACCCTGCCAACCCACGGCTCATGCCGTGGGCTACTCTCTATCGCGCTTCTGGCGCTTTGCGGTTTGCGTCAGTCAACCCCATCGTCATGAATCCCGCCGACCACATTCTTCGTCCGCGCCGCCAGTTCCTTTGGGAGATGGGCGCGGGGTTCGGCGGGCTGGCGATCACATCGTTGCTGGATGGCGACGGCTTCTTCGGCTCGCGCGCGAACGCGGCACTCACTCCGCCCGGCCCGCTACTTCCCAAACCATCGCATCTGCCGACCAAGGCCAAATCCTGCATCTTTCTCTTCATGTTCGGCGGGCCATCGCAGCTTGACTTGTTCGACTACAAGCCCGAACTCCAGAAGCGCGACGGCCAAACCATCGACAACGAGTTTCGTCGCAACACCAGGACCAAGGCCGTGCTGCAGGCGAGCCGGCGCACCTTCAAGCAACACGGCAAGTCCGGCCTTTGGTGTTCGGATGCCTTTCCAAACATCGCGCAGCACATGGACAAATTCGCCGTGGTGAAGTCGCTCTACAGCGATTCCTTCGCGCACGGTAGCGCGGTGCTCCAGATGAACAGCGGGCGCATCCTGCAGGGCCACCCGTCCGTCGGCGCGTGGATGAGTTACGGCCTCGGCACGATGAATCAAAATCTCCCGGCCTACGTGGTGATCCTCGATCCACGCGGTGGCCCGACGACCGGCGCGCCGAACTGGTCCAGCGGCTACATGCCCGCGGTACATCAAGGCACGGTGCTGCGCACGACCGGCGAGCCGATCTTGAATCTCAAGCCGCCTGCCGGCACCAGCCGCGAGATACAACGACGCGAGATCGATTTCATCAACTCGCTGAACACGGAACACCTGCGCGCGCACCCGCGGTATTCCGAACTTCCGGCGCGCATCGCCAGTTACGAACTGGCCTTTCGACTCCAAGCCACCGCGCCTGAAGCCCTCGATTTGTCGCAGGAAGATCCGCGCACCATTGAGGCTTACGGCATCAACGATCCGAAGCCCGACTGGCATTCGCTTGCGCAGGGGCCAGCTCCGTTTGGCCGGCAATGCCTCATCGCGCGTCGTCTGGTCGAGCGCGGCGTGCGCTTTGTGCAGCTCTACTCGGGCGGCGGCGCGGCCGGGGGTCAGAACACCTGGGACGGCCACCACGGCATTGAGGAAAATCTCAAGCTCCATTGCCCCGAGGTGGACAGGCCCATCGCTGCCTTGCTTGCTGATCTCGAACAACGCGGTCTGCTCGACGAAACACTCGTCGTCTGGGGCGGTGAATTTGGGCGGATGCCCGTTTCCGAAACCTTCAATACCGGTGGCAAACCCGGTGGACGCGATCACAATCCCAAAGGTTTCACCTACTGGCTGGCCGGCGCGGGCGTGAAGGCAGGCACCAGCTACGGTGAAACGGATGAACTTGGCGAAGCTGCCGCAGTGAATCGCCATCATCTTCGCGACCTGCACGCGACGATTTTGCACCTGATGGGTCTTGACCACGAAAAGCTCACTTATTTCTATGGAGGCTTGGACAACAAGCTCACCGGTGTCGTCGAGGCGCATCCGATTCACGGAATCATGGCTTGACGAAATATGCTCGTGCTCAGAAACACAGTTCTTCCATTTGTCACGGCCTCTGCCTTGATGGCGTGCACACTCCAAACTGCGGAGGGCGCCGCGCTTCGTTCTCTCGAACGCGCCTACTCGCGGCAGATCCAACCTGTTCTCAAACAGTATTGCCTTGGCTGTCATTCGACGGAGAAGCAGAAGGGTGAGCTTGATTTGGAGCGATTCACTTCGCTGTCGGAAGTCATCAAGCACCCCAAGGTCTGGCAAAGAGTGGTGGAGCAGATCTCGCTCGGCGAAATGCCACCGAAGGAGAAGCCGCAGCCCACCCCATCAGAACGGGAGAAATTGCTGGCGTGGGTGAATAGCGCACTGGATGCGGCGGCCAATGCGCGCGCGGGAGACCCCGGTCCGGTCGTGTTGCGGCGATTGAACAACGCGGAATACACTTACACCATTCGCGACCTGACGGGGGTGAACTCACTCGATCCGGCGAAGGAGTTTCCGGCGGACTCAGCGTCGGGCGAGGGCTTCATGAACGTCGGCCATTCGTTAGTGATGTCGCCGTCGCTCGTTACGAAGTATCTCGACGCTGCGAAGGACGTGGCGGGCCATGCGGTGTTGCTCCCGGATGGCATCCGCTTTTCGCCGCACACCACGCGGCGCGACTGGACCGAGGAATGGTTGGCCGAGATTCGCGGTATGTATCGCGAGTTTACCGACAAGGGCGGCGGCACTTCGGTGAACCTCCAAGGCATCCGCTTCGACACCAAGGACGGCGGCGTGCTGCCACTGGACAAGTATCTAGCGGCGACATTGGAGCTGCGTGCTCTTGGACTGCCGGGGCAAGCGAAGCGCGACCCCGCTTTGAATTCAATCAGATCGAAAGCGCAGTCGTCGCTACGCTCTGCCGGCGCACTCCAAAAGGCCGCAGCCGGACACGGTCTGTCGCCGAAGTATCTTGACGCGCTCTGGAACGTGCTCAACGCCACCAACGGTTCCCTGCTGTTCGATCCGATTCGCACCCGCTGGCGCACTGCTAAGCCCGCCGATGCTGCGGCGCTTGCCATGGACATTTCCCGGTGGCAACACGCGCTTTGGAAATTCAATTCTGTCGGCCACATCGGCAAGAAGGGCGGGCCTAAGTCGTGGATGGAACCGCTCATGCCCATCCAATCGAAACAGGAAGTGCGACTGAAGCTGCCGGCGGCGGAGGAGGCGAAGGAAATCATCCTGTATCTCAGCGCCTCCGACGCCGGTGACGGCAACACGGGTGACTATGTGGTGTGGGAACAGCCGCGCCTTGTGGCACCGGGACAACCACCATTGCTGCTTCGCGATGTGCGCGAGGTGACGCGCGAGTTATCAGCACGCCGGGATCGGACGCTGGCAAGCACAGTGAAGTATCTCGCGGCGGCCACCGAGGTGGATTCGGGCCGAACCAACGTTGCCGAACTGGCGCGCGCGCATGGCGTCGAAGCCGACGCCCTCGCCGCATGGCTGAATTATCTCGGCATTGGTGTCTTTGGTCCGGCGAAGATCGAGGGACACTTCACTACCACTTACTCGAACGCGAATGGCTATGCGTTCATTACCGGCTGGGGCCCCAGCGGCACGCCGAATCTCGCCGCCAATTCCTCCGACCAGCGTGTCCGCATTCCCGGCAACATGAAGCCGCACAGCGTCGCCATTCATCCTTCGCCGAAACTGGCGGCGGCGGTGGGCTGGCAGAGTCCCATCGCGGGTCGCGTGCGTGTGACTGCTGTGATTCAACACGCGCATCCCGAATGCGGCAATGGCGTCACATGGTCGCTGGAAGTGCAACGGGGATTGAATCGTCAGCGGCTGGCCAGCGGCATTGCCCAAGGCTCGAAGCAAGTGAAACCCACACCAGTCGAGAATCTCGCCATTCAGCCGGGCGATGTTGTGTCTCTAGTCATCGGCCCGCGCGACGCGAATCATTCCTGCGATTTGACAGCCGTCGATCTCACGCTCACTGCTCTCGGTGATGGCGGGCGCGAATGGGATCTGGCAAAGGATGTTTCGCCGAACGTCACTGCTGGCAACCCGCACGCCGACCGCTTCGGCAACGAAGGCGTCTGGCATTTCTACACTGAGCCTGACAAGGGCGGGCAGTTCGGTCCGGTGATTCCGACCGGATCGCTGCTGGCCAAGTGGCAGTCTGCCGCGTCCGCGGACGAGAAAGCGAAACTCGCGAGAGAAATCCAATCGTTGCTGACGACGGCGCCTCTTGCAAAGAAGGATTCGTCCGACGCGGCGTTACATCGGCAACTGACCTCGCTCGGCGGACCGCTGTTCCGTAGCGCAGACTGGCAGTCTGCCGTATCGCCGACTGGCGGTCGGCGGAAGTCGGCAACTGCTCATGAATCCAACCCCTCGCAGGCTGCCAGCCCTGCGACACAGCAGACTGCCAGTCTGCGCTACGATAGCTTGGCCCTCGACCCGGCCCAATTCGGCAAGCACCCGAACGGCTCCGCCATCGACGCCACGAGCCTTTGCGTTCAAGCACCGTCGGTCATCGAGATACGCCTGCCTGCGGACCTCGTCGCTGGCTACGAGTTCATCACGACAGGCACGCTCGACAAGACCACAAACGCGGAAGGTAGTGTGCAACTTCAGTTGTTGACGAACAAGCCCGCCGCCAGCACCGGCCTGCTCGCCATTGAAGCCAAGACTGCCGACGGCGAAGGCCCGTGGTATTCGAACAACCGCACGACGTCGCACAACACACCCATCGTCGTGAACGAGGGCAGCACCGCGCGCAAACGCATCGAGGCGGCCTTCGATGAGTTCCGGCAGATCTTCCCGGCCGCACTCTGCTACACGAAGATTGTGCCCGTCGATGAGGTCGTCACCCTCACGCTCTACTATCGCGAGGACGATCACTTCAAACGCCTCATGCTCGATGATAAGCAAGCCGCACGGCTTGACCGGCTCTGGGATGAACTACATTACATCGCCGAGGACGACCTGAGAATGGTCGATGTCTTCGAGCAGCTCTGGCAATACGCCACCCAGGACGCCGACCCAAGCGTGTTCGAGCCGATGCGCGAGCCAATCAAGCAACGTGCCGCCGCCTTCCGTCAGCGACAGGTCGAGACGCAACCAGCGCATCTCGACGCGGCGCTTAAGTTCGCCGACGGCGCGTATCGGCGGCCGCTGACGGGCGCCGAGAAAGACGAGTTGAGCGGCCTCTATCGCAAGCTGCGCACAGAGGAGATTCCGCACGACGAAGCCATTCGTCTGACGCTCGCACGCATGATGGTCGCTCCGGCGTTTCTCTATCGCGCGGAGAAGCCTGCTGCCAGCGACAAGCCGGGCCCGGTAAACGACTGGGAACTGGCCACGCGCCTGAGTTATTTCCTCTGGTCGTCCGGCCCCGATGCCGAACTGCGCGCCGTCGCTGCCAGTGGCAAGTTGCGCAAGCCCGATGCGCTCGCCGCGCAGACGCGCCGGATGCTGAAGGACGCACGCACGCGCCGGCTTGCCACCGAGTTCGCCTGTGCCTGGCTGCACATCTATGACTTTGATGATCTGGGCGAAAAGAGCGACCGGCATTTCCCGACCTTCGCTGGCCTGCGCGGCGCGATGTATGAAGAGACGATTCGCTTCTTCACCGACCTGTTCCAGAACGACGGCTCGGTGCTGAACATCCTCGACGCCGATTACACTTTTTTGAATGCCGATCTCGCGAAGCACTACGGAATCCCATTCGAGATGCGAGGTGAGAAGGGAGAGGGGAGAAGTGTCTCTGCTCTTACCTCCCCCCTCGCCCCTCTCACCTCGGACGGCTGGCAACGCGTCGGTGGCGTGAAGCAATTCGGTCGCGGTGGTATCCTCGCACAAGCCACGACGCTCGCGAAACAATCCGGCGCGTCGCGCACCAGTCCGATTCTGCGCGGGAACTGGTTAGCCGAAGTGCTGCTCGGCGACAAACTGCCGCGCCCGCCCAAGGACGTGCCGCAGCTTCCCGAGGACGAAGCCACCGAAACGCTCACCGTCCGCCAGCTCACCGAGAAACACAGCACCGACCCGAAATGCTACGGCTGCCATCGCCGTATCGACCCTTATGGCTTCTCGCTCGAAGCCTACGACGCCATCGGCCATTTCCGCGACCGCGACCTCGGCGGGCGCCCCATCGACGTGAAAACAAAAGCCATGGACGGCGCCGAGATTGAGGGCCTCGACGGCTTGCGTCGTTATCTCCTCACGACCCGCCGCGATGCGTTCCTGAAACAGTTTTGTCGCAAGCTGCTCGGCTATTCGCTGGGCCGCGGCGTGCTGCTCTCCGACGCGCCGCTCATCTCCGAAATGCGCGACCAACTCAAGGAGCAAGACTACAAAGTCAGCGCCGCCATTGAGACGATTGTCCGCAGTGAACAGTTCCGAGAGATCCGCGGGAAGGAGATGGCTCATGAAGAATGAACAGCGTCGTAATAGGACGGATGGGACCAAGAGGACTGATGCGAGCGATTCACACAACTTCCGACTTTCGCTCCTCACGCTGCTTTGCTATAAACAGCCAGCTTATTAGTCCTATGAACACTCACCAATTCTCCCGGCGCACGTTTCTTCGCGGGGTCGGCGTCACCATGGCGCTGCCGTGGATGGAATCGCTCACCGTCTGGGGCGACACGCCGCCCGCCGGGGTCAAGCCCGCCAGCAAAGCGCCCGTGCGCCTGGCCGTGCTATTCTCCGGCAATGGCTTTCACTCGAAGGAATGGTGGGCAAAAGGTGAGGGCAAGCAGATGGAACTCGGCAAGGTGCTCGCGCCACTCACCGATTTCCGCGAGAAGATGCTCTTCATCCGCGGCCTCTACAACGAGGAGGCGCTGAAGGGAAACATCCACAGCTCGCAGACAGGCAATCTGCTCTCCGGCGCGCCGCTCGCGTCCGGCGGCGAGATTCGTTCCGGCACCAGCATCGACCAGTTGTTGGCGCAGCGCTATGGGCACTCGACGAAGGTGCCAAGCCTCGTGCTCGGTTGCGAGAAGTCGAATCCGTCCGTCCATAAGAATTACTCGATGCTCTACAGCTCGCACATTTCGTGGAGCTCGCCGACCACCCCGACGCCGTTGGAGATTTATCCTGCCCTCGCCTTCGACCGGCTGTTCAAGGACGAGGTGAGCAAGGGCGACAAGAGTGTGCTCGATGCCGTGCTGACCGACGCGAAGGACTTGCGCCGCCAGATCAGCGCGAACGACCAGCGCAAGCTCGACGAATATCTCGACTCCGTGCGCGACGTGGAGCAGCGCATCGAAAACGCCGGCAAGAAAGGCGAGTTGCAAGGCTGGCGTCCGACGCTCAGCGCGCCGAACATCCCGCGTCCCGCCGACGGCATCCCGCAGGACATCGCGGAACACATGAAGTTGATGTGCGACATCCTCGTGCTCGGCTTCCAGACCGACACCACGCGCATCACGACGCTCAAGCTGAACAACGATCACAGTTCGCTCCGCTTCCCGAATCTCGGCGTGGATTATATGATCCATCACTTGCTCTCACACAGCGACACGGCGGACTGGCTGAAGGTGAACCAATTTTTTCTCGAACAGGTCGCCTACATCGCGCGCAAGCTCGACGCCATCCAGGAAGGCCCGCGCACGCTTCTGGACAACACGATGCTGATGTTCTGTTCCTCGATGCTGACCGGCAATCACGAGGCGAACCAGTTGCCCGTGGTGATGCTCGGCGGAGCGGGAGGACGTCTCAAGGGCGGTCGCGTGCTCGACTACAAGGAGAAGTCCGAACGCCAGATGTGCCGGCTCTACCTGTCGATGATGGACAAGATGAACGTGCGCCTGCCGAAGTTCGGCGATGCGAGCAAGGCGTTGGAAGAAGTGTAGAGAGCGCTACTTCAGCACCAGGTCGTCCGAGGTCCACATCCGGCGGTCGGGACCAGCGGAGCGGATTTCCATCTCGGTGCGGGAGAGTTGGTGGAAAAAGTAGGGAGTTTCCCAATAGTCCACAAGTTCGCCGCGTCCATTGACGCGGGCACCGTCGTCGGGGTTGATGAAGTTGGTTTGCTGGGGATTCTGTCCGCCCAGAGCGGTGGTGATTTCGCGGTTGCTGCCAACCGGATTGCCACCGAACCGCTGGCTGTAGTGCCGAAACACGGTCCGCATGTTCTCGAGCGCGGTAGCGGGCGGGAGGCTTGAGTCATTACCGTTGGTCGTCACTCCAGGCGATTCCTCCAGGGCGGCCAAAGTAATGGGTCTGGGGTTGGGAGAAACAGGACCAGGCAATCGCGCGTTAGTGTCGGCGGTGACTGTTTCTTCAGGCACTTCGGGATTTCCTTCGGGCGCAACTGCCGCAGGCCGGGCGTTGACTCGGACCGGCTGCGTGGAGCGAGGAGCGGCTTCCGACAGCGATTGGGGAACAAGCTCCGAACCGGGCCTCGTGGACAACCACAGTACACTTCCACCCGCGATCAGGAGCAGTGCCGCCGCAAGCCGGGGTTTCATGCCATGAAGCCAAGGTTCGGCGTCGAGAAACGGCCCAGGTTCGGAAACACGGTGGACAGGTTGCCGCTGTCCACTCCGAACCAGGTTGCAAGCGTGGCAAAGTATTGGTCAATCGCCGTGGTCGGAATCCAGCGGCCGGTGTCGGTATCGTCAGGCCCGTTGACGGCGAGCGTGGGAAACGTGCCGTAGGTGCGTTGACCGTTCACAGCGCCGCCCATGATAAGGTGGTGACTGCCCCAGCCGTGATCGCTGCCCTCGCCGTTGCACGGGAAGGTGCGGCCAAAATCACTACCGGTGAATGTGGTGACGTTGTTGGACAGGCCCAACTGCTCCATGGCGCGCTGGAAGGCGAACATGCTTTGGCTCACCTCGGCCAGCAGGTTCGCGTGCGAGCCAACTGTGGCTTGGCCGGAGCCGGGCGTCTGGCCCGAATGCGTGTCGTAGCCCCCCACTTCGCAGAAAAAGATTTGGCGTTTCATGCCAAAGCCCCCGCTGGCCACGCTGCGGTTTCCCGCTTCGATCAACCGCGCGATCATGCGCAACTGGCTGGCGAGCCGGGAGCTGAAGGGATTCCCGCCGGTAGGAGAGGTGATAGTAGTGGGGAATGGAACGGTCCAGTAATTGGCCGCTGAGGTGGAGGCGATGGCCGCATTGAGGAGGCCACCGGTCTGGATGGCGTGCTCGCCGACATCGGCGTAAGCCTGGACCTGTAAGTTCGGGTACGGCAGCGCGAGGATGTTCGTCAGCGATTGCAACCGTGCGCCACTGACGCTGGACAGGTTGATGGCGCCGGAAGTGGTGACGGAATACTGCGAGACAATGTTGCCCACCTCGAAGGTATTCGCGCCGGCCACCGTGATGGAAAGCGAGATGGGAGCACCGGGCTGTACTGCCGCGAGGAGGTCGGCACACCGCCCACCCCAACCGGTGAGCGGTGGCCGATCCGGGATCGAAGTCTGCCATTGAGTGACCTGATCCGAATGCGAGAAGAGCTGCGGCGGGCGCTGCAAAACGCCAGCGCGGTACTGGGCGCGCGTCATGGGAAAGACGAGGGTGCCAGTGTTGAAGAGTGCCGCGAGCTTGCCCTCGCCGAACAGGGTTGCCAGTTCCGGGCAGGCTGGATGCAAACCGTAGTCATGGCCGTCACTGCTCAGTGGTGAGAGTGGAATGGCCACGTTGGGGGCGCCGGAGATGGGGATGGCGAGAATGTCAGTGCGAATGGAGGCGTAGGCGTCGTGCTCCGCCTGGATGGTGGGAATGATCAGATTGTTGGAATCGTTGCCGCCGGCGAGAAAGATGCAGACCAGCGCCTTGTAGTCAGTAACGGAACTTTGCGCCACGGCGGAATTGATGATGCGCAGATCGCCGATGCAGGAGCTGAGGGCGCCAGTGCCTAGCGCCGCGCATGCGGCCTGGCGGATGAAGCCGCGACGGCTGAGGACATTGATGGGTTTGTCTTTCATAAAGGTTGGGTGAAGGTCGGCGAGTTCAGCGTTGGACGGAGAATTCCGGCGAGGCAGTGATCAGATGCACGATGGCGCGGACGCGGTCGCGCATCTGCGAGTTGGTCGGCACCGGGCTGGCCAGCGGGAAGCGCGAGGTGACCGCCACGTAGGTCACGATAATGTTTTTGGCAGCGGCAGAAAGCTGGCCTGCGCAGAGCAGCGTGTTGAGGCTATCCACGAGTGCAGGGATGCCGGCGTTGGCGGTATTGGCCTGCGTCATCCACGGTCCGAGATCGAGCATGATGGAACCGTTGCCGCTGGCAAAGCTGCTCAGGCCATTCGTGTTGCCGCTGCTGCTGAAGATGCCGCCGGAGATGAAGTTCATTTGCAGGATGGTGCTGGTGTCCGACGTGAGCTGAAACTCCGGCGTCGTCAAGCCGGCGGACGCGAGGATGCCCTGGAACTTGTAGTCCGGGAAAAAGAAGTTGAACACCGTGGGCGCATTGAGCGGCGTCTGCGACAGGCTCGAGCTGTTGCCGCCGTCGGTGTAGCCCATGTTCCAGGTGCTGTAACGGACGGTTACGCTGCCGGAGCGCGTTACCGGCGCGGCGCTCAAGGGGAACAGAGTAGAGTCGCTTTCGGTGCGGTTCGCAGACACCGTGCTGTGGATGGTGAAGCGCGTCGGGCTATCCACCCTGGCCACACGATAAGAGCCGTTGGTTACAGAGCCGTTGCCGAGGAAATCGACGTACACATATCGGCTCGTGCTCAAGCCGTGCGGGGCGCTGGTGATAAAGGTGATGTTGGTACCCGACTGGATGTAACCGATCCCCGTCCACTTGCTGAACGAGCAACTGCCCGCGCGCGCGGTAGTGGAAGCCGTGTTGACAATGAACACTGAGCTGCTGACCACTGACGCCACGGTGTAGATGGCGCTGGCCGCTCCCCCGGAGGTGATGGTCAGATAAATCTGCTGTCCGACGGAGAGGCCGTGGCCGGAATTGGTGACGGTAATTGTGTTGGTCACCTGGCCGTAGGTCCCGAAGGAAGCGCCGCCGACATTTACCACGAAGGTCTTCGCATCGGTCACAGTCACGTCGTTGTAGGTGCGCGAGGTTGGGCCGGACCTGGTGCCGAAGTAGAGATACACGTCGTCGCCGTTGTTCAGACGGTGCGGCTTGGAACTGGTGATGGTTACTGCCTGGCTGCCGCTTTGTTTGTAACTGGCCTTGAGTGGGACTGGTGCCGGCAGCGCGCGGGCGATCGAAGTGGCACGAAGCAATGGCTCGCGCAGCTTGCCGTGCGTGGGCATCGAGAGCGTGTTGGTGCTGCGCGCCTCGTAGTCCAGGAGGATGGCCTTGATCACCGCCTGCATGTCGCCGCGCACACCCTTGCCATTGTCGTTGAATTTTTGCACTACGCGGTAGAGGTAGTCGCGGCTCGGATGGCTCGTCACCATTCGTTGGATGAGCTGTCGGCAGATGAACGGTCCGACGTTCTCGTTGTAAAAGATGTTGTCGTGGGCCAGCTCCAGATCACGCGAGCAATAATTGTCGAAGTTCGTGTGGGCGGGGTCAGCCTGCGTTCCCCACGCGGCGGGCAACACCACGTTATCGAGCAGGCGCTTGGTGCCCATCTCGTGGTGCGTCGGCACGAGGACCATTGGGTTGGTGTAGTTGGCGCTCGGATTCCAGTTCACCGGCAGGCGTTTGTTGGCCTGGTTGGTCTGCCAGTAATTCCATCCGGTGAACACATGGGAGAAGCCGATGATGACGTCCTGATTATAGGTGGGTACCAGGTCGCCAGTCGCGTTGATGACCAGCGTGCCGTCCGGCCACATGCGGTTCAGGCCAACCGAGAACAACTGCAGGATTTCGCGGGCGTAGTTTTCGTTCGGGTGCGTGCCGAGCGCCAGATTGCCTTTGTCGTTGCGGCGCATGTCGAGGTAGATGCCCATGCCCGGCGAGAGCGTCACCGCTTCGAGCAACTCGCGGAAGTTTCCAAAGGAGTGTTTGAGCAGCGTGTCGTAGCTAGACGAAAGGGCGCGCGGGTTGTCGAACAGGGGGCCGCTCTCGGACACCACCATGATCTGGCTCAACGCAAAGGCCACGCGCTGGCGGAGCTGGTCGGGGCCGGTCACCGAGTGCTTCCACCAGGTATTAAACGTCTGGCTGCCGAAGTACGGCGCGTTGGGGTCCGAACTGACGGTGGCGAAGACGTTGGTCAGGTGGCCCGACGGTTTGAGTTTGAACTGCTTGTTGATCCAACCCTCGTAGCCGTAGGAGCGCACCGCTTTGATCTCGGCCGGACTTGCTCCGAACGTGGCCTGCTGCAGGAAGCGCGCGGCGGCGTTGGAGTTGGAATGGTCCTTCACCCACACCGGCGGCGGCGGCGGCGGCGTGAAGGAAGCTGTGCCGACGGCAAGACCGAAGTGACCGTTGATCTCGCCCGCCGGATAATTGACGGTGTGGACGTTGATGTAGGATTTGCCCTGCTTGATGATTTCCACGATGTCCGCGGCAGTCAGCGTGCCCGATGGCGCGATGACCCAAACGTAGCTGCCGTCGGGTTCCTGCGTGGCCGTGTCGATGTCGAAAATGATCTGTCCCTGCGGATTCTTGCCAAGGTACGTATCGGCATGAATGTGCTTGGCGGTGACGGGTGTCGAGAGACCGCTGTGGCTGTAGCGAAGCACGGCCTGGGATTCATCTGCGCTCAGGCGCAGCGTCGCGGAGCCGACGCCGGAACTGATCGCCCCTGACTGGGCCACCATGTTTGCGGAATACAGCGTGCCCGGAACTTCCGTTGGCGGCGTATCCACATGGGGCGCCAGCACGTAACCGGGAACCACACCCGATGGAACATTGTTGGTGCCAGCCGGATCAAGCAACCAGCCCACAGACCAGTGGTCGTTCGCGCCTTTGGTGGCCTTGTGCAAAACCTCGATGTAATACCGCTTGCCAGCTTCGAGCGCGAGCCACGCGGACTTCTGGTTCGGCTGGAGCGACCATTGGCGCGGCGTAGTGACTTTCGGGGCCGACACAACCGCACGCTTCACTTTATTCGCCGGTTCCTTGTCGTTCGAGATCCATAGTTCCGCCGCGCTGTTGGCGGAGATCCAGAAGTAGTAATTGCCCGTGACTGGCGCGACGAGATAGCCACGGACACGCTCGCCGTAATTGTCACCGAAGTTCGTGATCCCTTCGAGATTGCCCAGGCTGTTCGTCTGCGAGGCGGGCAGATGAAGCGGAATGTCCGCCACCGTTGTCCCAGGTGCGTTCGTCCAAATCTCACGCGTGACCGAACTGCCGGTATCGAACACCTCGAGGCGAAGCACAGCCTCGCCCACGCCAACGGCGTTTGTCACCGCGATGCCGACATCGAAGACGCCCGCCAGGCTGGGCACGCCGCTGAGGACGCCGTTGGTGGTGTTGAAGGTGAGTCCGAGTGGCACGTTCGACGCGCCGTAGCTCGTGGGTGAGTTCGCACCGGTGACTGTGTAAGTGAACGGTTGGCCCACGAATCCATAGGCATTCAGCGGACTGGTCACGCCGCCTGGATCATCACCGCCGCTGGAGGGATAAAGTCGGTTGGAGGGAATCACCTGCCGGGGCTGGCTCGGGCTGAACCACGACAACCGCGCGCGGGCGCTACCGCCACGGTTGAAATATTCCATGCGAATGTTGTAACGGACATCCGCGACGAGGGTGATGGCATTCGTCCAGGTCGAGTTCTGGATTTGCCAGCGATCGATGAGCAACTGGTCGTTGACCCACAGCTTCACGCCTTCGTCTGTGCGCGTTTCAAAGAAGTAAGTTTCCGAATACTGCGGCTGCACCTGGCCGGTCCAGCGGACCGTGTAGTTGCCGTTGCTAAGATTGGGCGTTGCTGCCGGCCCCCAGGTGAAGTCAATCAATGTATCGTCTCTCGTCAGGAATAGATTCGTGGGATGAAAATTGATCGTGTTCGTGTACGTCGAGCTTGCATTCGTGTAGTAGTTGGCGGTCAGGCCGGTGCCGGTGGGCGGAAGCGACGCGGCGATGGCGAAGCCGCCGTTGGCCGCCACCGCACAAACCGGATCCGCGCTTCGCGGACGCGCCACCCGTGCGGCTGCCACCAGACTCGACAGGCTCTGGGATGCCAGCCGGTTGGTGACGTAACGATAGTCGTTCAACCATGCGCCGGTGCTGTCCGACTGGCCATTGCTGAACGGATACAACGGATCCAGTCCCAGTTGGTATTCCTCCCAGTCGTTCAACCCGTCCCCGTCGGTATCAACATCGGCCACACTCATACGAAAAAACTTGGCGGGCCGGTCCGCCGGCGCGCTGATCGTCACCGCAATCTCGCCACGAGCGACCAGGCTGCCTTCATTGATCCAGTCCTCCGGGTCGGCGATGACGCTTTCGCTCGACAGCAATTCATAGCGTTTGCCCGCCACGCCGGAGATCGTCACTTGAAACGTCGTTTGCAGTCCGTTCGTCACGAGCCGGTAGCCGGAGATTTTTGGAACGGAGCGGGCGTCGCGCGGATCGGTGCCGGCGGTCGCCTCCAGCCGATTCGACACGCCATCGTTGTCGGAATCGAAGTCGACGGCGAAATTTTCCGCGCTGTGCAGCAGTTCCCAAAGGTCACTGACGCTGTCCCGGTTCAGGTCCAGCATTTGGGCGTGAGCTGCACGCGTGGCAACAAGCAGCGCGGCAAGCAAGGCAATCCAGGAACAACGCAGGATGCGGTTGGCGGGGTGGGCAGACATAAGAGTGTGGGCGCCAGGGCAGGGATGGACCGCGCGGCTTGCGAAGCAGTGGCTTTGCTCAGGCAACGACGCGGACTCAATCCCACCTGATTTTGATGTTTGCGTATTCATGCGGGCCACTTCCAAGGCGCGGAACAGGCAGGTAGTTTGCCAACTCGTGGAAGAACGAATGCAACCGGTCTGGCACCGGGTAAAGGGTGGATTCATCCTTCTGCAGCAGGATTTTCGGGCCCCGCCGCAGATCGGCTTCCGCCGGGTTGGCTTCCCCTTGCCTTAGACCGGTACACTGCCGCGCAAATGTCCCTGCGTCGTGGACACTGAAAGGCTTCCTCTCGATAGTCGACAGCCGACGCCCAAGTTCGCCAAAATGGCTATTGACTTCGATTTCGCCTTTGTTAGTTTCGCCGCTCCTTAAATTGGGCCAGTAATGAAAACCTATCTGCCGAAAGTGAATTTGGACCAGCGCAAATGGCACGTCATCGACGCCGACGGCGCCGTGCTGGGCCGCCTGGCGGTACAAATTGCCGATATCCTCCGGGGCAAGAACAAGCCCGTCTTCACAGCGCATCTGGATGCCGGAGATTTTGTCGTCGTCGTCAATGCCGAGAAGGTTCGCGTCACCGGCAAGAAGGAGACGGACAAGGAATACATGAGCTATTCCGGCTGGAGAGGCGGCGAAAAGTACCGCACCGTGGAACAAGTCCGCGCCCGCCACCCCGAGGAACTCATCACTCGTGCCGTCCGCGGCATGGTGCCCAAGAACCGACTGGGCCGCGTGCTGATGACCAAGCTCAAGGTCTTCAAAGGCCCGAACCATCCGCACGTCGCGCAAAAACCGGCGCCGCTCAAGGCCGCAAACTGATTTACCCCGCAACTCTCAAACTCCCATCCCCGTATGGCAGCACCGAAAGTCACCGAGTTCGTCGCCACCGGCCGCCGCAAGACCGCGGTGGCCCGCGTCCGCCTGGCCTCCGGGTCGGGCAAGATCGTCATCAATGGCCGGGCACTTGAAAATTATTTTCCAACCGAAGTGCTGCGTGGCATGGTCATCCAGCCGTTCAACACCTCGCAGACCTCGAACAAGTTTGATGCCCGCGTGAACGTCGCCGGTGGTGGCCCGTCCGGCCAGGCCGGCGCGGTTCGTCACGGCATCGCCCGGGCCTTGCTACTGGCGGACATCAACCTGCGTCCCACCCTCAAGGCCGACGGCCTGCTCACGCGCGATCCGCGCATGAAAGAGCGCAAGAAGTATGGCCAGCCGGGTGCCCGCAAACGCTTCCAGTTCTCGAAACGCTAAGCCGAACCCAGAGTTTCAAACCCCGCTGGTTCAGGCCAGCGGGTTTTTTTGTTTGTCCGTCGTCCATGGGCAGTAGTCCGTAGCTGACAGCGGGCGGCTCCGGTGCTACTGACCACCAACTACGAACTACTGACTTAACGTATGAAAAAAGTCGCCATTGTCGGCGCGTCCGGCTACTCCGGCGAAGAATTGGTGCGGCTGCTGTTGAATCATCCGCACGTCGAGTTGGTCGCTGTGACCTCACGGCAGAGCGCCGGGCAGACTGTCGCGCAGGTCTTTCCCAGGTTTGCGAGCTACCCGAAGTCCAGAGCATTGCGCTTCACCGAGCCGAACGCCGAGTTGCTCGCGAAGCAGGCGGAGATTGTCTTCCTTGCGCTGCCGCATGGTGTGGCCGCGGAATTCGCCGTGCCGCTGACGCAGGCGGGATGCATTGTCATCGATCTCAGCGCCGACTTCCGGTTGAAGAGCGCCGAGGTTTACAAGGAATTTTACGCGCACGACCATTCCGCGCCGGAGCTGCTGAAGAAATCCGTTTACGGGTTGCCCGAGATTTACCGGAAACTAATCAAGAACGCACTGCTCATCGCCTGCCCGGGTTGCTATCCCACCAGTGTCCTGTTGCCGGCGCTGCCCCTCGTGCGCGCGAAGCTGATTCACCCGAACAGCATCATTGCCGATTGCCTGAGCGGCGTGAGTGGGGCCGGCCGCAAGGCCGAAGCCGATTACCTGTTCTGCGAGTGCAACGAAAGCGTGCGCCCCTACGGCGTGCCCAAGCACCGCCACCTTTCAGAGATCGAGGAGCAACTCTCGTTCGCCGCTGGCACGAAGGTGACGATTCAATTCACCCCACATCTCATCCCGGTCAATCGTGGCATCCTCACCACCCTCTATCTCGCGCCGACGGAACATTTTAACGACGCGGCGGGCATGGCGGCGCTCGGCGAAAAGATCACGGCCTGTTACCAGAACGCCTACGCCAGCGAGCCGTTCATCCGCCTGCTCGACGGCAAGGCATTGCCGGACACCAAGAACGTGGTTGGCACCAACGTCGTCGAAATCGCCTGGCGCCTCGATCCGCGCACCGGGCGTCTTATCGTGATGAGCGCCGAGGACAACATCGTGAAGGGTGCAAGTGGGCAAGCGGTGCAGAGCATGAACATCCTTTGCGGCTTCCCGGAGACGGCGGGGTTGGTTTGAATGGAACGCACGTCGCTCCGCCACAATTTCCCCGCTGGCGTTGCCCAACACCTTTTACTAGCCTACGTCGCATGGATCCTTTGCTGAAGTTGTTTCACGAAAACGCCGCGCTTAAACCGGCGCAACTGGCCGCCATGCTCAACACCACCGAGGCCGATGTGGTCGCCAGGATCAAAGCCTACGAAGCCGATCAAGTCATCCTCGGTTACCGGACCGTTCTCAACGAAGACAAGTTGGATCGAGACATCGTGCGCGCCGTCATAGAGGTCAAGATTACGCCCGAACGCGGCGGCGGCTTCGACCGCCTGGCCGAGCGCATCGCCAAGTACAGCGAGGTGGAAAGCTGCCGGCTCATGTCCGGCGGCTATGATCTGATGGTCGTCGTGAAAGGAACCAACTTGCGCGAAGTAGCCAGCTTCGTCTCCGAAAAACTCGCAACCGTTCAGGGCGTCATCTCCACCGCCACGCATTTCATGCTTAAGGCCTACAAGGAACAGGGCATTCTGGTGCAGCGCGAACAGAACGAAGAGCGCCTGGCGGTCACGCCCTGATCCGGGCGAGCATCGTGGCGGGCCCGCCGTTTGCACTCGAAACTTCACTGCCGTGATGTCGCCCGCCCAAACAAACGCCACCACGAGCCTGATCTATCGCCCACCGTCCTGGATTGAGCGATTGTCCCTGTCGCAATTGTTCACGAAGATACAGCCGCTCGAAGTGGAACTGGGCAGCGGCGATGGTTCGTTCCTCGCGCAATGGGCGGCGGCGTGTCCCGACCGGAACTTTCTCGGTGTCGAGCGCCTGCTGGGGCGCCTGCGCAAGCTGGACCGCAAGGCGCAACGCGCTGGGCTGACCAACGTGCGGCTGATGCGCATCGAGGCGGCTTACTTTCTGGAATTCCTTCTGCCGCCGCGCTCGGTCCACGCGCTGCACGTTTATTTTCCCGATCCGTGGCCTAAACGGAAGCACCGCAAGCACCGGCTGGTGAACGAACGCTTTCCTGAACTGGTTGGACGCGTTCTAAGGCCACAAGGGATGGTTTATCTCCGCACGGATGACGCGGATTATTTTGCCCAAATGCAGGAAACTTTTATCGCGAACCAGCGATTTCAGCTCGTGGAAACACCAGAAGCGCTGGCCTCGGTCATCACTGACTTCGAGCTCGACTTCAAGGCGCAAGGCATCGCAACGCTGCGCGCCGCCTATCGGTTGGTTTGAGCCTTAAACATCGATCACCGGGCCGTCGCCCGGGTCGGATTTGTCACCGGGCGTTCGGGGTTTGCCGCGATGAACCTGGATGCGGGCATTGCCGGAACCCGTCAGGCTGTTGAGCAACAAAGAGACAATGCTGATGACCAGGCCGCCTTTGAACGCCGTCCAGAAGCCGTCCACTTGGAATGAAGAAACAAGCTGGCCGGCGAAGAGAAGCAGGGCGGCGTTGATGACCAGGAGGAAAAAACCAAACGAGAGAATCTGGAGCGGCAAGGTGACGAGCGCCGCCCGCAGACCGAGCATGACGTTGAAGGCGCCCAGCACTCCGACCGTGGCCAGGACGAGCAGGGGACGCAGGAACGCGTTCAACAGGCCCAGCACCAGCGTGGCAATGAGCAGCCCAATCCAATTGTCGTAGTGAATACCACTGACGATGTAGGCCGCGGCGAGGACCGCCACCGTGGTGATGGCCCAGCGCTGAAGAAATTCTTTGAGCTTCGGCGGCATGCGACGCAGTCCAGCGGACGATGGGGGATGGGTCGCCCAAGTTCAAAGCTCAAAGTTCAGGGGACGCTCCGGATTGGCGCGCCAGACTCCCGCGCCACGCGTCCGCAACACGGCGGAACGTGCCGTGCCGGAGGCCGGCGCTCCAGAATCCAATTCAGCCAGGTTGCACGTGGAGGAACTCCGTTTGCATCTCCGCCATCAGCGTGACGCGTCCGAGGCAGGCAGGCAGCAGGCAAAAATCGCCTGCCTTCAGCGTGAGCGTGATATCGCCATGGACGATGGCCAGGCGTCCGCGAATCACACCGAGCACCTGGGCCGAGGCGCTGCGCAAATGGAACCGCTGGCCGCGCTTGACCTGGCAGGCGTCCACGCGAAACAGCGGGTCATCGACGAGGTAACGAACTTTGAAGGTTTCATTGCGCGAGTATTTGCTTGTGATGAGCGAGGGCGCGAAGTCGTTGAAGTCGATGCTGGCCAGGGATTGGGCGACGTGCAGGTCGCGCGGCTTTCCGTCGAGGCCGACGCGGTTCCAGTCGAAGACGCGATAGGTGGTGTCGGAGTTTTGCTGAATCTCAAAGATGACGTTGCCGCCGCCGATGGCGTGGAGGCGTCCACTGGGCAGGAACATCGCGTCGCTGGCCTTGACCGGCAGGCGATGCAGCGCTTCGGCGACGGTGCCTATCTGGATCCGCTTCTCGAAGTCCGCGCGCGTGACGCCCGGCTTGAGGCCGACGAACAGTTCAGCCTGCGGCGTGGCGTCGGTGATGAACCACATCTCGGTCTTCGGTTCACCGCCGAGTTGCGCGGCGACGGCGGCCGGCGGATGGACCTGGACTGAGAGTGTTTCCTGTGCGTCGAGGATTTTGACGAGCAACGGGAACGGGCCGGTGGCGGCGGCCTCCGCGCCGAGCACATCTTGGCGATGATGCTCCATCAACCAACGCACGCTCTGGCCGGCCAGCGGACCGTTGGCGATCAAACTGATCCCCTCAGGCCGGTCGGTGATTTCCCACGACTCGCCGATGGGCCGGCCTGCTGGAAGCGATTTTTGATAGAGCCGCTCCAGATTGCGCCCGCCCCAGACGCGCTCTTTGTAGATGGGCTGGAAGGTCAGCGGGTAGAGCATCAAGCGGAGCCTAAGAACCCAAGCGCAAGGACCGGCAGCATTTCTAGTTTCTTAGGCTGCACGGTCTGTCCGCTGCCTGCAAAAATCATAAAATGCGTCCATTTTTGCCAAACTCTCAAACGCATGGCGGGGAACAATAACAGCACTCTCTTGGCTCAGATACATGAAAATATGCGTCCGAGTGCGAGCTAGCTTCTGCACAACTGGCCAGCAGGTTTCTGATTTGCCGTACTGGGAATCCGTAACGAAAACCTCGTCGCAAAGTGTAAGCGTCCGCTCACAATAGAAGGGTTTGTTTCGCCGGGAAATTATCGCAAGGAGTGTAATGAGTGCCCAGAAAGTCAGAATGAGCAAAGCGAGCAACAACTCGACAAGAACAAAGGCGATGACGCGAACAATCATTGGCTTATCCAAAGGATCCGAGCGCACTGCGGGAACGATGCTCTGAAACGTGACAAGGAGAAATAAGCCGATCATCATGATCAGAACAAACGGATTGGGGGGAAATGATAAGCTGCGAAGGCCAACCTATCGCGAAATGTGTTACGGTAAGTAACCGTCATGGTGCTAGTACCGCCTAACATCTTGCTTATGCCGCCGCCGGTTGGTTCTCGGAGAAATGCCCGTGGGCACGGAACTTGGCGTAGCGGGCTTTGAGCCGGTCGGTGGTCGAGAGCTTGCGGAGTTGTTCGAGGTTGATGAGCAAATGCTGCTTGAGCGTGGCGGCGGTGACAGCGGGATCGTTGTGTGCACCGCCCAGGGGTTCGGACACGATTTCGTCGGCCAGTTTCAGTTCGAGCAAATCCTTCGCGGTAATCTTCAAGGCGCCGGCGGCCTTGGCGGCGGCGGCGCGATCTTTCCAAAGGATGGCGGCGCAGCCTTCCGGGCTGATGACCGAATAGTAGGCGTTTTCCAAAATCAACACGCGGTCAGCGACACCGATGCCGAGCGCGCCGCCGGAACCGCCTTCACCAATCACCACGGCGATGATGGGCACTTCCAGCAACATCATCTCGCGCAGGTTGACAGCAATGGCCTCGGCGATGTGCCGTTCCTCTGCGCCGATGCCGGGATACGCGCCGGCGGTGTCGATGAGCGTGATGATGGGCAGGCCGAATTTGTCCGCCAGACGCATCAAACGCAGCGCCTTGCGATAACCTTCCGGATGGGCCGAGCCGAAGTTGCGGCGGATGTTCTCCTTGGTGTCGCGGCCTTTTTGCGTGCCGATGACGACCACCCGTTGGCCCTCAAGCCGGGCAAAGCCGCCGACCACGGCCTGATCGTCGGCGAACAGCCGGTCGCCGTGCAGTTCCTGAAAGTCAGTGAACGTGGCGCCGAGATAGTCCACGGTGAACGGCCGCTTGGGATGGCGCGCAAGCTGGACTCGCTGCCAGGCCGTCAGGTTGGAGAAGATTTGCTTCCGGGTTTCGGCAATCTTTTTCTCGATGCGCTTGATCTCGTCGTCGAAATTGACCCCGATGGCATGGGTCTCGCGGTGCTGGGTCAACTCCTCCAGTTTCCTCTGCAACTCAGCGATGGGCTTCTCGAAGTCGAGCTGATGTTTCATTGAGGGGCCAGTCTAGGCCCGGCGCTAAAGGCGGGCAACGTCGAAGTGCCGCTTCGTTGCCGGCGTCGGTCCCATCTTAAACGGCCGTTGTCTATGCGTTTATTGCGTGTCCCATCAGCGGTCGGACTGCTACTCCCCCAAACAAGGTCAGTCCCGGAAATTCTGGAACTGCAACGCCACGGGGAAGTCATGGGCGCGCACGGCGCCGATGACCGCCTGCAAATCGTCGCGGTTCTTGCCGGTGATGCGGATTTCCTCGCCCTGAATCTGAGTAGTGACCTTGAGCTTGAGGTCGCGGATGAAGGCGGTGACCTGCTTGGCCACGGTGACTTCGATGCCTTGCTTGATTTTGATCACCTGCCGGGCGTGGCCGAGCGGCGAAATGTCCGGCTCCTTTTGCTCGACGCTCTTGAGGCTGATGTTCCGCTTGGCGAGCTTACCCATGACGATTTCCCCAAGCGTCTTCACCTTGAAGGCGTCCTCGGCGGAGAGCTTAATCTCGTTTTTCTCCAAAACAATTTCGGCCTTGCTGCCTTTGAAGTCGAAGCGGTTGGCCAGTTCCTTTTTCGCGATGTTGACGGCGTTCTCGATTTCCATCGAGTTGACCTGCGAGACGATGTCGAATGAGGGCATGAGTTGTTTACTGCGCTAAGTCGTCCAACGGTGTAATGGTGAATCGGGCGGGTTGGCAATGGAAAAGAGCAGGCGCGACACGCTGGCTTCTTTTTGTTGGCCCGCGCCGCAAGCTCTGGCTTAACATCACGGTAGCCGCATGGACAACGAATTGATGATCGAGGTCGAGAACCTGACCAAGCGTTACCCTGGCCGCACCGCGGTGGCCGACGTGTCGTTCGCGGTCAAGCGTGGCGAGATCGTGGGTCTGCTCGGTCCCAACGGCGCGGGAAAAAGCACCATCATGCGCGTGCTTGCCGGCTTTATGCCGGCCACCTCCGGCACGGTGCGGGTGGACGGCCACGATGTGTTTCACCAGGCGGACGAGGTGCGGCGGTGCATTGGCTACATGCCAGAGAACAATCCGCTCCACCTCGACATGCGGGTGAAGGAGTATTTGAAGTTTCGCGCCAGCCTCAAGGGCCTGCGCCGCGCGCATGCGCGCGAGCGCGTGGACACAGTCATGGAACAATGCGGATTGACGGACGTGCGGCATCGCATCATCAGGCATCTCTCGAAAGGTTACCAGCAACGGGTGGGTCTGGCCGATGCGCTCATCCACGAACCGCCGCTCATCATTCTCGACGAGCCGACCATTGGTCTCGATCCAAACCAGATTCGTTCGGTGCGCCAGCTCATCAAGGGGCTGGCCGGACAGCACACTGTGCTCATCTCGACGCATATCCTCCACGAAGTGGACATGACGTGCAGCCGGGTGCTCATTCTTGACGAAGGCCGCCTCCGCGCGCACGACACGCCGGACAACCTTCGCCAGTTGATGAGCGAAGGCGGGCAGATCATCGCGGAAATCGCGGCTCCGGAAGCGGACCTGCGCGCGTGCTGGGAATCCGTGGCAGAAGTAGAGCGCTTCGACCTGTCGGCGTCGGACGGAGAATTTATCCGCTGCGCGCTGACGGCGCGTCCCGGGGTGGATCTGCGGATTTACATTTACCTGACGGCCTGCCAGCGCGGGTGGCCGTTGCGCGAACTGTCCCGCAGCCGTCATTCGCTCGAGGACATTTTTGTCCAGGTGACGCGCGCCCACAAGGAGGAGGCGTGATGCAAGCCTACCTGGCGCTGGTGAGGCGCGAACTGGGCGCCTTCTTCAAGTCGTGGATCGGCTACATCATCATCGCTGGCGTGGTGTTCCTGCTCGGATTCAGTTTCTCCAGCATGTTGCGTGGGCTGAACGCGCATGCGACGCCGGTGCCGGTGACGCAACTGTTTTACGGAACGTTTTACCTCTGGCTGATCCTGCCCGTGGTGCCGCCGATTATCACCATGCGCGCCTTCGCGCTGGAGAAGTCGTCCGGCACCTACGAGACGCTGATGACCACGCCGGTGGGCGACGCACAGGTGGTGCTGGCCAAGTTCACTGGCGCATTGTTGTTCTACCTGATCACCTGGCTGCCGCTGCTGGGGTGCATCTTCATCGTTCGTTATTACAGCAACGACCCGACAGCGCTCGATCCGGGTTCCATCGCTTCGACTTACCTGGGTCTGTTCCTGATCGGCTGCCTCTACATTTCGCTGGGCATCTTCGCCTCATCGGTTACACGCAGCCAGATTATCGCGGTCATTTTCGGCCTGGCGCTGGGCCTCGCGCTCTTCATGCTCAGTTTTCTCTCCATGGCGGTTGAGGCGCAAACCGGCTGGGAGGCGGAAATCATCGCGCATCTCAGTCTGTGGGAGCACATGCGCGACTTCGCGGCGGGCATAGTGGACAGCCGACCAGTGGTCCTGTACCTCACGCTCACGGTGTTTTTCCTGTTCCTGAGCTGGAAGACGGTTGAGAGCCGCCGCTGGAAATGACATGACGAGCGAATCGCCTCCCAGTTTTTCCCCGGCGCGCAAGTGGAGCCTCGGCTTGAATGTGCTCGTTTCGTTCGCCGCGGTGCTGGCGCTGCTCCTCATGACGAATTATCTGGCGGCGCGGCATTACACGCGTTGGTCCTGGTCCGCCAGCGCACAGGCACAACTCTCGCCGCTTTCGCTCAAAGTGCTCAACGCCGTGACCAATCCGGTGAAGGTCACGCTGTATTTCGACAGGGAAGACCCATTGTTCGAGTTGTCCTACAATCTGCTCAGGGTTTATCGCTACGCGAACGACCGGATTCAGATCGACGTCGTGCATTACCTCAACGAGCCGGGCGCGGCACAGTTGGTGAAAAGGAAATACGAGTTGAGCGACACCGACCGAGACATGGTCATCTTTGAATGCCAGGGCCGGAAAGAGCTGGTTTTACAAAGCGAGCTGTCCGACATCGACATCCAGCCGCTGGTCACCGGCCAGAGCAAGGAGGTGAAGCGCACGCATTTCAAAGGCGAGGCGCTGTTCACCTCGGCCATCTACAGCGTGATCAACGCGCGCCAGGCTCGGGCTTATTTTCTTGAGGGTCACGGAGAGCACAATCCCGAGGGCGACGACGGCTTGATGGGCTATGCGCGCTTCGTTGGCGTGCTGCGCGAGAACAATCTCCAGTTGGGCCGGCTCCGGCTCGAAGGCCCCGCCGAGGTTCCAAACGATTGCAATCTCCTCATCATCGCGGGGCCGCGCACCGCGTTTCAACCCGACGTGCTCGACAAGATCGATCGCTACCTCAAGCAAGGTGGGCGCCTTTTCGCGCTCTTCAATTTCCACGGGGTGCGGCAGCAGACCGGACTGGAGCGCGTCCTGGCCGACTGGGGCGTGGCCGTTGGACAGAACGTGGTGTTCGACGAGAAGTCGCACGACGCCCAGGACAAGAACAGCATGGTGGCGTACACCTACGGCACCCATCCGCTGATCCGGCCGCTCATGCGCCAGCAACTCTACTTCGTGTTGCCGCGAGAAGTGAAAAAAGATCCGCGCGCTGCTGCCGGCGCCGACGCCCCACAGGTCGAATCGCTGGTCTATTCCAGCGCCGCCGGACGCGTCATTACCGATATCCGTCCGGATGGCAGTATGCACGGCAGCGTCAATGACGCGCGCGGTAACAAATCGCTGATGGTCGCCGTCGAAAAAGGCGGCATCCGCAACGTCAGTACCGAACGCGGCACCACGCGCATCGTTGTCGCCGGCGATTCTCTTTTCCTGAACAACAACAACATCGACACTGAAGCCAATCACGAACTGGCGACCCACGTCATCAACTGGTTGCTCGCTCGCAACGAACTCCTGGTGGGCGTGCCGCGGCGACCCCTGCCCGAATACAAGCTCACCATGACCGAAGCCCAGCTATCCGCCGCACGCTGGATTCTGATGGGCGCGTTTCCTGGCGTGGTGCTGTTGCTGGGCGAACTGGTTTGGCTGCGCCGGAGACGTTGAACTGCGTATGCGCTGGAAACCCACATGGATTCTGTTGGGCGTCGCCGCCGTTCTCTTCGCCTTCATTTTCCTGTTTGAGCGGCGTCTGCGGGATCCAAACACACCACCGCCGCCGCTGCTGGGGTTCAAGGCCGCCGAGGTCACCAACCTCCAGCTTCGGCTGACGAACCAACTTATCCTCAGCGCCGCCCGAGCGAAAGCCGGCGCCGATGTGCCTTTGAACCTCACCTTTCCCGTTTCGTATCCGGCCCGTCATCACGCCATCCAACCGCTGCTCCAGGCGCTGGCCGAAGCCATCCCGCACGGGGAAATCTCCGCGCAGGAGTTGAAGGCGGGCAAACGCACCATCGCGGAGTTCGGCCTTGATGTGCCGCAAGCTACGCTTACATTGCAACACAACGGCCAGCGGATGGAGATTCATTTCGGCGCTAAGACGCCCGTGGGCGATGGCGTGTACGTGCAGGTGCTCAACCAGCCCTCAATCTACATTCTGAGCGCCGACTTTGTGAACGCGCTGCCGCGTTCCTACAACGACTGGCGCGACCTTGGTTTGCTCTTCACCAGCACGGGTTTTCAGATGAACCGGATTGAAATCCGCTCGCCCGGACGCGGCTTCACGGTGGACATCAATCCGGGCGCCCAGAAGTATATGCTGGCCAAACCCATCGCGGCTCGCGCCGACCCGGCGAAGCTGGAAGCGCTCCTGCAAAAACTAATCTACGCGCAGGCGGTCAAGTTCATCACCGACAGTCCGCGCGCTGATCTAGAGGCCTACGGACTGCAAGCGCCCCAGGCCGAGATTCTGTTTCTCGTCGGCACTAACGACCAGTATTCCGTCCAGTTCGCGCTTCAGTTCGGCCACAGCCCCGCCAATGATCCCGCGAACGTTTATTGCCGGCGCCTGGTCACGACGAACATCGTGCTCGTGCCGAGGACGGTTCTCGATGCCCTGCAGATTTCCCACGCTGACGTGCGCGACTTGCACCTTATGAGCTTCCACCCGAACGCGGTGGATGCCATCGAAGTGGCCGGCACGAACCAGCTTGATGGATTCACCGTGCGCCGTCAGACCAATGGCACATGGATGATCACCGAACCAAAGTTGGAACAGGCGGACACCAATGCCGTCCGCGAATGGCTCGATTTGCTGAGCCGGATCGAAGGCGCGGTCGAGAAGGACGTGGTGACGGACTTCACCACGCCCTACGACCTGAATCCGCCCTTCCGCCGTTACCTGCTCAAGAGCGCCGTGACCAACGCCACCGGCGCGGCGAGCGATCAACTCCTGGCGGAATTGGATCTGGGCCGCGTTCAGGAGAACCGCGTCTTCGCCCGCCGCCCGGACGAGGCCACGGTGTACAGCCTGTCCAGGGCCGATGTGTTCCGGCTGCCGCGCGCGGCCTGGCAGTTGCGCAGCCGCCGCGTGTGGAGCTTCACGACCAATCAAATCCACCGCCTGACCATCCGCCATCGCGGTCAGACCAAGACGCTGCAACGCAATCCCAACGCGACCTGGAGCCTGGTTGAAGGCACGGGCATTGTTCCTACCGTCAACCCGATGCTGGAAGAAACCATGTTCCGCCTCGGCGAGTTGCGGGCCAGCGCGTGGGTGGACAAAGGTGATACCAACCGACCGCAGTTCGGTTTTACAGAAACCAGTGATCGGATCGCGATAGAACTGCGCAATGGCGAGAAACCACAAACACTGGTGCTCGAATTCGGCCGGCCCGGCCTTTCGCCCACGCAACTTCCGTACGCTCTGGCTGAGATCGATGGCCAGACCTGGATTTTTGAGTTCCCTCCAACTTTCTTCTTCGAGGTGATCCGCGATTTGTTTCAACCGCTCTTTTCAGCCGCTCCGTAAAACGATTCTCCCGTCAAACCCCGGCACTAGCGCCACAGCCCCATGCCTCCGGCCCCGCCCCCTGCGACCAAACCGGCACGCCGCCGGGCCTGGCGGATTTTCTTCGCGGTGTTCAAATGGTGCCGCGTTTCATTACTGCTCCTGCTGTTTGTTCTCATCGTCCTGGGCCTCTACCTCAATCGCGTCGGTTTGCCAGACTGGCTGGAGCGCCGCGTCGAGGAACAATTCCGGGCCGCCGGGTGGGAATTAAAATTCAGCCGGCTTCGCCTCCACTGGTATAACGGTATCGTGGCCGAAGACCTCCAACTCCACCGCACCAACACGCTGCACGGCCCGCACCTGTTTCTGCAAACTGCCGAATTCCGTCTCAACGGCAGGGCCCTGCGTCATCTGTATCTGGAAGCTGACTCCGTCGTGCTCAAGGGCGGGCGTCTTCGCTGGGAGTTGCCCGGCACAAACCAGCCACGCCAGACACTCGCTCTGGACGACATCGGTGGCGAATTGATCTTTCGGCCCGATGACCTTTGGGAACTCAAGTTCCTCGAAACCCGCCTGCTCGGCGTGCAAGCGCGCCTTCGCGGCGAGTTGACCAACGCCTCGCTCATTCGCGAATGGAAGGTAGTCCGCCCGACGCGGCCTGAGGCCACGCTCGACGACTTTTGGCGGCGCTTGTTCGCAGAGACTGAGAAGATTCGCTTTACGGGAACGCCGGAATTGAACGGGATTGTTTACGGAGATGCGCGCGACCCAAAGAGCTTCGACGCGCAACTCAAGTTCACTGCGCTCGACGCGGAATCGCCTTGGGGCAGTGGGACGAATGTTTCCCTCACCGCCCGCCTCCTGCCGCCGCCACGATCCAACGAAGCTGTGCGCGTTGATCTCAAGCTGGCCGCCGAACATGCGCAAAACCGCTGGGGTTTCGCCACCAACGTGGATCTCACCCTTGTGGCCGAACCTTCCTTTACCCACCTTTTGCCGACCAACACCCTTGTGCTGCTTGAACTCAAGGGAATGCGGACGACCTGGGGAGGAGCGGGCAGGCTCTTCGCCGAACTGCGTTCCAATCCCAGCAGCACCAATGCGGGGTTGAACCAGACACGACTTGATCTGACGCTTGAACAGTTCGCGAGCGACACGACTCAAGCCGAATCGGCGCGCGTGACCGCAACTTCCATCCACTTGATCACCAACCCACTTCCCGCCGCACTCGATAGCGTATGGACGCTTCGCGATGTCCGCACCGCCTGGGCCACTTCGCGCTGGACGCAGATTACCGCCAAACTCGATTTGCCCTCGCTCTCTGAACTGCGTCTCGCTGAAACCAATTTGTTTTGGCCCGAACGTTTGCGAAACATTCCACTGGCCGCCACCGCCACTTTCAGTAATGCAATCGCACCTGCTCTCGAACTGGATCGCACTGCGATCAAGGCTCGCTGGCGTTTTCCCCATCTGGAGCTTGAAACCGGCACGGAACTGGCCGACAGCGCGGCAAGCGTGCAAGTGACTGTCGAAACTGAAACTCGTGAAGCTCGTATCCAGGCGAACACCTTCTTGGATCCGCGCAAGCTGGCTCCGCTCGTGGCTACAAACGTCCAACCGTGGCTGTCGCTCATCACATTCATCTCCGCGCCACGGCTACAGCTTGAAGGGCGCGCAATCCTACCTGCGTGGACCAATCGTCAGTCCGATTGGGCGCGGGAAGTCCTGCCGTCGTTGTCGTTGGCTGGACAATTCGACTCCAATGCGGGTTCGTCTCACGGCGTGCGGTTCGCGTCCATTCGGCTTCCGTTTACGCTGACCAATCTCTCCTGGGCCACGCCAGGCCTGAAGATCGCGCGGCCAGAAGGTGCGTTGGAACTGACCGGAGAGGCCGATCAGCGAACCGGCGAATTCCGCGGGTCCATGCACAGTGACTTCGATCCCATGGCGCTGCGTCCAGCCTTTCCACAAAAGAACGTGCAGCGGGTGTTCGATTTTTTCGAGCTTGTCACTCCTCCGCATCTCACGGCCGAGGTGCGCGGCAACTGGCGGGACTTCTCAAACTTTAGCGCCATGGCAAATGTCGCGCTGACCAACGCCGTGTTCCGCGGCCAGGCCGTAAAGGCGTGCCTTGCGCGGGTGACTTACACGAACCAGTTCCTTTCCATTCTGGACCCCATTGTGATCCGCGAAGGCGAGCAAGGCGTCGCCGCCGGCATCGGCATTGATCTCGCGCAACAACGTCTTTTTCTGTCGAACGCCGTCGGCCGGTTAAACGCGCGGGCGGTCACAAAATGCATTGGCCCGCAGACGGACAAGGCAATTGAGCCGTTTGTATTCGACCGCCCGCCGGATGTGCGCGTGGCAGGCTCTGTTCCGCTGGGTAGAAGCGACAAGACCGAAGACATGCGCTTCGAAGTCGAGGGCGGGCCATTTCACTGGCTGCACTTTCATCTCGAACAGGTGAAGGCCACCATCCTCTGGCGCGGCGACACCCTGACCATCACGAACCTCCAGGGCCGCTGGCGCGGCGCCGACGTGGCCGGGTCGGTTCATTTTCAATTCACACCCAAAGGACAGGGTGATTTGTTTTCCTTCCAGTTGCGCGTCACTGGCGCGGACCTGCGGACCGTGCTGACGGATTTGCAACCCGGCAAGACCAACAAGGTTGAGGGCAAGGTGAGCGGCGAATTGTTCATCACGCGCGCCGACACCACCGACTGGAAGAGCTGGCAGGGGCATGGTTATGCGAGAATGACGAACGGGCTGCTGTGGGACATCCCCTTCTTCAAAATTTTCTCGCCCATCTTGAACGCCTTCATTCCCGGCCTCGGCAACAGCCGCGCCAAACACGCCACCGCCACCTTTCAAATCACCAACAGTGTGATCCATTCAACAGATTTGGAAATCCGCGCGACGCTCATGCGGATGCAGTTTGAAGGCTCGGTCGATTTCCAACAGCGCGTGGAGGGAACGATGGAGGCGCAATTGTTGCGCGACGTTACGCCGATCGGATTTCTGATCAGCAAAATCTTTTGGCCCATGACGAAACTCTTCGAGTATAAAGTTTCCGGCACCTTGGAGAATCCGAAGACGGAGCAGCGTTATTTTCCATCGAAGTTTATCATGCTACCCTTTCAACCGATCAAAACCCTCAAGGACATTTTCGTGCCGGAAGCCGCTCCAAAGGATAAACCGCCCGAGTGATACGAGCAGGTCTGCTCACGCCAGCAACTCCATGGCGCGTTTCGCGATTTGGTCCGCCATTTCCAGCCGGCCCACTCCTTCGTAACCACAAGAAAGCATCCCGCTGTCCGGCCCGATAAACTGCGCTCCGCGGGATTTTAACGTGGCGACGTTTTGCTGTGTCGCCGGATGCTGCCACATCTTGCCATTCATGGCGGGTCCCACGAGCAGCTTCGCGTTCGGATTCAACGCCAGCGCAATGCAGGTTAGCGCGTCGTCCGCAATTCCGTGGGCCAGCTTCGCGATGATGTTGGCCGTCGCCGGCGCGACGAGCAGCAGGTCCGCGGTATCGGCGAGTGTGATGTGCGTAGGCTTCCAGCCTTCCTCTTCATCGTAAAGATCTGTCACCACCGGATGCCGCGAGAGTGTCTTGAACGGGAGCGGAGTGATGAACTTCACCGCGTCTGCGGTCATCACGACGTGGACGCTGTGCCCGGCTTTGGTCAGAAAGCTTGCGATGTCCACCGCCTTGTGGGCGGCGATGGAACCGGTGACACCGAGAACAATGGTTTTGCTCATAACCCCACGTTCAGTCGTAAGGGGGCAATTGCGCCCGGCCTTGCCTCATCTGCTCCGCATCGAGAATCGCTCCTAATCGACGCACGTCCTCCGCGATGCTCGAACTGATGAGGAGATAATCAAAGTTCTTCCACTGGGCGATCTCCTGCCGCGCCACCGCCAGGCGCTTGGCGATGTTTTGGGCAGAGTCTTGCCCACGTTTCTTTAACCGTGCCTCAAGCACCGCCATTGATGGGGGTGTAAGAAACACCGTGACCAGCACAGGTTTCAACTCCGGGTCCTCAGCCGCGTGAGCGCGGATGGCCGCCGCGCCTTGCACGTCCACGTTCAACAACACGTCCTTGCCCGAGCGCAGCTTGCCCAGCACTTCGGACTTCAAGGTGCCATAGCTGTTGCCGTACACCGTGGCATGCTCAAGAAAATTTCCCGCCTGCACTCGTTTGAGGAAATCCGCGGCGTCCAGAAAGTAATAATCCACTCCATCTTTCTCACCGGGTCGCGATTCGCGCGTCGTGCAGGTGATGGCCCGCGCCATGTTGGGCCGAATCGCCAGCATCTGCACACACAACGTCGTCTTGCCTGTACCCGACGGCGCAGAGATGACGACCAGCATCGGGTTGGACATAGAGGACAGCCGGGTGGAGAAAGGATTCGGATTCGTCATGTTCAGCTCCGAAACCAAATCGTAAATCGTAAATCGTAAATCATAAATCCCCGCTCATTCCACGTTCTGCGCCTGCTCGCGGAATTTTTCCAACTCCGCCTTGAGCACGACCACTTCGCGGGAGATGGTGCCGTCGTTGGCCTTCGAGCCGATGGTATTGATCTCCCGGTTCATCTCCTGCGCCAGAAAATCGAGCGTGCGCCCGACGGGCTCCGTTGACTTCAGGCAATCATCGAACTGCTGGAAGTGGCTTTGCAGCCGGGTCAGTTCCTCGGAGATGTCCGAGCGATCCGCGAAGAATACCACCTCCTTGAGCAACCGTTCCTCGTCGATGTGCAAATCTTCCAGCCCCGCGCTTTTGATGCGCTCGACAAGCTGCTCGCGATAACGCTTCTGCACCAGCGGCGCTTCCTTGCGGACCCGGGACATCGCTCTGCGCATCGTCGCGATGCGTTCAGAGAGATCTTTCTTGAGCGCCGCCCCCTCGCGGGCGCGCATTTTGAGAAGCATCGCCAGCCCCTGCTGGAGTGCCTTGTTCACCGCGCCCCAGAAGGCTTCGGCGTCGCCCACTTCATTGTCGGTCTCCAAAACTCCCGGCGCTCGAACCAGATGATCGAGCGACAGATCGTCTTTGAGATGAAGCTTCTTCGCCAGTTGCCGCAACTCGCGCGCATAGGCTTTGGCCAGCGCGGCATTCACCCGCACACGCGTGGCTTCCTTGCCGTCAGCAGCTTGGAGGGTGACACGGGCAGTGAGTCGCCCGCGGGCAATACGACGGTTGATTTCGTCGCGGACCTGCGCCTCCAGTACTTCCAGTTCGCGCGGCAGATTGATGGAAATCTCGCTCTGTTTACGATTGACCGAGCTGAGTTCCACTGTGACCTTGAACCCGTTCTGGGAGCACTCGCCCCATCCGTATCCGGTCATTGATTTCATGCGCGACGGCAATGTAGGCAAGCGAGCGGAAGCAGGCGAACCAAATTTTAGACGCACGCGCGCACGATCTTCACTCGGAACCAAGTGTCGTCTATAATCTTAACAGGTTCGCCACTTGGTTTACGTCTTTATCACCACGGCCGGAGAGATTGACGATGACGAGCTGTTCCTTTGACATCTTCGGCGCGCGTTCGATGAGCGCGGCGATGGCGTGGGAGCTTTCCAAGGCGGGGATAATGCCCTCGAGCCGCGCGAGCTTCATAAATGCGTCGAGCGCTTGCTCGTCGGTAGCAAAGGAATACTCCACACGATTCTCGTCACGCAGCCATGCGTGCTCGGGGCCGACGGCGGCGTAGTCCAGTCCCGCTGAGACGCTGTGGGTGAGTTGAATCTGGCCATGTTCATCCTGAAGAATGTACGACTGCGTTCCCTGCAAAACGCCTAGCGAACCGCCCTGAAATCGAGCCGCGTGTTTCTCCGGTTTGATGCCTTCGCCACCGGCCTCGACTCCGAGCATCTTCACCGAAGCGTCATCGAGAAATGGATAAAACAAACCGATGGCGTTCGAGCCGCCGCCGACACAGGCAATCAGCAATCCGGGCAGGCGCCCTTCCTTTTCCAAAATCTGCCGTCGCGCTTCGTCGCCGATAATGCGTTGAAAATTCCGGACCATCACAGGATAGGGATGCGCACCGTAAGCAGTGCCCAGGATATAGTGAGTGCCGCGGACGTTTGTCACCCAATCGCGCATGGCTTCGTTCACCGCTTCTTTAAGTGTCTTCTGTCCGGCAGTCACCGGCACTACCTCCGCCCCCAGCATGTTCATGCGATAAACATTCAGCGCCTGTCGCGCGCAATCCACCTCGCCCATGTAGATAACGCACTTCATTCCGAACATTGCGCTGACGGTGGCCGTAGCGACGCCATGCTGGCCTGCGCCCGTCTCGGCGATGATGCGGGTCTTGCCCATGCGCCTGGCGAGGAGGATTTGCCCCATCGCGTTGTTGATCTTGTGCGCACCAGTGTGCAACAAGTCTTCGCGTTTGAGATAGATCTTCGGCCCGCCGATCTCGCGTGTAAGGCGCTCGGCGAAATAAAGCGGCGTGGGCCGTCCGCAAAATTCGCGCAGGTAGTATTGCAGTTCACGCTGGAACTCCGGGTCATGCTGCGCGCGGAAGTATTCCTTCTCCAGTTGTTGCAACGGGTGCATCAACGTTTCCGGCACGAACCGTCCGCCGTAGGGACCAAAGTGCCCGCGCGCGTCCGGTAGCTTTTCAGTGGCAATGGCGCTCATAAAGCAGCGTGACCATAGCAACCAGGTGGCGGTGCGTCGAGCATCAGATGGCGCGCGGCGGCTCTGGTCCGAACGGTTGAATCGAAGAGATTCGCCGGGAATTGAGGTGAGCTTCCAGGCCCCTTTCAAAAACGTGCTCGGTCCAGCTTGGAGGTTTCCTTGCGAGACAGTTCAGAAACCCGCCAACACGTTGGTTGAGTAAGGAGCGGGCATCCGCCATCGGCCGCGAATGAGCACGGTTACATTCGGAGTGGCCGGCGGGAGCTTTCCTTCGACCAGGTAATTCTGATCCAAGCCCCAGTGTCGGTCCGGGGCGTTGTAAACATCGGAGCCGCCCCATGCGTTCGTCGAGATTCTACTGGTGTACATGGCGACCATCGATCCGTTGTAACTCAGGATTCTGTTGTCCCAGTCTTCCAAAAAGCGGGGAAGGTTTTCCACTCCGCCGCTGAAGCGGGATGAGCTGGTCTCCACAAAACCCGTCAGCATGGCCGCGTTGATGGTCGTGTGGTTGGCGATGCGTGAACTCAAACCCAGAGAGCTGTTTGCGTCCGACCAGGCGGTGGACAGGAGGGTGACTGAGTCCGCGGCCACAGACGCGGGCTGTGTGAGAGTGGTGTTGGTGGTTCCGAGATGGGCCGGCGGCGCGTTGTAATGCCCTCGCACGTAGATTGGATTGGGCGTCGCCACCGTCAGGCCGCCGACAGGAAGAGCCTGCCCGTTGATCAGGCGGACTCCGGATTGCGTGCTGGCTGTCTGGGTGCGCTGGTCTACGACGAATATTGTTCGGATGTCCTGACTGGGAATGGCCGAATTGAAATAGATGTTAGTGGCCTTCCATAGGATCAGCTTTGCGATGTCGATCTGGGTAGTCTTAATCGTTTTGAGTTGTCGCTTGTTATAGAAAGTGACATTCGTTGAAACGAAATTGGTGACGTCCGTGGCCGGAACTTGAGTCGCGAACGAATTTCGCAGCCCGCTCGTGGTGATGATGTTCATGTCCTGCACAATGATGATCAAATCCGCCTTGTTATAATAGCGCTGCTGGCCCATGGACGAATAGGGATCCTCCAGCGCCGGAGGGACCTCAATGACAGCGCGGACAGCGGCAGGGCTGGTGTTGGTGCCGATGGGCAAGTTAAGCGTGCTCACCCCACTGTCACGGTCGCCGTTGTAAACAAATGGGCCGCTGCCGGCCGACTCCGGACTGAGCGGATTCTTGGCGTGAAGGATCTGGCCGGCGGCCGTGACATCGCCATTGAAGGTCGTGATGTCATGGGAACTCATGTAGATGTTCGTGTTGCAATGAACAGGGCCGTAAACAGTCATCGGTGGGTGATTGTTGAACTCCAGGTTGAGGTTGTAGAAAATGGCAAACTGGAAGAGGGGGATGCGCAGCAGCTCAATGTCCTGAAAGACCGCACCTGCCGGGCTGGCTGACGAATACCTGGCCTTGGCATTCGCTACAACGCGCAACGTGCTCTTAACCCCTCTTAAGCCGGAGTACTTGCCCGAACTCATTTCGAAGCCGCTGCCCGGATTGTATGTGACCTCCAACCGATCTTCCTGCCCGGAGAGATTCTGAAAAAGATAGTTCCCGCACTCCGGAAATTCCGAAGAAGTTGGAACCATGCTCCGATAGCTATCGAGGCGCCCAAGAATGTAGCCATCCCCCTGCTCGCGGTAATCAGCAGTAACACGCGCGACCACCTTTTCAGTAGCTGCTTCAGCCGCGGCCACCGCTCGCTGATACTCGTTGTGCCGGTGGTTGAGGCTGGCCGTAGTGGAAGCGTATTGGAAGATGCCTGTTGCGAGGATCAGGGCCGCGCCCGTGAAGACGATGACGAGTAGCAGGGCGTAACCCCTCCGGCAGGGAACTCCAAGTGAAGAGCGAGTTTGCATGATCTTTTAGAGAACGGCCCGGCGTGTAATCTTGGTGCGGACCTGATAGGAATCGGAAACATTTCGGCGAAACGACGGCTGGCGCATCTGCAAGAGCACGTCCACAACCGCTTGGTTCTGGTTGTTTGTCTGGACGACCCCGGAAAAGTTCTCGATTCGGAAAATCGTTGAATTGGTCACCGACTGCGCCACGGCGGCCGCATTGCTGGAGCCGAGCGACACTCTCCGCAACGTTTCGGTGCCGGAGTCGCGATAGTAGTAGATGAACTGGTTGGTGTTTCCCGCCAATCGAATCCGCAAGGCATTGCCCTGTTGCGCATTGGTCACGCCAGCGGCCGTGAATGTGGTCGCGTTGCCTTGACCAACTTCGATGGATTGCGCGCAGCGTACTTCTTCCACCAGATGGGCCAACGTATCGCGAGCAAAGGCGGCGTTTTCGAGCTTCGGCCGGATGAAACCGTGAAGCTGCATTCCGTAGTATTGGCAGACAAACACTGCCGTGAAGACAAGCGACAGCAGGGCAACCGTGAATAGCAGCTCGGTGAGTGTGAACGCGCGGAGGACGCCGCTGGCAAGCCACCGGTTTTGACAGTTCCGACTAATGGGAGCGTTCATTGGTCGGGCGCCCTGTAGGTGAAGACGCTGTTGGTGAACAGGCCGCCGCGCCAGGGAAATGACCATGTGCAGCGTACCTGGATCACCTTCAGCGGCGGGGTTGCGGAGATCGTCTGGATGGTTGTCACGTTTGTGGCGTACGTGATACCGCTGCCGCCCGGCCCGAGATCCAGCACATCCACCACTGTCGGAAAATTGGTGGAGACAAGTTCGTCCACTGGCACTGCGGCGCGCGGATCCCACTTCGCGGCGCGGGCTTGTTCCAATCCGCGCAACGCCATTGATTGCCCGGCCAGCGAATAGGCGGACCATTCGGCCCGGACGGCGGATTGGGTGTAAAGTAAGACCAGCCCGGCCAGCATGATTCCCACGATCAACATTGAGACGACCACCTCCACCAGAGTGAAGGCTGCAATCTTGCCCGTGCAGCGAATGGCGCATTTGCATTTTGGCGGTCGCATATCAAATCAAATTGAGATGTTCAGAGTAAATGCAGCGGCCGTTCGGCATCGTTGCGCGCATTGACTCTGGTGAGCAGCTTGCGCATCAGATAGCAAGAGACACGCCCTCCTCAAAATTGACCGTTGCGAAGGATTTACCTCAGTGCATGTCCCGTTCTCGTACAGACGCGTCTCGTTTCCATCCACGCCAACGCTTGCCTAAGAGAAAAAGGGGAGCCAAACGCTTCCAGGATTGTTGAAATGCGCAAATGCCAGTCGTGGTCTTACACTTTCTTCACCTTCCATCGACCGCGCTTGAAGATAGTCACGCTAATCACGGCGTAGGTGGACCACGCAATGGTGATGGCCGCAAACAAGCCGCGCGGTCCCCAGCCGAAGGAGTGCCCCAGCGCGTAGGCCAGTGGCAGTTGCCAGAGCCAGAAACAAAACAGATTGATGAACGTCGGCGTCCAGACTGCGCCCGCGCCATTGAACGCCTGGCCCATTACCATGCCATAGGCGTAGAACAGAAAGCCGAAACTAACCGTGCGCAGACACGCTACACCGAAGGGGACAACTTCCGGGTCTTGAGTGAACGAGTGGATGATCGGCCCGGCAAGCAGCACAAACAACAGTCCAATGGAACCGAGGAAGAGCATGTTGTAAAAGCCAGCCTTCCAGACCGCCTGTTCCGCGCGATCCGGTTTTCCTGCGCCAAGATTTTGGCCTACCAGCGTCGCCGCGGCATTGCTCAGGCCCCACGATGGCAGCAGCGCAAAGATGATGATGCGGATGGCAATAGTATAACCGGCGAGCGCCGCGGTTCCGAATCCTGAAAGGATGACGATCAGCGCCAGCCAACTCGTCATGCCGATCAGCATCTGGAACATGCCCGTCGCCGAAAGCCGGAAGACCGCCGCCATCGTGGCTAATTCCAGTTTCAGGTGGCGCCGCTCCACGCGAATGTGCGCCCCGCCTTTCCACAGCCGGTAAACCAGATAGATAACGCCCGTGCCACGCCCAATGTTGGTCGCGACCGAGGCCCCCATCACACCCAATTCAGGAAATGGGCCGAGACCGAAAATAAAGCACGGTCCCAGCACAATATTCAGGGCATTGGCCAGCCATAACACACGCATGGCGATGGCCGCATCTCCCGCCCCCCGGAAAATGGCGTTACCGAGAAACAGCAATAGCACTGTCGCATTGCCCCCGAGCATCATTGCAGTATAGCCCCCGCCCTGTTCGATGACTTCGGGTGACGCACGCATCAAGCCGAGCAGTTTTGGCGCGAACATGGCGCCCGCAACGCTGATGGGAATCGATAGCAGGATGCCCAAGGCGATCACCTGCACGGCGGAGCGCGCCGCGCGTTCTGGGTCCTTTTCGCCGATACGCCGCGCCACGGTAGCCGTCGCACCGATGCTCAATCCGATGGCGACAGTGTAGATGATCGTGAGCATGGCCTCCGTCAGGCCAACTGCAGCCACCGCCTCCGGGCCGAGGTGTGAAACCCAGAAGATGTCCACAAGCACAAAGAGCGATTCCATGCTCATTTCAAGGATCATCGGAACCGCCAGCAAAAGGACCGCGCGCCGGATTGGAAGTTCAGTGAAATCCTGCCGCGTTCCCCGCAAGGCTTCCCGCACTGATGACCAAAAGTCGGACATGGCGCCGGGAGGCTAGTAAAGTGTCCGACGATTGGCGATGCATTCGTCGTCCAAAAACTTTTGTGGCCGCGGTCCCGGGAACCCCATCGTGGTCTGAAATCCAGGCTTCATTCGGAGTTCGCCGTTTGCTATCTTCGTTCTTGTGAGCGAAGTCACACGCATCCTTGATCGCGTCCAGCAGGGCGATGCCAGGGCAGCGGGGGAATTGCTTCCGCTGGTTTACGAAGAGTTGCGGAAGCTTGCCACTCACAGGATGGCAGGAGAAGCACCTGGTCAAACACTCCAACCGACGGCGCTCGTCCATGAAGCATGGCTACGACTGGCGGGAGAAGAGAAGGAGCGATGGGAAGGGCGCGCCCAATTCTTCTCAGCGGCGGCGGAGGCAATGCGGCGGATTCTTATCGAGCGAGCGCGGAGGCGACACGCGCTCAAACGCGGTGGCAACGCAGAACACGAGCCGCTGGAGGAATCGCGCCTGGCTCTGGCCGCTCCGACCGACGAGATGCTCGCCGTGCATGAGGCGCTCGATCAACTTGCCGCCCAGGACCCACGGGCGGCCGATGTGGTCAAGCTGCGTTACTTCGCGGGCATGAACATGCCCGAAGCAGCGGCGGCGCTCGGTATTCCGCAGCGGACGGCGGAACGACTCTGGACCTTCGCCCGCGCCTGGTTGCGCGGCGCGATGAAGTAGTTCCAGAGCTTCCTGATCGTGAAAACAATTACCTGGCGGGATTGAATCAAAGTTTGCGCGTTGATGGCTAGAAACGCATGAGCAAGTCTGAACAACCATCCGGTCCGCGCCAGCGGGAGTTGTTTCTCAAGGCGCTGGAGAAACCCACGCCGGCGGAGCGCGCCGCGTTCCTCGACGGCGCCTGTGGAGACGACGCAGAGCTGCGCAGCGCAGTTGAGGCGCTCTTGGCCAACCATCGCGAGGATTCCTTCCTTGAGCAGCCGGCAGTTTCCGGGGGTGCGACCGTGCGCATTACGCCACCGAACGACGAGCAGGTCGGCACAGCCATCGGGCGCTACAAGCTGCTGGAAAGACTGGGTGAGGGCGGCTTTGGCGCTGTGTGGGCGGCGGAGCAGAAGGAACCGGTGCGCCGACGCGTGGCGCTCAAGATCATCAAACTCGGGATGGACACGAAGCAGGTTGTCGCGCGCTTCGAGGCGGAGCGACAGGCGCTGGCGGTGATGGATCATCCGAACATCGCCAAAGTGTTGGATGCCGGCGCGACCGACAAGGGCCGGCCTTACTTCGTCATGGAACTGGTTCGTGGCGTCCGCATCACGGATTACTGCGATCAAAACGGGCTTTCCACGCGCCAACGGCTCGATCTCTTCATCAAGGTCTGCCACGCCATCCAACATGCTCACCAGAAGGGCATCATCCACCGCGACATCAAGCCATCGAACGTGCTGGTGACCCTGCACGACGGGGTGCCGGTGCCGAAGGTGATCGACTTCGGCATCGCCAAGGCGACGCAAGCGGAACTGACGGAGAAAACAATCTACACGCAATACCAACAGTTCATCGGCACGCCTGCTTACATGAGCCCGGAGCAAGCCGAGATGAGCGGCCTCGACCTCGACACGCGCAGTGACATCTATTCGCTGGGCGTGCTGCTCTACGAATTGCTGACGGGCAAGCCGCCTTTCGACCCGGAGAAACTCCTTGCCTCCGGGCTCGACGAGTTGCGCCGCATCCTGCGTGAAGTCGAGCCGATGCGCCCATCGACCGCCCTCAGCACGATGGCCATGAGCGACGCGACCACCCTGGCGAAGGCGCGCAAGATGACCGTGCCCGCACTGGCGAATGTCATTCGTGGCGATCTCGATTGGATCGTGATGAAGTCGTTGGAGAAGGATCGCGCGCGCCGTTATGAAACGGCCAATGCGCTCGCTGCTGACATTCAACGTCACTTGACCGATGAGCCAGTCGTCGCGCGGCCGCCCAGCACCGTTTACCGCTTTAGCCGGTTGATCCGCCGCAACAAGCTCACGTTCGCCGCCGCTGGCGCGGTCGCGGCAACACTGCTGATCGGTTCGTTCATCGCTTCGTGGCAGGCAGTACGCGCAACCAGGGCTGAGCAAGCGGCGCGGCGCGCAGAGCGAGCAGAGCGGACCCTCAGCGTGCAGGCCCGCGCCGATCGCGACCGCGCCGTGCGCGCCGAAGCCGATGCGCAGGCACAGACAACGGCCGCCAAAGATGCCTGGGCCACGGCCCGCCGCAACGCCTACGCCGCCGAAATCAACGTCGCGTTCCAGGCGCTCGCCGAACACAACCTGGGTCGCGCCCGCGACTTGCTCGAGCGCCAGCGGCCCAACACCGGCGAAGAAGACCTTCGCGGGTTCGAGTGGCGTTACCTTTGGCAACTCTGCCAGGGCGACGAACTCGAGACATTCCACGACGACTGGGCGTCCTGCGCAGCGTTCTCTCCCGATGGGAGGCTGTTCGCCTACGCCGGGAACGAGATTTTCGTACGCGAGTCTGCTTCCAGAAAGCTCGTCGCCAGGCTGAAGCGTGAGGCCTCGACTTTATCCTTCTCACCAAACGCCAAACTTCTCGCGAGCGGGCTCGACTCCGGCGTGACGTTGTGGGACACGGAGACGTGGCAGGAGGTGCGAACTCTGCCAGACACGACGCAACAAGGATGCCGGTTTTCCCCGGACGGCCGCTGGCTGGTGACAGGGGCGCCCGAAGGCTGGCGGCTTTGGAATACGCAAACATGGGAGCCGGCCGGCGATTGCCCGGGTATGTTCCCATCCCGCTGGTACGGGCGGAACACGGTCGCATTTTCTCCCGACAGCCAGTTTCTCGTCACGGGCGCTTCGGACATCGCCAATATTCCGGACCATCTCCGGGTCTGGCGATTGCCCGGTCTGGAGGAGCTTCCGGCCATTCGATTTGCTGGGTTTGGCGGTGGCCTCCCTCCCATGTCAGCAACGTTTTCCAAGGATGGTAAGCATCTCATTGTGGGGCATTGGACGGGGGAGATTGTGGTTTGGGATTTCGCAAACCGAAAAGTGGTGGCGACACTC
>Ga0187893_10002311_pt1 | contig 42308 bp, 49 predicted proteins | sample MA1701074metaG_FD_139574 | JGI IMG/M metagenome (GOLD analysis project Ga0187893, IMG submission 139574) | White microbial mat communities from a basaltic lava cave in the Kipuka Kanohina Cave System on the Island of Hawaii, USA - MA170107-4 metaG ... | reverse complement strand
GGCGCCGGGAAGTACCTCTACACGGACGTGGCTTTTGCCGCCCTCCTGTTCATGCTGGCCGCGACCGACGAGGGCCTCGCGACTGCGTTCATCGGCGACTTCCACGAGGAGCACGTCCAAGCCGTCCTGGGGCTGCCCCCGCATGCCGTGCCGATCGGGATGGTGATCACCGGCTACGGGGACGAGTCACCCAGGCCGCGGCCGTGGCGGCGACTGCGCGAGATCGTCCACACCGACCGCTACTCGCCGGCCTACGACTGGACGCCGCGCCGCCTGCCGCCCCCCGTGCCGTAGCCGCTCGAACCTTTCGTACCGGAGGTGCAGGATGGACGAGGTCATCCATCTCTCGAAGATCCGGGTGGTGCAGGAGAAGCGGCCCAAGCGTCGCGCGTACATCGCCGACTTCCCGCAGCCGATCTACTTCGGCGTGCACGCGGGGGTCGCGGCATTCTACAAGATGACCCCGGCGGAACCGCTGCCGTCGACGCTCGACTACCTGGTGGCGGCGGCGGCCGGCTGACTCACCGGCACCTTGGCGGGCGCGCTGGAGGCGCGCGGCATCCCAAGTCATCCGGACAAGCTGTGGACCGACGCACAGGGGACGATCACCGCGCCTGAGGGGGTCATGAAGGTCACGCACATTCGGGCAACCTTTCATCTCAAGATCCCGACCGGCAAGCGATCCGAGGCGGAGCGCGCTCTGTCGGTGATCGAGCGGGGGTGTCCGGTCGCGCAGACGCTCAAAGGCAGCGTCACACTCAAATACCACGCGGAGATCCAGGAAGAGTAGTGCCTGAGCTGCCTGACGTCGTCATCTATGTAGAGGCACTCGAGCGCTTCGTCGTCAGCCGGCGACTTGAGCGCATCCGTTTGGCCAGCCCGTTCCTCTTGCGCACGGCTGCTCCGCCGCTCGAGAGCGTCTTCAGGCGCCCCGTCCAGGCAGTCCGGCGGCTCGGCAAGCGCATCGTAATCGGCCTGGACGGGGACCTTTTCGTCGTGATTCACCTGATGATCGCGGGTCGCTTCCACTGGAAGCCGGTGGCAGCGAAGATCCCGGCGAAGGTCGGACTCGCGGCGCTCGACTTCCCGCACGGCACCCTCATGCTGACCGAGGCGAGTTCGAAGAAGCGCGCGGCGATGCACATCGTTCGCGGCGAGGAGGCCTTGGCCGCCTTCGCCCGCGGCGGCATCGAGCCGCTGGAGATGTCTGCCGACGCGTTCCGCGAGGTGCTCGGGCGCGAGAATCACACGCTCAAGCGCGCCCTCACTGATCCGGGTTTGTTCAGCGGGATCGGCAACGCCTACTCCGACGAAATCCTGCATCGCAGTCGCCTGTCCCCGCTGAAGCTCACCCGGACGCTCGACGGCACCGAGCTCGCGCGCCTCTACCAAGCCACGCGGGCCACGCTGACAGAGTGGATCGAGCGGCTGCGCATTGAAACGGGCCAGGGGTTTCCAGAACGCGTGACGGCCTTCCGCGAGGGCATGATGGTGCACGGCCGCTACGGCCAGCCGTGCCCGGTGTGTGACACCCCGGTCCAGCGGATCGTGTACGCTGAGAACGAGGCGAACTACTGCCCGACGTGCCAGGTGGGGGGAAAACTGCTCGCCGATCGCGCCCTCTCCCGACTGCTGGGCGAACGGCGGCCAAAGACCGTCAAGGACCTCAAGACGAAGCGCACGTCCTAGACTCACCGCAGCGCAAGGAGGCGAGAAGCCCGAATGGCCGACTACGCGTTTGTCACGACGTGGCGCATCGAAGCGCCGATCGAGAGAGTGTGGGACGCGATCTACCACGCGGACCGTTGGCCCTCGTGGTGGAAAGGCGTGGAGAGTGTCGTGGAGGTGGCGGCCGGCGACAAGGACGGCGTGGGAAGTGTCCGGCGGTACACCTGGAAGAGCCGGCTGCCCTACCGCCTGATCTTCGAGATGCGCGCCACAAAAGTGGAAAGGCCGGCGGCCCTAGAAGGCAAGGCCACGGGCGAACTTGAGGGCACGGGCCGATGGCAGCTCTCGCAGGATGGGACGATCACAACGGCGCGCTACTTCTGGAACGTCCACACAACACAGGCGTGGATGAATCTGCTGGCGCCGATCGCGCGCCCGATTTTCGCCTGGAACCACGATGTCATCATGCGCCAGGGGGGCGAAGGCCTGGCCCGACTGCTCGGCGCGCGCCTGGTCGAGATCGCCTAGCTCAACCCTCGGCCAGCGCAGGCGCGACCTGCTGCCAGGCCGCTGCGACCCCTGACGCGATCGCATCTACCTCGTCGTCGGCATGGGCCGCCGTGACCGTGATCCGCAGCCGGCTCGTACGCGGGGGCACAGCCGGCGAGAGGATCGGCAACGCGAAGATCCTGCGATCAAACAGGAAGCGCGCCATGCGCAGCGTCCGCTCGTCGTCGCCCGCGATCACCGGGACGATCGGCGTGGGATCATCCCGCACCGGCACCCCGCCGGCCTTCAAACCGGCGCGTAGCCGCCGGACGTTCGCCTGCAGGCGACGCACACGGTCCGGCTCCGCGTCGATCACATCGAGCGTCGCCATCGCCGCCGCGGCGCTCGACGGCGGGAGCGCGGCCGAGAAGATGAACGCCCTCGAGCCGTGCTTTAGATAGGTCACCAGATCCTCGGTCCCGGCGATGTACCCGCCGGCGGACGGCACGCTCTTCGACAGCGAGCTCATCTTCACGTCGATGACGCCCCGCAGCCCGAAGTGCGACTCGATCCCCCGCCCGCCGCTGCCCAGGACGCCCAGCGAGTGCGACTCGTCCACCATCAGCCAGGCGCCCCGCCGCCGGCACACGTCGACCAATGCCGGCAGGTCGAAGACGTCGCCGTCCATGCTGAACACCGCGTCCACGACGACCAGCGTCGCCGTGCGCGCGGGCACCGCCGCCAGCGCGCGGTCGATCGCCACGATGTCGTTGTGCGCCACGCGCACGAACCGCGCGCCGGACAGCTGGCAGCCATCGATGATGCTGGCGTGGTTCAACTTATCACAGATGACGACGTCCCCGCGGCTGACAAGCGCCGCGATGGCTGCGAGGTTGGTCAGGTAGCCGCTGGAGTAGACCACCGCCGCGTCGGCGCCGACGAACGCCGCAATCCGCGCCTCCAGGCGATCATGCAGATCGGTATTGCCCGCCAACAGCCGTACCCCGTGTGTTCCTGTGCCATAGTGAGCAAGTGCATCGGCGGCCGCGGTCTGGATCGCGGGGTGGCCCAGCAACCCGAGGTACGAGTATGACGACGCCAGCAGCATCCTCTGGCCGGCGATGGTGACATACGCGCCGTCAACCGCCTCGACGGGCTCGAGGTAAAAATACAGCCCGTGGGCCTCGAGGTCACGCCGCCGGTCCGCGAGGGCGCGAATTCGCTTACCGATCTGCACGCTACCACCATCCTGGGTGCGCCGTTGTCCAAAACAGTTGGCGACGGGGCGGGCGTTTCCTCCAACGGTGGCGCTAGTAGGTCGCCCGGCCGCCTGTGATGTCGAAGACCGCGCCGGTGCTAAAGGAGCACTCGTCCGAGCACAGCCATGCGACGAGGGCCGCCACTTCTTCGGGACGTCCGACGCGCTTCATGGGAATCTTGCTGACCATGTACTCGACGTCCTGGGGCCGCGCCTCACGCATCATGTCGGTCTCAACGACCGCCGGCGTGACGCAGTTCACCAGTATACCGTCGGTGGCGACCTCTTTGGCCAGCGCCTTGGTGAGGGCAATCAACCCCGCCTTGCTCACGGAGTAGGGAATCGCGTTGGGATTGCCTTCCTTCCCAGCCACTGACGCGATGTTAACGATCCGGCCGTATCGGCGCTCGCGCATGGCCCCGATCAGGGCCCGGGTCGCGTAAAAGGCGCCGGTCAGGTTCACAGCCTGCACACGATGCCAGATCTCATCGGGGAGTTCCCACAGCGGCATCCACCGCCCGGCGATCCCCGCGTTGTTCACCAGGATGTCCACGTGGCCGAAACGGTCGCGCACCCGCGTGAGCGCGGCGTCGAGTTCGTCCCGCGCTGCCACATCGGCCTGTACGGCAAGCACCTGACGACCCTGGTCGGACAACGCACTCGCCGCCCCCTCGAGGACCGGCGCATCCACATCCAGCATGGCCACGCGGGCCCCCTCTCGGCTGAGCCGATCGGCGATCGCGTATCCGATCCCTCGGGCTGCCCCGGTCACCAGTGCCGTCCGGTCGGTGAAGTCCATCTAGGTCTCCTCCGTCAGATCGGCGTGCTCGCGCGGTCGCGCGTGGTGTTGCGTGCGGCCGGGGTCAGCACGTCACCGAGCGCCGTGTATCGCGGCTCGAAGAACCGGCGCACCGGTTCCAGCGAGCCGTGGGAATCGGGCAGCGCTTCTTCCCCGTCGCCCATGTCGAACACCGTGAAGCGGGCGAGCGTGCCCGGCGCCGTGCCACCCCAGCCGTCCAGTTTGAGAAACCGCGCCGGTGTCACGGTCACACGCTCCACCACGTCCTCGAGAGCCATGCCCACGGTCAGCATCTTGGACATCGTCGTGGCCAGATCCCACACCGGACCCCACCGGTTGCCGATGTGGAGATCCGTGCTGACCACCGTGGGCAGCAGGCCGCGCGCGATCGCGGCGCGGGCCGTCGCGTAGTGGAAGCTGCCCTGCCCGTGCCCCACGTCGATGATCAACCCGGCGGCGGTCATCGCCCGGATCCGCTGGAAGTACGTTTCGTGACGTGCGATCGATGTCGTCAGCCGGCCGGTGAAGCAGTGGGTGATGACATCGCCTGGGTCGAGAATGTCGAGGATCTCATCCAGAGTCGGAGGCGCCTCGCCGATGTGCACAACCAGCGGCAGGTTCACGGCGCGGGCGAGTTGCTTGGCGACCCGCACGGGCGTCATCCCCCACGCCCCGACGACCTGGCTCGAGGCCCGCACCTTGATCCCGCGGATGAGGTCGCGGTTTGCCTCCACGCACGCCGCGGCACGCGGAGGATCCAGGACCGCCGCCCCGATCAACTCGCTGACGCGGTTGGCGGCCACCAGGCCGATCGAGCTGACATTCAGGTATGCCAGGACGGGAAAGGCCGTGCGCTCGATGATGAACTCTCGTAGACCTACGAAGTTGGCTTCGCCGGCGCTGCCGCAGTCCACGACGAGGCCTACCCCACTCTCCGGTCCCACCTCCTCCGGACGGACGGAGAGCCACGTTCCGCCATAGTAGCAGTGGACGTGCAGGTCGATCCAGGCCGGCGAGATCCACGCACCCCGCAGGTCGATGACGCGGTCGAACGGCTGCCGCCGGTCCCAGGCGCCGGCGAGCACGACTGCCCCATCGGCGCCGATCCCGATGTCCACGGTCGAGCCGGTCGTGAGGCCGGTGAGGTGTAGGGCCTTCCCGCTGCGCAGGAGTACCGTGCCCACCTGATGCTCTCCCTCCCTGCCGCGGCCGACGGCTCAGCTACCGCGACAGCACGGTGAGCGCTCGATTCTGCATCGGCAGCGCCAAGCGCGCGCCGCCGCGCGCATGGGACTCGTACACGGCCAGCGCCAGTTCGAGGGCGGCGCGGCCATCGTGACCACTCGATCGGCTCGCGCGTCCCTCTTCGATACAGGCGACGAGCTCTTCAATGGCCGCGACGAGCGTGCCGCGGCCTGCCCCGGGGGGCAGCTGCCGGATGCGCCGCGCGCGGCAGGGCCCGCCTTGATACCAGGCCCGCCCGTCCCGTGTTGTCCCCGGGTCGGCGTACTCCCAGATCGCCACCCCGTCTTCGGCGGAGTCAATGAAGAGCCGGCCGGTCGTCCCCTGAAGTTCGAGCGCGAACCCGAGCTGGCCGTCAAGGTCGGCAAACCCCACGACGCCGCTGTAAAACTGCACCATCGCCCGGCCGGGTGCATCGGGGTCCGCGGCGTCGTAGACCTCACCCGAGACCCAGGTCACTTCACCCCCAAAGAGCCTCATGAGGTCGAACAAGTGGGTGCCGTTGTGGATCAGGGGGCCCGGGCACGTACCCACGACACATCGGAGGTCGCCGATCGCGCCGCTCTGAAGCGCCTCCAGCGCGCGCTCGTAGGTCGGATGCCACCGCCGCGTATGATCCACCGAGAGGCGTGTCCCGGCGCGGCGGCAGGCCTCGAGCATCGCATCGGCCTCCTGCAGGCTGGTCGCCATCGCCTTCTCGCATAGCACACCTCTGACGCCTGCGGCGGCGGCGGCGATTGTCACCTCGGCGTGCAGGTCCGCGCGAGTCGTCACACTCACCAGATCGAGCCGCTCGCGCGCCAGCATCTCCCGATAATCGGCGTAGACCGCGGCCACACCCCAGCGCTCCTGCATGAGGCGGCGCTTTGCGTCGTTGGGATCGGCCGCGGCCACCAAGCGAACCCCGGGAATCTGCGCGTAGGCCGCGGCGTGCGTGTCGGGTGGAATGCTGTAATTGATGCGGCAGCGGTCCTCGTCGTCGAGGGTCGCGGCTTTGCGACCGCATCCAACGATGCCCGCCCGGTACGGGTCCATCGCCATCGCCCCGACGGCTAGCGGACCTTCCCGCGCGCCAGCACCGGCCACGTGGTCTCTACCACGCCATCGCGTACGCCTGTCAGGGTGTCGAAGAGGTTGAGGGCGGCGCAGGCGTGATTCGGGATGATCTCCACGCGATCACCAATCGCCAGCTGCGGCGCGCCATCGGGCAGCACCACGACGCCGTGCTCCTCGCTCAGACGGGCGACCAGTGTCCCCCCGCTTTCCTTGAGATAGCCGTAGCCGGTCATGCGGTCGGTCAATCCGTGGAAGTCGCTCGACAGACACTTGCTGCCGGCGTCGAGCACGACACGGTCGGGCGCCGGCAAGCTGACGACGGTACTCAGCACGCTCAAAGCGCAGTCATCCTCCGTGCACGCGCCGGCGTTCATCTGCATCAGGTCGTTAAAGATATACGTCCCGGGTCTGATCTCTGTGACGCCGGGGATGCGGCCTGAGACGCGGACCGTGGCCGAGGACCCGACACTCACTTCCCGCAGGGGGATCCCGGCGGCGTCCGCGCGGGCTTTCGTCATGATCATGCACTCGCCTTCGTAGCGGCCGATCGCGTCGCGCTCCTCCGGAGACGCGGCCCGGATGGCGTGCCCGGCGTGGGTGAGCACGCCGGCGACCGTGACGCCTTTCAACCGGACGATACGCCGGATCAGGTCCACCGGGGCGTCGCCGGGCGGCAACCCGCACCGGTTCAGTCCCGAATCCACTTCCACAAAAATGTCGATGCCGACGCCGTATGTGCGCGCGGTGCTCGCCAGGCCCTCGGCCACTTCGAAGGAATCAAGGGAGACCGCCACGCGCGCCCGCCGCGCGAGATGCGCCAGGCGCTCGAGTTTCTCCTCACCAACGATCGGATAACACACCAGGATATCGGCGATACCGGCGTCCGCCATGACCTCGGCTTCGCCCAACTTCGCAACCGTGATACCTGTGGCTCCCATCGCGAGCTGGAGGTGCGCGAGCGCCGGGATCTTGTGCGTCTTGACGTGTGGCCGTAGCTTCACACCGGCCTCGCGCGCAAAGGCGGCCATGCGTGCGACGTTGCGCTCCATGCGTGGCAGATCCACCAGCAGCACCGGGGTGTCGAGATCGGCCGCCTTCACCGCGCGGCCTCCCGGCGGGGGGTCGCCCACGCAGGGCGGGCTGCGACCGCGATCCCTTCCGCGAGCGCCATCGTTCGGGCGGCATCTTCCAGATCGGACCCGAGCGGTCCCACGGGCCGGCCCGCCGCCACACAGCCAATGAAGTGCCTATCCTCGTCATAGAACCCGTCGGGATCCGTGCGATCGCCGCGCGGCATCGCCAGGGGCGTCCACGCCCCGCGCTCAAAGACCCGCCCATCACGATACGGGGCGTCGGTGCCGCTGAGCTCGACCAGCCAGCCCTCCCCGTGGACCTGCAGCCGTTCCACCTTCGTGGTGTGGTAATCACTGAGGAGCACGCCGACGGCACCGGCCCGGAAGCGGAGCAGCGCGTGGACCGCGTCCAGGTACGGGCTGTAGGCTCGCCCGGCCACGGCCAGGATCTCCTCGACCTCACCGCCGAGAAACCGCAGGAGGTCAACGCTGTGGATCGTGGTCACCGACAGCAGCCGCTCAAGCACGGCCGTGGGAAAGGTCTTGCCCATGTCGCTCATGAGCAGCGGCTTCCACCATTCGGCTACGATGGTGGCCGGCGCCCCGCCCCGCGTCATCACCTCACGCGCGGCGGTCACCAGGGGATGAAACCGGCGGTTAAAACCTACCATAGAGATCACGGCCCGCGAGCGCGCCAGGCGCGCCAGGTCCTGCGTTTCCGCGACGGCGATGCCGGGCGGCTTCTCGACGAACGTGTGCAAGCCTCGCTCCAGAGAGTCAGCGGCCACCTCGACCGTCCGCAGCACGCTTGGCAGCACGTAGACCGCATCCGCCTCGATCGTCCGCAGCATCGTCCGATGGTCGGAGAAGAGGGCCCGAACACCATACGTCCGGCCGGCCTCCCGCAGCCGCGGCTCGTCAACGTCACACAAGCCAACCAGGGTCGCATCGGGTAGGCGCGCGAGGGCTGGCAGGTGATGCCAGGGCGCGCCGACCCCGACGACGGCGACGCGGACCGGGTTCACCTCGCGGGCCCCCCGCCGTCTTCAGCCGTCACCGGGTTCGTGAGAATGCCGATCTTCTCCACTTCGCACTCGACGACATCGCCGGGTTTGAGAAACTCGCCGGTGGCGTTGCCGACGCCTTGAGGCGTGCCCGTGGCGATGATGTCGCCGGGCAGCAGGGTCATGACAGAGGAGGCGAACGCGATCAACTCTGCCACCGAGTAGATCATCTGCGCAGTGCTGCCACGCTGCCGCAGGCGGCCGTTGACGCGCAGCTCCAGGTGAAGGGCCTGGGGATCGGGGATCTCGTCCGCGGTCACCATCCACGGCCCCATCGGGGCAAAGCCGTCGAACCACTTCCCGTGCAGCCAGTCGAAGAACTTGTCCCACTCGCGCGGCGGGCGATCCTCGGGGGCCTTGAACCGGCGCTCCGAGATGTCGTTGACGACGGTGTAGCCGGCGACGTACCCCAGGGCGTCAACGGGTGCGATGTGCCTTCCGGCGCGGCCAATCACCGCGGCGAGCTCGACCTCCCAGTCGATCGCCTGGCCGGTGCGTGGCACTGGAATCGACGCGCCCGGGCCGATGATGGTCGTGGCCGGCTTAAGGAACAGCCATGGGGTAATCCGGTGACGATCGAGTGGCGCCTCCCGGCCCGATTCCTCAATGTGCGCGGCATAGTTCGACGCGACGCAGATCAGTTTGCCCGCCTGCGCGAGTGGCGCGCGCAACACGACGCGCGCAAGCGGGCGTCGGTGCTCCCCGGGAACACGCTGCGCCCGTCCAAGCCGAGCGACAATCCTCCGGAGCGCACCATCGCGGTGGAGCAGGTCGCAGACCGTGGTCGGCGGCTGGCCTCCGCCTTCCCCGGCCACAACAGCCCAGGCCGCCGTCAGGTCGAGGACGTCGCCTTCCGAGATGAGGCCGAGTGCCTCCTGTCCGTTGTGCTCGATCGTCGCCAGTTTCATCGCCAGGCCCCTGTCCTCATTGCGTCATGGCGCCGCTCGTCAGACCTCGAATCAGGTAGCGTTGGAACAGCAGGGCGGCGACGACCGGGGGGATCAACCCGATCATCCCCCGGGCCACAATCAAAGGATAATCCACATAGAACACACCTTCCACATCGGCGATAGCCACCATAAGGGTGCGCGCGCGGGAGAGTGTGAAGAGCAGTCCGAACAGGTAGTCGTTCCACGAGGAGATCATCGACACGACCGCCGCCACGGTGAGCGCCGGTGTGCTGAGCGGCAGCACGACGCGCAGCATGGCCTGGGTCCGGGTGCACCCGTCGACCATCGCGGCTTCTTCGAACGCCAGCGGGAGACTCTCGAAGAACGTCCGCATGATCAAAATGCACACCGGCAGCACGAGGATGGTGTGCGTCAAGACCAGCGCCGCGATCGTGTCGATCAGCCCATAGGCGCGCATCGTCACAAAGAGCGGGATCGCGAGTGTGAAGGCCGGCACCATCCGGAGCAGGAATATCGCGACGTACAGCTCCCGCTTGAGTGAGAAGGTGAACCGGGCAAACGCGTAGGCGGCGCTGGCGCCCGCGACGAGCGCGAGCAACGTCGTGAGACTGGCGACGATCACCGTGTTCCGCGCGGCCCGCATAAACCCCGGATCAGAGAGCGCCCCCGCGTAGCTGCGCAGGGTGAGGGTTTGCGGAAGGTAGCGCAGCGGCGTGGCGACGATCTCGTACTGCGGCCGGACGCTCGAGCTGGCGATCCAATACACGGGAAACAGGGCCCAGCACACGACGATCGCCACCCCGGCGTAGACAAACAGGTACTTCCCGGCGCGCCGGGCCGTCCTCACCGTTCGGTCACCATCGCGGCTTCCGCGGAGGCACGGAGGTAGAACACCGCCAGCACCAAGATGATGCCGGTCAGCGTGAACGCCATGGCGGCCCCGTAGCCGAAGTCGAGGTATCGGAAGGCTGTCCGGAAGATCGAGTAGTTCAAGAGCATCGTCTGCCCGCCGGGACCGCCCCGCGTCAGCAGGTCCACAATGGCGAAGACATGCAGGGCGTCCACCAACATGAGGATCATGGCGAGCAGGGTCACGGTGCGCATCAGCGGCAGCGTAATGTCGCGGAACCGTCGGAGCGAGCCGGCGCCGTCGACCTCCGCCGCCTCATACATCTCCTGCGGAATGCCTTCCAGGCCGGCCAGGATGATCAGCGTGGGCAGCGGCAGCACCTTCCAGACATACGCCAGGATCAGGCTGTACATGGGATAGTCGACAATCCAGTTGACACTCTGCGGCAGCAGGCCGGCTCGGATGAGCAGGTCGTTGAGCGGCCCGAAGTTTGGCGCGTAGAGGGACTTCCACATGATGCCGTTGACGACCGGCGCGAGCGCCCATGGGACGAGCACGATCGTGCGAACCAGCCGTCGTCCCGGGAAGTCTTGGTAGAGCAGGAGGGCCAGGGCGTAGGAGAGGATCAGCAGCGCCGCGACGCTGCCGCCCACAAAGATGGCAGTGAGACCAAGCGAGTGGCGGGTCTCGGCATCCGTGACCACCCGCCTGTAGTTCTCCAACCCCACGAACCGTTCTGGGGTGTTCAGCCTCAGTTCCAGCAGGCTGAGGCGCAGGGCGCCGGCAAACGGAAACAGCGCGACGGCGCCCAGCAGCAGCAAGGCAGGCAGCAGCAAGAGGAACGGCGTCGCCTGCGATCGCAGGCGACGCCGTCTCAGCGCTGGCCGTGCGACGTGCGGGAGGCCGGCAAGCCCCAACGGGCTACGGCCCCTTCAAGATCCGTGTGACGGCGGCCGCCGCCGCGTCCAGAGCCGCCTGCAACGGTTTCCTTCCGCGGAGCGCGTCCTGCAGCTCACGCTCCATCGTATCCTCGATGCGCGCGTAATCGGACCACACGAACCGCTTGACCGGGTACCGGCCGGCGTCCGCGGTCGCCGCCATGAGCGGACCCAGGAACGGATCCGTCTTCAAGGCCGGATCCTGGTAGAGGTTGAGCGCCGGCGGCATGTAGCCCCGGGTCTTCAGGCCCTCGAGCTGCACCGTTCTCGAGGTCATGTGTTGCAGCAATCGCCAGGCCTCGTCTGCCACACCCCGCCGCGCAGCGGACTTGGTGATCGCATACCCCTCGGACCCATGGATCGTCGCGCTACGGGTGATCGAGTTGTCGAGCGCCGGCAGGACCGTGATGCCCACGTTGCCGATCACGTCTTTGATGGCCCGGTTTGGGTCGTGGGACTCTGCCCATCCCGACCCCCACATCGACATCATCGCGACGCGGCCGGCGTTGAAGACCTGGCGGGTCGCCGGGTTCCCGAGCTGCAGCGCCCCGATGTCCATGCACTTGTGCTTGTGAATCAGATCGTACATCACCTGGAGCGCGCGGACCCCGCGCCGGTCGTTGAAGACCGGGTTGCCGCGGGCGTCCAGGATGTCGCCGCCGGCTCGATAGAGCCACCGTTCGAAGGTGTTGAGCATCGGCGAGCCTGCATCCATGCTCTCGGCGTACCCCCACTGGGTCACGCGCCCGTCGGGCCCCGTCTTTGTCAGCTTTGTGCACATCGCGGCGAGCTCGTCGACTGTCTGCGGGGGCTTGCTGGGATCGAGACCCGCTTCCTGGAACATCTTCTTGTTCCAGTAGAAGTAGTAAAGGGTCACGTGGCGCGGCACGCCGTAGTAGTGGCCGGCCGCCGCGACCGGATGCAGCGCGTAGGAGAGCAGTGCGTCGCGCTGCGCGTTGGGCCACTTCTCATCCACTTGATGGAAGAACGGCCAGAATTCGTTGGTCCAGCCGCCCCAGGTCTTGGTAATGTCGATGGGCGTGTCGCCGGCCGCGAAGCTGGTCGCCAGCCGCGTGTGAATGCCCGGCCAGGGCGACGCGATCCATTCGACGCGGACCCGACCGTTCGTGACTCGCTCATACTCCGCCGCGGCCGCGGCCCACGGGTTCCCCACCGGCCCCTCATCGAGCACCCGTAGGATGAGCGGCTGCTGCGCGCGTAGCGGCGCGCTGGTCACCAACGGGATGGCCAGGAGCGCGACGACCACGAAGGTCATGTGGCGCAGTGCCCGTCTATCCATCATCGTTCCCCCCTCTGGATGGCGCCTTTGTTCTCAGGCGGGCGATCACAACCCTCTTGACGCTATCGATGTGGCCGATAAAGGCGGCCTCGGCGGTGTCGGGATCACCGGCGCGCAAAGCACTCACCAGGACCTGGTGCCGCTCGACGAACCCCTCGCGCGCCGTGGGCGCTCCTTGGTGTGTCAAGGAGTCGAAGTACCAGAGCACCGGCCCGACCGACCGCCACATGCGCAGCAGCACCGGGTTGCCCACCGTTGCGATGACCGTCTCGTGAAAGGCGATGTTCTGCACCGCGGCCTGGGGCCAGTTCGCCGCGTCAACCGCCCGACCCATCGCCTCCACGATGCGTTCGAGACCGGCGATCTGCGTGGGCGTCACATGCCCCGCGACCAGCCGTGCCGCATACCCTTCCAGGAGCTCGCGCATGACATAGCAATGCGCGGCATCATCCTCTGAGAGGGACGCCAGGAAAAAGCCCCGGCGGGGGATGCGGACGACGAGACCCGAACTCTCGAGGTAGGTGAGCGCTTCGCGCACCGGCGTCCGGCTGATCCCGAGCTGCACACTGATGGCACTTTCGCTGAGGCGGTCGCCGGGTCCCAGTGTTCCTTCATAACTGGCCTTGAGAATGAACGCCTGGACCTGGTGGTGGAGCGAACGCACTTGAAGCGGATCGAAGTCGAACTCGGCCGGGTTAACGCGCAGGCTAAGGAGGCTGGAGGGGCTGGCAAGGCCGGAGGCCGTGTGCATTTCTAACTGTATACAGTACACGGTCTGGGTGATGCGGTCAACTCGAGGTCGCCTTCCCTTTTGCCCCCACCCGCCGGGCCGTGCAACTGTTACTGTGTGGTGACAGTCCGCTGCTAGGGTCGTAGTCACGGGAGAGCTTGTCCATCTCTGTATCACGGAGGCGCACCATGAAGAGAGCAGGGCTGATCGTTATGCTGCTCGTCGCGCTGATCGCCCTATCCACTGCGGCGACAGCGCAGCAGCGAACGGGCTTCTACGCGACAATGACGGGAGCCGAAGAAGTCCCGGCGGCCACGACCCCGGCGTACGGCACCGCCAGCTTCCTGGTGGAGGGCGGAGGCAACGCGCTGCGGTACTCCCTCACTGTCGTGAGCATTCCCGACGTCATGATGGCGCACATCCACATCGGGGCGCCGGGGCAGAACGGTCCGGTGGTCCTCTGGCTGTACCCGTCGGCTCCACCGCCGCGGCCCATCGCGGGAACGACGACCGGCGACATCGGCGCGGGCGTGGGTATGGCCGCCAACCTGATGGGCCCGCTGGCCGGGCAGCCGCTGAGCGCGCTCCTCACCGCCCTGGCGGCGGGCAACGCGTACGTCAACGTGCACACGGCGCAGAACCCGGGCGGGCTGATCCGGGGGCAGATCAAGTAAAGCGGTAGATCAAGAGAGTCCGCGACCTTTTAGCGGTCGCGTCGGCTCTTCGAAGCAAACTGTCGCTCATAGAGGGCCCGCAGCTCGGTCAGCGACGTGGCCTGCTGCGGGCCTTTGTCGTCCCTGATGCGGGTGATGCGGGCGAACCTCAGCGCGAATCCCGATGAGTAGTGCGGGCTCTTCTGGATCTCATTGTACGCGACCTCGACGACGACCTCCGGCCGGACCGTGACGGTGTAGCCGTCGTCACGAGTCGCCAGCGCCTGGAGCCGCGCCGTCATCGCGCGAAACTCCTCGTCGGTCAGGCCCTTGAAGGTCTTGCCGACCGGCGCCCACCCCGCGGCGTCGTGAGCCACAGCGCCGTTGGCCACCGCCAGGTGGTAGTTTGACAACCAGCCGCGGCGGCGCCCCGATCCCCAGTCGGCTGCTACGATCACGCAATCGATGGTCTCAACAGGCTTGACCTTGAGCCAGCGCTTTCCACGGCTGCCGGGCGCGTATGGACTGTCGAGCGCTTTCGCCATCACGCCTTCGTGGCCTGCGGCCAATGCCTCGGATAGAAAGGCTTTGGCTGCGCTGGCGTCCTGAGGAACGATCCGCCGGGCCAGATGCGCGCCTCCGGTCACCCGCTCCAGCGCGGCCCACCGTCGTTCGTAGGGCTCGTCGATCAGCGACCGTCCGTCCAGCATCAGACAGTCGAACAGGTACAGGGCCAGCGGGATCTCGGCCGCCGCGGTGTCGATCTCCCGGACGCGACGGAACCGCCGCATCAACTCCTGGAATGGCAGCGGCCGCCCGCCCGATCCGACCGCCACCACCTCTCCGTCCAGAATCAGCCCGTCGGCCTGCAGCGCTCGCTTCGCGACGGCGACGATGTCGGGGAGACTCTCGGTCACCTCGGCGAGCCCGCGGCTCCAGATCCGCGCGTGGTCGCCCTGCTGGTGGAGCTGGATGCGCGCGCCGTCGTACTTGACCTCCAGCGCCGTGCCGTCCCGGTGTACCTCGAAGACTTCATCAAGCGTATCCGTGCTTTCGGCCAGCATCGGCAGCAGCGGCACGAAGAGGCGAACGTCCACCCGCTGCAGCCCGGCCGGACCGTCGGTCAGCGCGATCCGGGCGACCTCGGCAAGGTCCGCGAGGAACTGCGCGGCTCGCCGGACCAAGGCGGGGTCTGCGCCCGCGGCGAGCGCGATCGCCTCCTGGAGCAGACCCTCGTGGAGGCCGACGCGCATCTCTCCAAGGAGGATGCTGCGAATGACGGCGCGCTCCTGATCGGTCGCCCGCGACAGGAGCGCCGCCAGACGAGCAACCTTCGCGCGCTTCGACCCGGGCCCCGACGCCCCGGCTACGTCGCCGAACGCCGCGGCCACGTCGCGAATGGTCAGCGTCGGGACACTCGGCGGCGGTCCAACAGTCTCGAGCGCCTCAGAGATCGCGGCCCAACTGACATCCAGTGTTCGAGGATCCGCAAGCGGAAGCGGCCGTCCCGTGAGGAACGGGATGGCTGTAGTGATCTCAATGGGCGTGAGTTGTCGCAAGAACGCGGAGGTGAGGGAAACCTTGGTCAGGCGGCTTCGCGTCGAGGCCAGGTCTCTACAGAGGTCACAGAATGCGTCGAACGTCACATCCGGATCAGCACGACGCCCCGCCGAGCCCCAGCGCCGACAGCGCGGCGCGCACCAGATCCAGGCTCATCTGCCCTGGAGCGGACGCCTCCAGTCCCACCGCGAAGGTCAGGTCGGACCCGAAGTGCCCTCCCAGCCGGCTCACCGCACCGAGCGGCCCCATCGCCATTAGAATAGCCGGCGTCTCCAAGAACATACGGCGGGCCTCGAGACCGGCGTCGAGCAAGACCAGCACGTCATCTGGAGATCTCGGCGTGACGGCAACCTTGACGACGTCGGCGTCGGACTGCAGGGCCCGCAGCGTGCCGAGCAGCATCTGGCGTGACGGCGTGGTCGAGAAGTCGTGCCAGGAGCGAACGATCGCCACTCCAGCTGCGCGCGCCGTGCGTATCACGCTGTCCGCCAAAGGCGGAGGCGTCGCCATCTCGACATCGAGCATCGCGGGCACGCCAGTACTCCCCGCGGCCTCAAGGATCGCGGCGCGGCGCGCTTCATCCTGGGCCGTATGCCCTCCCTCGGCATGCAGGCGGTTGGTAAAGAGCAGCGGACAGGCGGCCGCCCGGGCCACTTGGTGCAGCAAGCCGGGCACGTCTCGGGCAGCGAGGTCCGGGAGGTAATCGGCGCGCCACTCGATGCAGTCGGGCCGCATCGCACCCAGCCGGCCGGCGTGCTCCACCAGGGTATCGCGGTCGGGTGATAGCAGCGGGATGCACACCAGCACGACGGGCCCGCCGAGCACCCGATCACCCACCCGGACCGGTCGTTTTGCCTGAAGGCGCATCGATGCCCCCGAAATAGGAAAGACGGCCCCTCCATTGTAGGCTACCCGGCTAGGGGGCGTCTTCCTTCGAACGAACCGCTGGACGTTGCGCTGGTCAGGTTCGCGAGATACTTCCTACCGACCGACCGAACTAGAAGACGTGGACGCGTGCGTCGGGTAGGGCCTTGTTCAACCCGGTCACGAGCCGCTGTCCCCATTGGGTGGCCAGCTCGAACGGCGTCACAACCGTGCCAGCCGCGTCCGACGCCGTCACCGTGACGATAACGACATCGTCAACCATGATCGCGGCGTCGCGTCCCTTGGGCCGCACCGCGACCGTGACACCGGTCTCGCGATATCGGGTCTTGCTCAGAACGCTGGCAATGCGGCGTTCCACTTCGACGGTACGCTGTTCAAGCGTCAGTCCCGCGGCGCCGCGTGTCAGGCGGAACGCCCAGGTCCCGCCGACCGAAATATCGCCCAGGTCCGCAAGCGCCGGAGCGGCAGAACCGAGAATGAGGCTCCACGCTACGAGGCCGATCAAGGCCATGGAGGTCAGGCTTCTGGTCGTAGGCACGTGATCTTCCTCCTTTCGAGCGAATATCAGGGTTGTTTTCCCCACAATGTGACGGGATCAAACCACCGTGCGGCAACCACGTTTGGGATCAACGGCCGCGGGTAACATCATGCTGACCCCGTGCGAATCGCGGCCGTAGGCGACATTCACTTCACCGAGGGCCTGGTCGGCGCCCTGCGACCGCAGTACGAGCGTTTGGGCGACGAGGCCGATGTTCTGCTGCTCGCCGGCGACCTGAGCAACATGGGCCGCCCTTCGGAGGTTGAGGCCCTCCTCGACGAGCTCTCCGAGGTCCGCCTCCCCATCGTCGCGGTTCTCGGCAATCACGACCATCAGTCCGACGCGGTGCAAATCATGACCGCGCTGATCGAGGATCGTGGGGTGCACCTCCTCGACGGGGAACGCGTCGTGCTCGGAATCGGCGGGCGATCGCTGGGGATCGTGGGGGCAAAGGGGTTCTGCGGCGGCTTTGCCCCGCATCTGGTCAACGGCTTTGGCGAACGGGAGTTAAGAGCACTCATCGCGCAGAGCGTGCACGAGGCCAAGAAGCTTGAGGCCGCACTGGCCGATCTGTCAGCCGATGTGCGCGTCGCCCTACTCCACTACGCGCCAATTCCAGACACCCTCGGCGAGGAGCCGCGCGAACTCCATGCCTTTCTCGGCTCGTCGCTGTTGCTCCAACCGCTCGAGGCGGCGCGTGTGCAGGCGGTCTTCCACGCCCACGCGCACCTCGGCCGTCATGAGGGCCGCACACCCGGCGGCATCCCCGTCTACAACGTGGCGATGCCCGTCTTGCGGAAGCCCTACTGCGTGGTCACGCTATAGGGTCGTAAGGCGGCCTGCGCTCGAGCAAGGTGCCGTTCGAGCACATGCTGGGGTACCATCCCCGGCCGCCGGACGGCCGCGACCAGCAGGAACCCGGTCAGCTGTAAGGGATCGAGCCCGTCCCGCTCCAAGAGGGTCCAGTCGATCGACGTTCGACAGTGGTCGAGGATGGAAAAGGCATCGCGCCAGTCGAGACCGTCAGCTCGCATGAGATAGATCTTCCGCACCAGGAGGTCCTCAGGGGCAAAGACCCGGATCGGGACGCCGTTGATCGCGCTTGGCTCCCCCCGAGCCACCTCCGCGCTACTCAACTCGATGAGCCCCTTGGACCACAGGATGAGGTCAATGAACACGCCTTGCGTCTGCGCCTTCCGCAGCCAGGGAAGGTCCGTCTCCAGCGTCGTGAACCCGGCGGAGGTGAGCACGTTCATCGCCCGCTCGGCGTCCCGGCGGTAGAGGAAGATGTCGAGGTCCTTGGTATCTCGCATCTCGCCGTAGCGAACAAGTGCCAGTCCCCCGCCGACAAGATACGGGATCCCAGCGGCTTCGAGGGCTCGGAGCGCGCGGCCATACGCATAGATCGGATGATCCTCGACGGGACGCTTCTCGGGATCATACGGCGTCCGCAGCTCCCCGACTTTGAGTGCGCCCATGGGGCAACTTCCTGGCCTGTCGTGCTGGCGTTTTTACCCAACGAGCGGGACGGGCAAACCTTCTGAGGCAGGCTCCCGTAGGGAAGCAGGAAATCGGAACAAGAAACCGTAACACAGTAGCCCGTTCCCAACACGACATGACGAGGTGGATGAGCAACGATGAGCTCGATTCTTGCGAGCGATGACGTTGAGAAGAACAAAGGGATGGCCATTGCGGCATGTTTCATCTTTTTCCTCCCCCTGCTCACCGATGCCAAGCACTCCCCGTTTGCGATGCATTGGGCGAACCAGAGCCTGCTGCGCGTCTTCGTCCACATCGCGGCGGCAGCGCTGATGGTCATTCCCGTCCTAGGCTGGATTCTTGGCCCCCTGCTGCAACTCTTCGGCCTCGTGCTGTTCATCGTAAGCATCGTGTGGGCGGCTCGTGGTGAAGCGAAGCCGCTGCCGATCATCGGTGGCTACACGATCCTGAAACCCAGCTAGTCGCGGGGAATCACCGGTAGACGGCGGTAGTACGCGTGCGGGAGGCATACTTCGCGCCACGTCTGTTCGAGTTCCTCACCGAGCTGAAGACCCACAACACCAGGCCCTGGTTCGAGGCGAACCGCAAGCGTTACGAACGGGACGTCAAGGACCCGATGCTCCGCTTCATCGCCGACTTTGGGCCGCGACTGAAGACGATCAGCGCCCGCTTCAGGGCGGACCCGCGTCCGGTTGGCGGCTCGATGTTTCGCATCCACCGCGACATCCGGTTCTCGAAGGACAAAAGTCCATACAAGACGAACGTCGGCGCCCACTTCCCTCACCTGCATGGCGGCCGGGACGTGCATGCGCCGGGATTCTATCTCCAGCTCGCCCCTGGCGGGTCGTTTGGTGGAGGCGGTCTGTGGCACCCCGATACCGCGGCGCTCAAGAGAGTCCGGGATCAGATCGCAACCCGCTCCAAAGGCTGGGAGGCGGTACGCAAGCGGAAGATCTCAATCCAGGGCGACACGCTGAAGCGTGTCCCGTCGATGTACGCGCAGGACCATCCCTACGCGGAGGACCTCAAGCGAAGGGATTTCTACACGATGCGGGAGTTCCGCGATCGCGACGTGTGGTCGCCGGAGTTCATGGAACGGTTTCTGGAGAGCTGTCGCACCGCGGCGCCCCTCGTGGGGTTCCTGACAAAGACGCTCGGGTTACCCTGGTAGCGACACTGGGGGGTTGACGAAGTGCTCAATAGCGTCCTGCAATTCCTTTACACCATCGCCCAGGCGCTCGGCAAGGCGATAGTGGCAGGAATAGAAAGAATCCTCCCCCAAGCGCAGATCCCCAATGATCTGGTCGATCCCATCGGCTTCATGGCAGCCTTGACGCTCTTCGCGATCCTGGCGGGTGTCGCGCGGCGGATCGCCTGGCTCGTCGTCGCGGTGGGTTGGGTGTTCATCGCCGTGCGCATCGTCTTGATCCTCGTGGGCCGGTAGGTGATCAGGGCTGGGTCGGTGGTCCGGGTCGCCTCGTGAGATGCAGGGGAATGAGTTTGTCCCGGGCGGTCGTCATGGGTTCCATCCGCTTCACCCTGATGGTCCCCGCTTCGGTCCAGCGGTGATGGCCTGATCCCGTGATGTTCCGGACGACGGTGGCGATGACTTCGGCCTCGTCCACGATGTGGATCCTTGGATGTACGAGCAAGGTGAGACGGGTAAGCCCATCGGCGTCCTCCTCTTCGACCATCTGATAGTCGAGCGGGCTGCCTCCGAAGCGAGCCGGCAGGACCTCTTCGAGCACCCGCATCATGTCACTGACCAATACCATGGTGCCTTCACTGGTGAGCAATCCGAAACTGCGAATCTGGCGCAGGTGATCGGTGAACCCGTGGGCCTCCAGCGGGCAGCCGCACGGTCGGGACTCGATGATCCCATAGTCGCCGTTCTCCGCGTTCAGTAGGATCTTTCGCGCGGCGGGCGCCAGCGAGGTGAAATAGAACGCGGGCACCGTCACCGAGGACCCACCGATCTGGCGGGGCGCCTGAATAACCGCGTGGATATCCCTGTACAGGTGAATGTCGTCCCCGCCCTCCGGCCGGGCGCAGCCCATCCCGATGTTGCCACCCTCGGTGAACGCGTAGGTCGGGATCCACCGTGCGCCGCTGCGTGTGATCTCCGCCACCTTCGCCGGCGTGATCGGCTCCCCGCCGACCATGATGGTCACGCCAGCCAGGCTGAGGCCGTGGTCCCTCGCCGCCACCGCGACGCGGACCGCCATGCTGGCGACGCACCGGAGCACACAAGCGCCATGCGCGGCGGCGGTCTCAGCCGCCCACCTGGCGACCACGTCGGCCCGGTCGAGACCGACGTGCTCGGGCCACGGCAGCCTGACCCCTGACAGCCGCCCCACCGCCACGATGAACAGGGTCGTGAGCCGAGGTCTCAGGCGGCGGAGCCTCCATGGAGAAGGTGAGAACCACTTCGTGTGAACTTGACCGATGAGCGCGCCGCCCCGGAAGAGATTGTTGATCGCGCTGGTGTTGGGCAGTATACCCCGCCACTGCCCGATGGGGACTCCCCTCAACCCATGGGCTTCATAGCCCAAGAGCACGTTTGGCGCCTGCGCAGTCAGGTTGTCGATGTTGATCCCGACCCTGACACCCGGTCCGGTCGTGCCACCGCTCTCGCCCTCGAAGCCCGGCCCGAGATCGGGATTGTCGAAGTCCCGATCGGTGACGGGGATGACCTGCCCATCCCGAACAATCGGGGTGCGTCCTTTGAACTCTTCCGCAGTGACGTAGACACCCGCAGCACGGAGGGCCTCCAGGGTGCGCTCCAAACCTCTGGCGCGAACCATGTCTCTGATGTCGCCCAGCCCGCACCCGGCGCGCGTCAGCAGCGATAGGTAGGGGCTGTGGGGATTTCGAAAGATGGCGCCTTCGACGACGCGGAGGAAGTTCGCTTCCCGCTCCACCATGCGTTGGTGAACGATGGCTCGGGCTTGGTCGGGTGTGATGGGGTGCCGCAGCGCGTCGCGCAGCCTGACGGCAAAGCGGCCATACTGCCACAACTTCACCCACGGCGGCGTCATCGCAGATCACATACTCCCCGCCATATCGCCATGGGGAGTTAGTGTGGGGAAGGGGAACTCCTCCATGAATTCGGACGGTCTAGCCTCGACCTCGACCGGGCACGAGTCGAGATAGTATGTCCAACGTGACTCCCCGCAAGATTCTGGTGTTCGTACTCCTTCTCGTCGAGCTCGCGCCGGCCGCCCACGCATCCGCGCTCGTGGTCACCCCTGGAAGCGGTATCGGTTCAGTGCGGCTTTCGATGACGGAAGCTCAGGTGAAAGGAATCCTCGGTCCTTCCATCCCAGTTGCTTCCGCAAAGGGACAACACCCTCTGAACGTTCCATCTCAAGGGCTCACGGTGTGGTTTTTCAAGGGCCGCGTGGTCAAAGTCCGCACCGTGAACCCTGACAACAAAACTGTCGGGCTTCGCGCCGGGCGACACTCGATGGGAGCAGGCCAGGCAGGCCTTGTGCCATGGGGGTAGGAGTGAAGCCAGCGCCACTCGCGCCACACCCGCAGGATTCGAGATTCGCTGTCCACTGAGAGGCGTCGTCCTGGAGGTCTCTCAAGGACGGGTGGTGGGTCTCTCGGTGATTCCCATCACAAAGCTCCGCGCCAAGAGAACCCTACGCCCGTAGGTGCTCTAGTCAACCTCCTCCACAGAAACGGCAATCGGGAAGTGATCACTGAAGCCGTTCTCGTTGATGGGTTTGCCCATTCCACCAAAGGGAACCGGTCTCGGATACTCTCCCGTGGCAACCATCTCGGGAAAGCGTACAACCGTCACGGATTCCGATACCACCTTGATCGCGGCGTTCTCCAGCAATAGGTTCTTGTTGACCAGAAACTGATCGAGGACGTTTGGCCAGTTCTCGAAGTACAGGGTACCTACGCCCTGACCCGTGGGTTCCCACATGAGATTGAGGAAGCGCGGAGTATCCGCGTTGACGACCTTTGTTCGGCTGCGTGTACTGAGAGCGTAGTCAACGAGCGATCGATCAGCAGGCTCGTCGTTGAAGTCACCCATGGCCAGAACCGGTGTTGTAGGTCCAAGCACCTCAAGGATGCGCATGTGAAAGTAGGCAAGGGTCTCACCGGCGATTGCACGGTAACCCGCCGACTCCAATGCTCCACCACTGCGCGATGGCCAATGATTGCCAACCACCACGAGGGGACGGCCGCGGTGGGTTCTGAAGTTGACCTGAAGGAGATCCCGCGTTGCGGTGCGACGCATCACAAAGTGGTTGAATTGCTCCTCGGCATTGAAGAGAGTTACATCATAGATGAACCCAACGTCAATGCCACGCTGATCCGACATGTCGTGGTGTGCGACAGCGTAGTTCCGCCCGAGGGAGGCGACGGCCTGTACCAACATACCCATGACAAAGGCATTCTCAACTTCACAGACCCCGAGCAGATCCGGCCCATGTCCGCCGTTCAGCTGACGTATGACGGACGCCAGCTGATGAACCTTCCTGTCGAGTTGGACCTGAGTCCATCCTGCGAGATCTCTACCAATCGCTCGTTGAAGCTTCTCGCTCCGACGCGGAGAGTTCTCAACGTCGAACAAGTTTTCCAGGTTCCAAAACGCCACATGGTACTGCTGGGGCATCGTCTTCCTCCTTCTCTGGGAGGCGCGTTCCGTGCGGGCCGATGTTTGTTATTGCGACATCGGGTGGGCGGCCGTAACGACGATCTCGACGAGGAGCCTTGGAGAGGCCAGCTTGGCCTCGACGGTTGCGCGCGTTGGGAGGTTGTTCTTGTCGACCCACGCCTCCCAGACGGTGTTCATTTCGTCAAAGTACCGGATATCGGACAGATACACCGTGGCCGACAGGAGCTTGGACTTGTCCGTCCCCGCGGCCGCGAGCAACTCGTCGATTCGCTGCAGCACCTGCTCGGTCTGAGCCCGCACACCGGCCGTCGGATCCGAAGCCGTTTGACCTGCCACGTACACAATGTTGCCGTGGACAACGGCCCCACAGAACCTCGGGCCGGGCTTGATACGTCTGATGCTCATGGTCGCTCCCCTCGGACGCGGTATCCCTGGGAGTTAGTGTGGAAAAGGAGAATTCCTCCCCAAAAGAGCGCTCGAGAGATCATGGCAGCACCGGTTGGTGCATGGTAGCCTATGAACATGCCTGAATACAACGGCCCGTTGCACGAAATGTCCATGACCACGCCGACGAGCTACTGGAATGACTCGTGCTCGGTGGAAGAACTGCGGTACGCGATTGCCCGGGGCGCCATCGGCGCGACGAGCAATCCCGTCATCGTCCTCAACGTCCTGAAAAAGGAGATGCACCTGTGGAGAGACCGCATCAGCCAGGTCATCGCCGACAACCCGACCTGGACCGAAACGCAGGTGGCCTGGCAGATCTACCGGGAACTCGCCGTGAACGGCGCGAAGCAACTCGAGCCAGTTCACGAGCGCGAAGGCCGCAGGTTCGGACGCCTGTCCATCCAGACCGATCCGGCCCTGTACCGCAACAGCGCGGCCATTCTCGAGCAGGCGGGACAGTTTCAGGACCTCGCGCCCAACATCCAGGTCAAGATCCCGGCGACCAGAGCGGGCATCGGCATGGTCGAAGAGGCGACCTATCGGGGCATCAACCTGAACATCACCGTGAGCTTCACCGTCCCACAAGTTATCGCGGCCGCGGAGGCGATTGAGCGTGGGCTCAAGCGACGCGACGCAGACGGCAAAGACACAGCCACGATGTCGCCGGTGGTGACGATGATGGTGGGTCGCAACGACGACTGGATGAAGGTGTTGGCCAAGCGCGACCACATCGATATCGACCCCGAGTTTCTCGAGTGGCCGGGCGTCGCGTGTTTTAAGAAAGCGTACGGGATTTTCACGACGCGCAGGTACCGCGCGCGATTGCTGTCCGCCGCCTACCGCAATCTCTACCACTGGACTGAGTTCGTCGGAGGCAATGTGTCGTTGACGCTGCCCTACGAGTGGCAGGTCAAGTACAACGAATCGGGCTACAAGCCGGTGCCCAGGATGCAGGAGCCGGTCAAAGAGCAAGTCCTTGAGGCACTGTACGCCAAGATTTCCGACTTTCGTCGCGCGTACGACGAAAACGGCATGACGGTGCAGGAATTCGATGCGTTCGGCGCCACGGTGCGCACGCTACGCTCGTTCATCGAGGGCTGGCACAGCTTCGTCGCGTTGATCCGCGAGTCCATGCTTCCCAACCCTGATGTGAACGGGTGAAGACAATCCCAGACGAGGAGAGGACGCCGTGCCAGCGCACACACGATTCTCATCCGATTGGCCAAACGAAGAGTGGGCCGGATACTGTCGCGCTGTCCGAGCGGGGAACCTCGTTTGGATTTCTGGGAGTACGGCGACGGAAGGCGATAAGGTGGTTTCACCAGGGGATATGTACGGTCAGTGTGTTCACATTCTCACGAAGATCAAGCTTTTCCTCGAGCAGGCGGGCACCGAACTGGACCACGTCGTTCAGACGCGTGCCTACCTGACCGATTTCGGCCGACTCGCTGAGTTCGCGCGTGCACACCGCGAATTCTTCGGCCGTGTTCGTCCGGTCAACACGACCGTTGAGATCAACAGGCTCGCTCACCCCGACATGCTTGTCGAAATCGAGGCAATGGCCGCGATCCCAGACTAGACCGACGAGTCAGCGGTGACGTGGAGCACAAGAACGGACTACCCCGCGCGTTCAACCCTTGATCGCGCCGGCCAGGATACCGCGGACGAAGGAGCGCTGAGCGCGAGGAAGAGCGCCATGGGCGGCGCCATGGAGATGAATGCGGCCGCGGTGAGAAGCTGCCAGTCTTGTCCGAGCGAGTCTGCTGATGGAGTGATTCCTTTCCCGGACCAGACGCGGGAAATCGTGCAGAGTGGAACCGGTGGTGCCGGGAGCCCGCCTTGGTTTTCGCCGAGTACCCATAGAGTACAGGTCGGCTGGGTTCCGCCACACGTTTGTCCACAGGACCCCAGAACCTTCTACTATGTAAACTGATTTTTATGACAACTTGGGTTGGTTGAATCAATTGAATCACTGAGGAGCGCGGCTTCCGTCAGGGTGTCCCGAGCCTCGTCGAAATTCAGGCGCAACGTGACTGCGCCATCGAGAAGTTGATCCGGGCCGCAAGGCGGGAGACGAATATGCCCAAGGAAGTCACTCCTCTATCCCACGAGAGGCATCCCAGCGTGGGACGCGTAGCCCTCGCGCAGGAGGATGAAAGTGCCGTTGGTCACATACCAATGGGATATTGCCGGGAGAAGAGCATCGGCTAGCAGGGATTCCTTGATGAGGCCTGAAACGGAGAGCATGCGCCGGTGGCTGCACATCCGCAACGTCCAGCGCAATGTCCAGACTACCTTCGCGGTCTCGGTTGACCTGTATTACGAGTTGTGGGGGCCTTTCTTCCACCTCGCGATCTCCGAAGACCCGTCCCTCGATCTCGCCGCAGCGTTTGAGGCGACTCACCGCCGGTACCTCGCCGCAATTCGAGGAGACGCGGTGCGGCGGATCCTCGACGTGGGTTGCGGCGGAGGCGCGTTTGCGGAATGGCTCGCCGACCACACCTCCACACTCGTGCTGGGGATCGACATCTCGGACGCCCAGCTCGCGCGTGCTCGCAAGCGGGCTCGGCCGCACCTTCAGTTCCGCAAGCACAGTGTCATGGAGGTTGGTAAGCTCGCAGAGGCGCCATTTGATGCAGCGGTGTGCCTCGACGCCGCCACGTACTTTCCCGACAAGAGGGCAGCCGTTCGCAGAGTGGCCGGTGTGCTGGCTCGCGGTGCGCGCTTCCTGCTGATCGACTGGTGTCGACCCTCGCAAACGACGCCGCTGCAGGAGGAGTTGGTCCTCGAGCCGCTCTGCCGCTACTGGGGCTATCCTTACCCTGGATTTCCGATTTGACCGGCTACTGGAAACCGTAGGAATGCGTCGAACGTCTTTATTGGTGCGGGGTTGAACGCGATGATGACGCTGTGGAGGTGCATACCCAGTGGGTGAGACACAAAACCAGCCCTTTCGGCTCTCTTTCAACCCCACGTTGAAGGTCGAGTTCCAGGGGTCGCGGGTCACCTCCGATGGTGGCCTGATCCTCGTGCGCGAGCTGGACGAGCGGTTGGGCTTCAGCGACCTGATCGCGCAGCACATCACCGACCCTCGGGGCACGAACACCCAGTTTCCGCTCGCCGACCTGGTCCGGCAATCGGTCTCCCGGCGGCTGGCGGGCTATGAGGACGTGAACGACGCCGAGCGCCTCTTCACGATCCGACCTTCCGGCTGATCGGGTCGGAGCAGATCTGGGAGCGCGGGGCCGCCCTGACGTCCCGGGTGCACTCCTTCGAGACGGAGCTGCTGACCCGAGACGAGAACCTTGCCGGGCTGGCCGCGATCAACCGGGAGCTGCTCGCGCGGGTGGAAGCGATAGAGTCCTCGCGGCGAGTGGTGCTCGACATCGATAGCACCGAGATCCCCGTCTACGGCCAGCAAGAACAGAGCGCCTACAACGGCCACTTCGAGTCGACCCTCGCGATGGACAGCCGGGCGGTGGTGCGGTTTTACAATAAGCGGGGAACGGCGGAGCAGTGGATTAAGGAAGGCAAGCTGGCCGTGAAGATGACGCGGCTGAGTTGTCACCGGTTCCGGGCCAACGAGGTACGGCTCGCGCTGAGCGTCATCGCCTACAACCTGGGGAACCTGTGGCGGCGGCTCGGGCTGCCGACGCGGATCGACACCTGGTCGCTGACAAGCCTGCAGCAGCGACTGATGAAGACGGGGGGCCGTCTCGTAAAACACGCGCGGTACTACTGGCTGCTGCTGGCGGAAGGGCACCTGACGGGGCGGCTGTTCGGAGCGATCGTGCAGCGGCTGAGGGCGTTGTCGGTACCAGCGGGGTAGTCGCCACGATCATCGCAGCCGTCTTGGGCCGGCTGGAGGCTGGCGAGGGGTGGGTGTCTGAGAAATCGGCTGCAAGCGCGGCCATGCTGAGTCGCGGGGTTCTCGGGAGGGGCAGCATGGGCTCTTCTGGGGGCCGCTGGGCTGGAGCCTTCCAATGGAAGGTGGTCAGGATGTATACTGAAGGCCAGCCGGGAACCCAAAATGGAAATTCCGGCTTAACCCAAAGCTGGCCGGGCATCGCGTAGGATGAGGCCTATCGAGGCACGGCCTGACGGCGATAGGTCGTTCGATTCCTCCCGTGAAGGAACAGATGATTCGCCATCTCACTGCTACGGCGCTGGACCTCATGTATGTCTCCCTTGGCCTTACCGCTCCATGGGTCTTCGGATCTCCATGGTGGGTACGGCGCGGGATTGCGCGCTACCGCCGGCTGGCCGCGCGCTACGACGCTCATGTGATCACGCAGACGCCCGGATACAGCGCCCCGTTTGACGCGGTCCTCGGTCACCTGGGTGACGTGGCAGGGCGGGTGCTGGATGTGAGTACCGGGACCGGCGCCGTGGCGCTGGTTCTGGCCGGTCGGTTCCCCCGGGCCGAGGTGCACGCCTGCGACGTGTCGGTGGACATGCTCGAGGTCGCCCAGCAGAAGGCGGCTGCGGCCGGTCTGTCGATCACGTGGCACCGCGCGGAGAGCACCCGGCTTCCGTTCCCGGACGCCAGCTTCGACCTGGTCTTCCTGCAGAACGCTCCCCTTGTGCCCGCGGAGCTGGCGCGAGTCGCCCGCCCCGGGGGCCGCGTGGTATTGTGTTACACCAAAGGCGGTGCGATGCCGGCGTTTCTCGAGCGCAGGTTGGCCCGGCGGCTCGAGGGGCTGCACGTGCCGGTGGGCACCGTTGGGCGAGTCCGAGGCGGCCTGTACATCGTCGCCCGGCGGTCGCAGGCATGACGTGGTTGCGGCGCGCCGGCCATCGAGGAGGTGTGAGGTGACCGACAGGGTGCGTGTCGCGGTCAACGGGTATGGCGTCATCGGCAAACGCGTCGCCGACGCTTTGTCGTTCCAGGACGACATGGAACTGGCAGGCGTCGTCGACGTCGTACACGACCACCGCATCAAGGTTGCGGTCTTCGCGTAACTATCCTATCTACGCGCCGACACCGGAGGTCGCCGGCGAGATGCGTAACGCGGGCATTCCCGTAGAAGGAACGCTCGACAATCTGCTGGGCAGGGTGGACATTTGTCGTCGACTGCACACCCAAGCGCGTGGCGTCGCAGAACAAGGCACGTTACGCGCAGGCGGGTGTCCGCGCCATCTTTCAGGGAGGCGAGAAGCACGAACTGACCGGCTACTCCTTTGTCGCGCAGATCAACTACGCTGGCGCGATCGGTCGCGATTTCGCGCGCGTCGTCTCGTGCAACACCACCGGCCTGTGTCGCGTGCTCGGTAGCTTTCACCAGCACGGGTGGGTGAAGCGGGCGCGCGCCGTGCTCATGCGGCGGGCGACCGATCCCTGGGAGAGTCACAACGAAGGGATGATCAACACCGTCGTGCCCGAGGTCAGGGTGCCAAGCCACCAGGGTCCCGACGCGCAGACGGTGATCCCTGATCTGAATATCACGACGATTGCAGCCGCCGGGCCGTATAACCTCAGCCACATCCACTTCACGATGGTAGAGACAACCCGGTCCGTGACGAGGGACGAAGTCCGCGAGGCCCTCGAGCAGGCACCGCGGATCGCGTTCGTGCGCGCTGATGACGGCGTGGTGGCTCTCAACTCGGTCATCGAGCTGATGCGTGATCTGGATCGGCCGCGCGGCGATATGTGGGAGGTCGCGGTCTGGGAAGACGCGCTGGCCGTCGATGATCGGGAGATCTATCTGACGCATCAAGTGCACAACGAGGCGATCGTCATTCCGGAGACCATCGACGCGATCCGGGCGATGACCGGGCTCGAACCCGATGGCGCCGCGTCGATCGCCATGACCGATCGCATGCTCGGGGTGACCAAGCGCTTCGTGCCCCCGACCACCAGTGTGCCCGCGCACACCGATCCGGCGGGCGTGCCGCACTCGTCCTGACGCGCGGCTCGGCGATCCGCCGCTGAGCCTGTTCACGCTGCAGGACGCGATCGACGTCGACCGCATGGTCGGGCGCACATGACCCGCGCTCCGTGGATACTGGTCTGGCCGTTGACCGGATGGCTCTTGAACGGACTGGCCGGGCGGCGGTTGCCCAGGGCGGCCCCTGGGTGGATCGCCTCGCTGGCCATCGGGGCAAGCCTCGCTACCGCGGCCGTCGTGTTCGCCGCCTACGCCAGATCGGCCTCGCCCGACGCGACCCCCCAGTTCATCGTGCCGCTCTTCCGGTGGCTCGGCGACCTGTGGGTCGACGCCAGCCTGCTCATCGACCCGCTGTCGCTCGCGATGGCCTTCGTCGTGACCGGGGTCGGCCTGCTGATCCACATCTACTCGATTGGGTACATGGCCGGAGATCCACAGATAATGCGAAACCCAGCGATAAGAAGGGATGCAGGATGATGGGTAGGCTCCTGCGAAGGCACATCATTGTGGGAAGCATCGGGGGCACCCTGATCTACCTGTTCTGGCTTAGCCGCCCTGATTGGGCCGCGGAGATGCGATTTTGGAGGGCCGTTGGCGATGCAAGCTTGATCTTCATCTACCTGACGCTCGCCCTGGGGCCGCTGGCGAGGTTTGTTCCGCGTGCCGGGAAACTGCTCTCCCATCGGCGGGAGCTGGGTATCTGGTTCGGCCTCTTTGCTATCCTCCACACGGTGCTCATTCTGAACGGCTGGGCGCGCTGGAACGTTCTGCGGTTCATGGGTTACGAGCCCATTGCCGAACTGGACCGCATGGTGCGCTTGGAGTCCGGGTTCGGAATGGCGAACCTCATCGGTCTGCTGGCGGTGCTGCTTACTCTACCGCTGATGGCCACATCGGCAGACTGGGCGGTCCGCGCCTTGGGTGGGTCAGCATGGAAGTTCCTTCACTATACCGCCTACACCATCTTCTACCTTGTGGTGTTGCACACCGCATACTTCATGTACATCCACTACACCGCCTCGTTCCATCGCCAGCCGCCTCCCAATGCCAATTGGTTTCAGATTCCCTTTGCTGTCCTGACGACGATGGTACTCGGATTGCAAATGAGCGCGTTCTTCAAAACTGTCAGGCAGCAGCGCTTGAAGGGGATGCGCCTCCCGGGGTTTGAGAAATCTCAGGTGAGGCGCCCGTCTGGGCCGGCCCGCCAGACCTTCCGGAAACCAGCAGATTGAGGAAGTCCATGAACTCATTGTTCACTAGCAAGGAGAGCGCTATCCGGTTGGTCAGCCGAGTGAGCCTTATATTGCTGGTCATGGCCGTGCCGCTATTCCTCATCACCACGAGCCGTACCGCGAAAGCGCGCTCTTTCGCGTTCAATCTCGTCCCGATCCTCGACGGTCCGCGGTTCAGTATTCAACCGCTTTTCGATTAAAGTCCCGCAGCCGCGCCATCGCCTACCAGCGCCCAAACGCGCCTTCCGAGGAACCCACCGCCGACCCCACCGCGCCACATCGTCTCGAGTTTCGTGGCGATGCTCCCAGCAGCAGTGAGGAACACCCGCCACTCGCCACCCCGCTACTGGGCGTGGGCCGCCCTGATGCGGCGCGCCTTCTTCTTGACGGGCCTTCATCCGCTCCGTACCGTCTGAGGTGAGTGGCCCTCCAGCCGGCGCAGCGTCGGACAGGCAGAAGCGGTCGGAATCATCGCTGTCCGCTGTCCTATCAACGGAGGGAAGACCCGATTGAAGCTCTTTCGTCATGGAGACTAAAGTTGCAGCGGCTGGTTTTCTCTGCACTATGCTGAGGCCCGGCGGGCGAAGGAGAGGGTAGACGAGTGACTGCCGTGGTCTACCGCGCCGGCATCGTGGGCTGTGGCCGCAAGGCCGCCACGCTGGACGGCGAGGACCGCTGCCGGATCAACTACAGCATCCCGCCTGACGCGCACGCCGCGGCCTATGCGCAGATCGCCGTGGTCCAGTTGGTCGCCGCCGCCGATCCCAACGAGGCGAAGCGCCACCTGATGCAGGCACGCTGGAAGGTTCCCGCCGTCTACGCCGACTACCGCGAGATGCTGGCGCGCGAGCGCCTCGATTTGGTCAGCGTGACGACCCGGGCAGACCGGCACGCCGAGGTCACGATCGCCGCCGCCGCCGGGGTCAGGGGCGTGCTGTGCGAGAAGGCGATGGCCACCAGCCTGCGGGAGGCCGATGCGATGCTTGACGCCTGCCGGCGCTCGCGGACGCGCCTGATCATCAATCACACCCGTCGGTGGCACCCGACCTACGGGCGGACGCTGGACGCTGTGCGCGGCGGCGCGATCGGCGATCTGCGGTGCATCATGGGCACCTGCCCGGGCCCCCTGATCCACAACGGCACGCACCTCTTTGACCTGATGCGGCTGTTTGGCGGCGATGTGGCCTGGATCTCGGGGGAGGTGCGCTCACGATCAGCTCAGGATGCGCCGGGGCGCGCGATGCTGCGTTTCCACACTTACATGGAGACGGCAAGCCGTTATGAGGATCACTTCACAGAGGCGGGCTTCCGCCTTCTCGAACGCGAGGACCTCTCAGAGCGTGTGCAGCCAAACTGGGAACTCGGGTATAGAGCCGCGAATCACGCCCTGGCAACCATCTCTCCCGAGCGGGTGAAGGAGCTGACCGCTCAGATTCTTCGCTACGGGGCCGCGGGAGTACGGCGGGCGAAGGAGCAGTACTACGCGGCGGTCTTCTCCAAGGTTGCCGCCGATGCGGGCCTGCTTCGCTACATGTACTTTCTTGCCGAGCGCCTATGAAGTCGCTGGAGACACAATGCTTGTCGTCTCCAGCGTAACCTTAATTCTCCGTAGACCCTGAAGTCGGCGTCAGAAGCGGCGCGCGGCCCTCCTCGATGATGCACATCCAAGGCTGATGAGCTGAACCAGCGCAGGGTCCCTACCAATGGTCGCTTGGCGAGAGAATACCATTAACGGTGGGTTTCTATGGTGCCGGGAGCCCGTTTCCGTGTTCACCGAGAGCGCATAGGGTGAAGGTGGGTTGGACTCCTCCCGCGAGCCTCCGCCGGGGAAGATCGAGCGGTGAGGCTACCCCAAGCCGCAATCAGCAGAATCGGGGAGCCCACGCCGTCGTCGGGTGGGCCTTCCCGACCAGAGGCCAAGAACTCAATTGCTATCGTAGGATACTCCCATCTCGCACAGCGTTGGTCCCGCCCGGAGTGATCAACGCGGGGTTTGATGCGAAAGACCGGGCTTGCGGCCCACTCCGTCACGTGCGCCACGAACATGAGCAGCCCGGAGGGCACCACGATGCCGACGCCAATCTCGACGATGGGATAGAACGACCGCGAACTTGAGCGCTCCATGCGGGCGCTCCGTAGGACGACTCCCGAATCACGCCCGTCAGGTTCAGAACCCCGAGTACTATCGTAACCGCCCCACCCATGATGCGCGTGGGCGCCGGCTACAAGCCCATCACCGCCCGCAGATACTCCCAACTCCGCTTCACGCTGCTGAACGTGTCGGTGCCGTCCTGCACCACACGATCATGTTCGACGATGATCCACCCGCTGTAGCCTGTCGCCTTCAGCACACCGAGAACGGCTCGAAGGTCGAGCGATCCACGACCGAGCTCCACGAAGACGTCCTGCTGGGAGATCGCCATGTAGTCCTTGCCCTCGGCAAGCATCGCACCCAGGCTGGGGAGGTCGATGTCCTTCAGGTGCACGTATGCGATCCGTGCAGCATAGGTTCGAGCGACCTCAACAGGATCACCGCCGCCGAAGGCCACATGCCCGGTGTCGAGACAGAACTTCACCAGGTGCGGATCAGTCCGCTCCAGCAACAGGCGGATCTCGTCGGGGTTCTCAATGTACGTGCCAGCGTCCGCGTGGAATGATGCCGTGAGGCCGTAGTCGGCACGACAGATCTGGGCCAAGCGTTCGACGCGCGAGGCATACGCATCCCACTCCGACTCCGCCAGCCCGTGCACGCGGGTCTGATCCGGGCGGCCGGCCACGCGGAAGCGCATCTCGTCGCCAATGTCCGCCAGCAGGATGTCGCGCGCGCCGAGCTGCCGGAGCAGCGCGGCGGTTTCTCGAACCCGCATCTCAGACTCGGCGAACGCGCGAGCGTTCCTCAAGTTGAGCGGCACGAAGGCCCCGGACAGGGCTAGGCCTCGCCGTGCCAGGACTCGCGAAAGCAGGTCAGGATCGGTCGGTAGGTAGCCCCATGGCCCCAGTTCCGTGCCCTCGTAGCCAGCCGCTTGCATCTCGTCGAGAACGCGCTCGTATGGCAGTTGCGGCCCCCACCCCGGAATTTCACAGACACCCCAGGTGATCGGCGCATTGCCGAGCATCACCTTCATGCTGCATCGCCTTTGGTCCGCCGCCTCACCTCTTTGCGCCGGCGCCGACTCTTCGACAGTTTGGCGAGCAGGCTCACCAGCGCAATGGAAGCCCACGTCACTTCGAGGAGCACAAAGACAGGCGCCGCGCGTGCGATGGCATACCACGTCAGGATAGCGGCCCCCACCGCGTTCATCCCGTCATAGGCAATGGTCGATCGATCCAGCCGCCCGGCGGCGTTCAACGTGAACGCGCCGAGGAGTAGGACGAAGCCGAAGCCTGCGACGATGTCTAACGCGACCGGCTCCACTTTGAGAGCACCCCGCGTGGCTCCTGAGCAAGTGTCCAAAACCCGCCGGTCATGGGAACGGCTATTCGGCCCGACGACGCACTTCATCAGATTCTAGCAGAACGGTGCGGGGATTCTGTCAATGTAGCCAGGAAATCCGACGAATTTCGTCGAAACAGGCTCATGCCCAACGCAAGACCGGAACCGGAGGGCTCTCATGAGGAGGGTGGATACAAGAGCGGCAAAGATCGATCTGCTGGACAAGTCGATCATCGCGGTGCTCCAAGAGAACGCGCGCCTGACGAATGCTGGGATCGCGGCTCAAGTCTCCAGCACCGAGCCCACCGTGCGTCGGCGCGTCAAGCGCCTCCTCGAGGAAGGCTTGATCAGAATCGTCGCGGTGGCCAGCCCCTTCGCTCTGGGCTACCAGGTGGTGGCTCTTCTGGGAATCCAGCTTGACCAGTCCAAGCTCGTGAGCATCGCGAACGACCTGATCCTGTTTCCAGAGGTTCGATTCGCGGGCATCACCGCGGGAAACTACGACATTCTCGCGGAGGTCTGGTTTCAGAACACGGACGAGTTAGTTTCCTTCATCGCGGGTCGCCTCAAGGAGATCCCGGGGATCGAGAGAGTCGAGTCCATCCAGGTTCTGAAGCTCCTGAAATACGCCTACGACTGGGGAGTCCAGCCGTCGGTCAGACTCTCGCCGATGCCAGGTCGGATCAGCGAGCTCACCTCGCCAGGCAGATAGATGGGGCGCGCCTCCCAGTTGCCACGCGTGGGGAGCGGGGCGGCATCGTGCGCGGGCCGGGAGAACCCAGATGACTAGACTGAGCGTCGGAGTGATTGGCTGCGGAACGATCGCCCAGCTCAAACACCTCCCCCACCTGCGCCAATTCAGCGAATGTTTTCGTCTGCAAGCGCTCTGTGACGTCAATCCGCAGGTGGCAACCGCCGTCGGGGACCTCTACGGCGTCTCGGCTCGGTATCGCGACTATAGGGAGATGTTGGACAGGGAGCGCCTTGATGCGGTACTGATCGCGACCAACGGGTCCCACGCTCCGCTCGTCCTTGCGTGTGTGGCTGAAGGCCTCCACGTCTTCGTGGAAAAGCCTCTCGCCTTTGCCCCACGCGAGGCTGACGAGATCGTCCAGGCTGTAGGGAAGTCAGGCGTCGTCCTCATGGTCGGCTACGCGAAGCGATACGACCCCGCGTACCTTTGGGCGAAGGCGCGGATTGCGAAGATCGAGGACCTGCGCTACGTGCAGGTGAGCGTGCTCCATCCTGTTGAGGAACTCTATTGGACCCATCATCGCATCCTTCGCGGTGCAGGTGTACCCGAGCCGGCGGTTCCGACACCTGAGTCCGTGTTCCTTGCCCACTTGGAGCGTGACGTGTCAGAGGGACCCTTTGCCTATCTCATCGCCGAGAGTCTCGGGGCGACCGCCCCTCTTGAGCGGCGCGTCGCGTATCTCCTCATGCTGGAGAGTCTGTGCCATGACGTGAACGCGCTGCGGGGGATACTCGGCGAGCCAGAGGCGGTCGTTGGATCCGATGTGTGGCAGCGCGGGCTGGCGTTCAGTGCGCAGCTTCGCTTTCCCTCAGGCCTCCGGGCAACGCTCGCGTGGGTCTATCTTCCGACCCTCAAGCGCTACCACCAAGAACACGCATTCCTCGGCTCCGATACCCGGATCCGTCTGCAGTACCCCCCCTCCTACCTCCTGCAGTCGCCGACCGGAGTGGTGGTCGAACAGGGAGCCGGCGAGGTGGCCTGGGAGCAGAGGGTGACGGTGTCGTACCTCGAGCCGTTCGCGGAGGAGTTAAAGCAGTTCCACCGGTGTGTCACCGAGGGGATCGCACCCGTGACCTCGGCAGAGGACGCCCGGCGGGATATTCATCTGCTGCGCGCGATCGCGTCGAGCGGAGTCTAGTCAGGTGGAGGGCGCATCGGGGCAGGCGGATCGGCCATGGAGGAGATACTCGCTGGGGCGGGATTCCTGATCCTCTTGAGTGCCTTCCGCCTGAACGTCGCGGGGCGGGTCGATCGGTCCAGCCTGCTCTACGACGGCCTGAATGCCGCGGGGGCGGCCATCTTGAGCTGGTACGCCGTCGCGCACAGGGCGCCGATCTTTGTCCTGCTCCAAGTGACCTGGTTCCTGGTGGCCATCGCGAGTCTCTTGGTCAAGCTCTCCAAGCTACGGAAGACCCAGGAAGGCGCACGGGATGAGGGGATGCGATGAAGGGAGATCGTAATCCGCGACGAGGGGGGATGTTCATGAAGCGGTGGCTAGGCCTGGCAATGGGGATTGCCCTCTTCCTGGCAGGGCCTCTGAAGGCCGGTCCTGCCGACAGGGTTGTCGTCCTGTGCAGCGTGGATCCCGTCTGGTGCGAGCTGATCAAGACTGAGTACACGCGCCAGACCGGAGTCCAACTCGAGCACCTTCGCCTGAGTTCCGGTGAGGCCCTGGCGCGCTTCCGCGCCGAGCAGCAGCGGCCCGCGTTCGACGTCTGGTACGGGGCGACGGGTGACCTCCATTTCGTGGCCTCGAATGAAGGGCTGACGGAGTTCTACCGGCCGAAAGCCTGGAAGGATCTGCGCCCGGAGTTGACCCGCGTCACCGACGGGAAGTACATCCCCCTCTACACCGGCCTGCACGGCGTGGCCGTGAACGATGCGCTCCTCACCGAGAAGGGATTGCCCGCTCCGGAGCGGTGGACCGACTTGGCGAAGCCGGCCTATCGGAACCTCGTCGCCACGCCCAACCCGAATACGTCGGGGACCGGGTACCTGCTGATGACTACGTTGATCACCATTTACGGCGAGGAACGGGCGTTCGACCTGCTCAAGCAGATTCACCGAAACATCGCCCAGTACACCCGGAGCGGTGGAGCGCCGAGCTTGCTCACCGCGCGCGGAGAAGTGGCGGTCGGGGTCAGTTTCGCTGGCGACGTCTTGGTGCACCGCGTTAAGGGATTCCGCATCCGATTCCTCGCACCGCAGGACGGTGCCGCCTTCGAGATCGGCGGCCTCAGCCTGGTGCGCGGCGGACCCAACCGAGAGAATGCCATCCGGTTCATCGATTGGGCGCTGACGCCCGAGGCGCAGAGCCTGAACATCAAGGCTGGGGTCTCGTTTGACATCCCGTCGAACTCCACGGTGTCCGTGCCGATCTTCGTGCCCAAGGTCGAAGACGCCCGGCTCATCAGGTATGACTTCCTCCGCTTCGGAAGCTCGGAGTTGCGCGAGCGGCTGGTCAGACGGTGGGATCGCGAGGTCTTCACGCTACCGAAGTGACCGAGGCACGGGTCGGCACGGCCGGCAGGCTCGCGGCGAGGCCTGACTGGAGCACGGCGGCGTGGGGAGGGCTGGCCCTCCTGGCGGGGCTCGTCCTCCCCTGGAGCCGGGAAGGCCGGGAGCTGTGGGCGCTCCAGCGCGAGACACTGGGGATCGCCGTCATCAGCGCCCGACCGGCGGTCGCCGTGGCCGTGGCCCTGGCGGCCGCGGCCGCCGTTGTGGGAGCGCTGCCGTGGCAGCAGGCCCGGCGCGGGCCGGTGATCCTGGGGGTGGGGCTGGCAGGAGCCCTGGCTGCAGTCCTGGCCATCGTGGGCAGCGGGCAACCTTTGGGCACGGGCGCCATCGCCGTGCTGCTCGTCCACACGGCCATCGTCGGGGCAGGGCTTTCGGGCACCGGGCTCGTCCGTGCCGATCCATTCACCTGCACCGCGATCCTCTGGACCGCGTTGTTCGTGACGGTCTTCATCCTCATGCCGCTGGCCGCGATGCTTCAGGCGACAGTTGTGGTCAAGGGGCGCATCACCGCAGACGCGTTCGTGCAGACCGTGCGGTCTCCCGGCTACCTGTTGATTGACCGCGCCACCACCCCGTTCAGCGAGACGGCGCTGGCCCTGCGGGCCGGGCTCGCGGCGGGAGGGGTTGCGGCGGCGCTGGCGGCATGGCGCAGCCGCAGCGCCCGGGCCACTGGCATCTGGGGACTCGGCGCCGCAGGGGCGGGCTTCCTGCTCGCGCTCCTCTACCTCGGATTCGGGGCCGTCAGGAACAGCATCCTGCTGGCCGTGATCGTGGGCGCTGCATCCACGGCGCTGGGATTCCTCTTTGCCCTGCTTGCGGAGAGGTCACGCCTCTCGGCCCGCCGGCTCCTGGGGCCCCTCTCGATCCTGCCGATCATCACTCCCCCGTTTGTGCTGGGTCTGGCGATGATCTACATGTTCGGCCAGCGTGGGTTCATCACGTACCGCCTACTCGGCCTTTCAACCAACGTCTTCTTCGGCCCGCTCGGCGTCGCCGTGGCGCAGGTGCTCGCCTTCACTCCCATCGCGTACCTGGTGTTGCGAGGAGCGGTGCGGGCGTTGAACGTCGCCGTGGAGGAGGCGGCGGAGACCCTCGGGGCGTCGCGGGGGCAGGTCTTCCGCATGGTGATCTGGCCGCTGGTCCGTCCCGGGATCGCCAACGCATTTCTGCTGGGCGCCATCGAGAGCCTGGCCGATTTCGGTAACCCGCTCTTGCTGGGTGGGGGCCAGCGGTACCTGGCCACCGAGATCTTCTATGCGATCGTGGGGCGCTTCAACCTGAACGAAGCCGCGGTGTACGGCGTCACGCTGCTGACCATGACGCTGACCATTTTCCTGGTTCAGCGGCGCTGGATCGGCGAACGCGGATACGTCACGATCACCGGCCGCCCGGCGGCAGCCGCCGCCCGGCCGCTCCCCGCCTCGCTGGACTACGGGGGCACGGCCATCATCGTGGTCTGGATCGTGCTGACGCTGGCGCTGTACGGTTCCGTATTCGTCGGGAGTGTCACGAAACTGTGGGGCTTCGACTACACTCCCACGCTGGAGCACCTGCGCGCCCTCTCCCCGCAGGGCTGGGAGGTGTTCTGGACGTCCGCGCGACTCTCCGCCGTTGCCGCGGTTCCCTCCACCCTGCTGGGATTCCTCATTGCCTACCTGGTCACGCGTGTCGAGTTCCCGGGCCGGTCGGCCCTGGAGTTCGCGGCGATGCTGTCCTTCGCCGTACCCGGCACGGTCATGGGCATCGGCTATATTCTCATCTTCAACACGGGCGCACTCCTGCTGACGGGGACCGAGCTCATCATCGTCCTGGCGTTCGTATTCAGGAACATGCCGGTGGGCATCCGTGCGGGCGTCGCCGCCATTCACCAGCTCGACCGATCCGTCGAGGAAGCCGCGCACCTGCTTGGGGCGGGCACGGCGAGCACGCTGCGGCGGATCGTCGTGCCCCTCCTCCGTCCGGCGCTGCTGTCCGGGCTGATCTTCGCCTTCGTCAACGGCATGACCGCCGTCAGCCAGGTCATCTTCCTGATCTCGCCCCAGCACAACCTCGCCACCGTCCAGATCCTCTCCCACGTGGAGTATGGCAGGCTCGGAACGGGCGCGGCGCTGGCGTCGCTCCTGATTGTCTTCATGGCAGGCGTGGTGCTGGCATTGTACCTGGTAACAAACCGCATGGACGTGGGCGTTGCCGGGGAGGTCGCCGTCAGATGACGTCAACGATGCTTCAGCCCGAGGGGGCACGCCGCACCGCGGCCACGGTTCGCCTGGCGGGCGTGCACAAACATTTCGGGCCCATCGTCGCCCTCGAGGCGTTCTCGCTGGAGGTCCCGGCCGGAACGCTGGTGACCCTGCTCGGCCCATCAGGGTGCGGCAAGACCACAGCCCTGCGGATCATCGCCGGGCTGGAGGCGCCGACCCGGGGGCGGGTGTTCATCCGGGACGAGGACGTCACCCACCTGCCCGCGGCGCAGCGCCACGTCACCATGGTGTTCCAGGCCTACGCCCTCTTCCCGCACCTGACGGTGTTCGAGAACGTGGCGTTCGGTCTGCGCCTCGCAGGGCGGCCCGCGTCCGAAGTCCGTCGGCGCGTCGAGGAGACGCTCTCGCTGGTGGGGCTCGATGGCACCGAGGAGCGCTACCCGGGTCGCCTGTCCGGCGGCCAGCAGCAGCGCGTGGCCCTGGCGCGCGCCCTCATCATGGAGCCTTCGGTGATCCTGTTCGACGAGCCCCTCAGCAACCTGGACGCGAAGCTGCGCAAGCACGTGCGCGCCGAGATCCGCGAGCTCCAGCAGCGACTGGGCATCACCGCGGTGTACGTCACCCACGACCAGGAAGAGGCTCTTTCCCTCTCGGACACAATCGTGGTCATGGACTCGGGTAGGGTCGCGCAGGTCGGCACCCCCGAGGAACTCTACCGCCATCCCGATAGCAGGTTCGTCGCCGACTTCATCGGCGAGGCCAACCTGCTGCCCGCAACCTGCCGCGGAGGCGAGGTGGTCGTGGGGGGCTACCGTTTCGGCTACCGGCAGGAGGAAGCCCCGGATGGGGACGGGACCCTGCTGGTACGCCCTGAGGCGGTGCGGATCGGCACTGCGGGCGAGGGCCTTCGCGGGACGATTCGCACCGCAGCCTATCTGGGTTCCCACATCGAGTACAGGGTCGAAACCTCCCTGGGAATCCTCCTGGCCGTCGGGCCAGCGGACAGAACCCGGGTATTCCCTGTTGGAGGCCAGGTGACCCTGGGATTTGATTCCAGCGGCGTGCACCTGCTCGCCCGGTAGCGGAGGGCACGGCATGGGAATCGATCTGAACGCTGCGCTGCAATGCGCATGCGACGCGGCCCGGGCAGCGGGTGAGGTCATCGCTTCGCGGCTGGGCGACCCCGGTACCGTCAGGGGCAAGCCGAACGGCCCGGTCACCGACTGCGACGTGCAGGCCGAGGCCGCCGCGCTGGCCGTGATCCGAAGGGCCTTCCCGGACCACGCCATCCTCAGCGAGGAGACGGGGTCGGTCGGCACCGGCCCGTTTCGCTGGATCATCGACCCGCTCGACGGGACGATCAACTTCATTCGGGGCATTCCCTGGTACGACGTCTCGGTGGCGTTCGAAGCCGAGGGCAGGGTGGAGGCCGGCGCGGTATATGCCCCGGCGCTGGATCTGCTGTTTGCGGGTACACGGGGTGGCGGCGCATCGCTCAACGGCAGGCCGATGCGCGTCTCCGACATCGCCACGCTGCCAGGAAGCATGGTGGACGTGGGGTTCGTGCGGGAGGTCTGGGCCGACTCCCGAATGCTCGCGGGCGCGTCGCGGCTGGCAGCGGCAGGCGTGGAGATCAGGAGCCTGAACGCCTGCGCCCTGGACCTGGCGTTCGTGGCGTGCGGCCGGCTAGAAGCGTACTGGGACGTCTACACTAGTCTCTGGGACGTTGCCGCGGGAATCCTCTTGATCGAGGAGGCAGGCGGCCGGGTGACCCTGCGAGCGAGCGGGGCGGCGCTGGGAAGTGGACCGGTGGTGCTCGGCTCGAACGGGCGCATCCACGGCGCGCTCTGCGACGCGCTGGGCCTAGACTGACGTACCACCTTCTGACTGTCAAGCCACGGAACAGGTTACGTTCACGGCCTGCACAAATCCGTCTTCCTGTCAACCGCAAGCCGGAACGTGCGGGGAAAGGACGGCGCCCTAAGCACGGTCCGCATCCCCGAAGGGGGAACCATTTACATCTCGCCGCCGATGAGGGCATGCCACTGTTCTGATGACGAACTTTTCCGGGCTGCTGCGGTGCGGCGACCACTACACCTCCCGCGGCAGCGGGCGGTGGGTCTGCTCCTTCCACAAGAACCGCGGGCCGAGCGTCTGCGGCAACGGCCGGGTGGTCCGGCGCGAGGTCCTGGAGCGCCAGCTCCTGCGGGCGATCGAGAGGGAGATCATGGCGCCGGACGCCGTCGCCCACCTGACGCGGAAGGTGAACGACGCCCCGGCGCGGGCCAGCGCCCGGGGAACATCAGGGCGAAGGGCGCTCGAAGCGCAGCTCCGCAGGGCCGAACGGGAGGCCGAGAACATCAAGGAGGCCGTCCGACACGGCAGGGCCATGGCGACTCTGCTGACCATGCTGGAGGAAGTCGAGGACAAGATTCAGTGCGTGCGGGCCGAACTCAACGGGGAGCCGAAAGTGCAGGCCGCCATTCGCGTCCTGCCGGCGCTGGTCAAGAAGTAGTTCAGGGACCTCAGAGGCACTTTGAGCCGCGACCCGGAGCGCGACACCTGCTCTCCCAGTTCCTCGGCAACGTCGTCCTGCGGCCGGACAAAGAAGGGGTCATCGCGGAGTTCAAGGGCAACCCGGGAGTCCTGCTGGACGGCCATGTTCCTTCAAGTGGTGCCGGGAGGG
>Ga0187893_10002310_pt1 | contig 42312 bp, 27 predicted proteins | sample MA1701074metaG_FD_139574 | JGI IMG/M metagenome (GOLD analysis project Ga0187893, IMG submission 139574) | White microbial mat communities from a basaltic lava cave in the Kipuka Kanohina Cave System on the Island of Hawaii, USA - MA170107-4 metaG ... | reverse complement strand
GGCTTGCGAAGCCGGTTCAACTCGTCGATGGATGCTTCCACCGGGTCGCGGCCTCCAAACCACGGAGCCCAGTTCAGCGACGAAGGATGGCCGTGAAACGCACCCGGGGTGATGTGATGCAGCGGCGATGTGCCAACCCAATCGCCCTGATTATCCGAGGCGAACAGATCACCCGCCGCATTGAACCCGAGCCCGTTGGGCTGGCGGAACCCGCATGAGATCAGGCTCATCTGGCCGCCGGGAGTGATTTTTACAGAACAGCCGCGCCCGAAGACCGGCGAGTAGTGACCCACGCGCGATACTTTTCCTTCGGCGGGATTGCCCGACTGACGGCCGCGCGTGGTGAGTTCGCCCCGAACCGGCGGACGCGGTTCCGCCCCATTCGAGGCCAGCCCCAGGGAGATATAAAAATTGCCCTCGCCGTCGCGCACCGGACCACCGATGAACTCGTGGTAGTTGCCGGACATGCCCCAGCCGTCGGAAATCGTTTCGTAAACGTCGGCTTTTCCGTCTCCGTCGGTATCGGCGACGCGGGTAAGCTCAGGCAAATGCGTAACGAAGAATTCGCCGGGTCCGCCGGGCAGTATGCCGAGAGGGGTCTGAAAGCCGGATGCAAAGCGGGTCCAGCGGGAAGAGCCGGGATCGAACAAATAAAGGTAGCCGCGCCGGAAACAGGCGGCGAGTTTGCCGTCGGCGGTCATCGCGATGGCGCTGACCTCGGGAGCGATGTCGCGCGGCAGCCCCACGTTTTCCACTCGATAGTTGGACGTGGGCGCCTGCCCGTCTAGCGCGGCCGCAACGAGCATGGTAAGCAGAAGTCTCATGGGTGCAGCACCTGTTCCACAACACTTTCCCGCGATGCGGGCACCAGCCTCGGTTGCACGCCATCGCCGACAAACCACACCGGACCCTCGACGGGTTTCATGCGCAGCGTGCGGCGAAGGCCCGTTCCGCCTGCGGCGGGCTCAATCTTCTCGAAAACTTCCATGCCGCCGATCTGGTAATGAAACTCGGGTACGCCACCCACTATCCGGTATCCCCGGAAGCGGCGTTGCGGGATGTTATCCGGCGAGCCCACGCGAATCGGGAAGGCCGCCTCGCGATAGAAGATTTCGCCGATCAATTCCGCCGTCGGAGTGAGCCGGTTCTTATCGGTCTTGCGCAGCAGGGTACCCGACATGTCCAGGAAGCCGCCCTGCCAGGCATAGCGCAAGCGGCACTCGCCAGCATCAAAACAATAGGAAAACCTGCCTCCTGGAAGGCCAACTGCGATAGCGGCGGGGGTCGCCTCCGGCATATCCCATCGAATGATGATCGATTCCTTGCCCGGCGCCGGCCTGGCTTCGCCGTCAAGCCCGGCAGTCCCTATGCGGTATCCCTCCGGTGCGGGCGCCCCTGGGCCGATGCTCATTGCGGCCCAGAAGCTGAGGATCCGCTCGCGGGCGCGTCCGTGTTCCATCGCGCGGAAATATGCCGGCATCGAAGTGCCCGACAGAATGCGCGCCGGATCGAGCATCCAGCGCTCGAACCAGTCCCATCGTAAACGCGTTCCGGCGTTGATCAGTTGGGGGCCTTCTTCGCCGAGCGACCGGTTCTCACCCCAGTCGTGGCAACCGATGCATCCCAACCCCTGTTTGGCTGCATTGGTGCCGAGCAGGCCGAGTCCCGTTTCCCGCTGCGCGGACGTGACGGGGACGGAATCAGATTCGCCGATGGGATCGAGACCTTCCGCACTGGCGAACGCTTGCGGCCAGGAATTCGATTGTGCGGGCGTGTAGTGCGGCATTCGCAGCTCATGGCCGCCGTGTAGCCGTTTGCCTCCGGAGAGAACTTCCCGCAGCCAGGTAATGGTCAGCTTGCCGCCAGCCGCATCGAGCGACGGAACGCTTTCGGGGAGCGTGGCTGAGGGGCCGCCGGAATCCGTGCGATGGCAGGCGATGCACCTCATGGAAACCAGTGCGCGCCTTAGCCGGTAAATGGGAGCCGGACTCCTGTCCGGGTGCGCGCGGTAATGAACCAGAAACGCCTCCAACGCCTCGCGCTGCGCGGAGGTGAGCGCGTAGCGCGGCAAAGCCGCAGCCGGTTGTGGAGACAAGCAGCCGCCTCCACGAAGGTTGGCAAGCGAAGGGGCGCGAGGCGCGCTAGCGGCAGTGCCGGAGATGGCATGGCAAGCCAGACAGCCTTGGGTTTCGACAAGCTGCCGGCCCCGCAAGGCGTCACCCGCCGGAGGCGTGCGTTCGAAATCGGGGTTGCGCGATGTGACCAGATAGGCGGCAATGGCGGCCGCGCCGGTTTCGCTCAACTGCATGGATGGCATGACGCCGGTAGGCTCGACTTTGGACGGATCGCGCAAATAAGCGGCCAGCGCGGCGGCGTTGTATTTGGATCCCAACCACTGCAGCTTTAGCCCCGGCTCGTGATGACACGCCAAACAACCGATGGTGCCGGCAAGCTCGGCGCCTTTGCCAACTTCGACCTCGCTTGTCCGCCGCCGCGGCGTCGCGGGAGCGTTCCCGCCAAGGTCGGCCAGATAGGCCGTAACATCGGCGCGGGCGCGGGCGTCCAACATCACCGGCATGCGCGCCCCCGCGCGGAACGATTGCGGATTCTCAAGCCAGGCGTGAATCCATGCGGCCGAGCTGCGCGAGCCGATGCCCGTCAGATCCGGAGCCGGCGAATTCCACGATCCCGACCGATGGCAGTTGATGCAACCAAGCGACCCGGCCAACTCGCGTCCTTGTTCCATCTGACGCTCGCGGGCCGGCGGCGCCTGGGCGGGCAGATGAAAAAAAACGGAACTGGGCACCGGCTCCCAGCCAAAGGATTCGCTTCGCCAAAGCAGACGAAGCGTTGCCGAACCCGCCCGACGCTCGAATCGGATTGCAACCGGATGATGGCCGGACGGCAACGAAACCGCGGTTCCCTTTGCAATGGCCCGGCCGTTGATGCGAAGCGACGCGGCTTGACTGTCGAACTGATAAGAGCCGTTCCGGGCGACCAGAATAAATCCCTGCCATTCGGCCGTGAAGGCCGCTCCCAGCGATGGATGAAGGGACTGCTCCGGCATGAGGTGGAAGTGAGGCGAGGGCACAAGAACTCGAATCGCCGCCGAGCCATCGTGGAACGCGGCCGCCAGACCCGGCGAATACGGCTGCTGAGCCGCGACGATCCCCGCGTCAAAGATCATCAACAAAGGTAGAAGACACCAGCGCACTAAGTAAGACTTTAGCTCAGCTTGAGGGCGCGCCCAAAGTCCTCCGGGTTTGGATAAACTGAGCAATCACACTCATGTCTGAATCCATACCTGCCGCCCGTCCTCTCAGCATGACTCAATGGCTGATCTGCTTTGTAGCAGCCTTGGGTTTCGCTTTTGACATTTACGAGATTCTCGTGTTGCCGCTGATCATCGGTCCGGCTCTGGCCGAGTTGGGCCAGCTCAAGCAGGGCACGCCGGCTTACAACGAGTGGGTCGGATGGCTGTTCTACATTCCGGCTCTTTCGGGGGGCATCTTCGGTTTGATCGGCGGCTATCTAACCGATCGGCTTGGCCGCCGCCGCGTACTGGTATGGAGCATTCTGCTGTACGCGTTTTCCGCGCTCGGCGCCGGATTCGCCACATCCCTCCCGATGCTTCTCGTGTTTCGCTGCACTACCTGGGTTGGCGTCTGTGTGGAGTTTGTAGCGGCAGTGGCGTGGCTGGCGGAGTTGTTCCCCAATCCGAAGCAGCGCGAGGCGGTGCTTGGCTACACACAGGCGTTTTCCTCGATCGGCGGGCTGATGGTCACCGGAGCCTACTACCTTGCCGTGACCTACGCCGGTTCCCTGCCGGCCATTTTCGGAGAACACGCAGCATGGCGATACACGCTCATATCCGGACTGATCCCTGCCATACCATTGATGTTCATCCGCCCATTCCTGCCCGAGTCCCCTGACTGGGCGGAAAAGAAGGCTGCCGGCACGTTGAAGAGACCAAGCTTCGCGGCACTGTTCCAGCCTGCTTATAGAAAAACGACGCTGGTGACCGCACTGATGTTCGCATGCAGCTATGGTGCGGCGTTCGGCGCCATCCAGCACATACCGCGTATCGTGCCGGGTTTGCCAGGCGTCAACACGCAGCCGCGCGCGGCCCAGCAGCAGACGGTGGGCCTGGTGCAGGGTTACCAGGAAATCGGCGGGCTCGCCGGACGAATCCTTCTCGCCGTTCTCGCGGTGCAAATCGTAGGCCGAAGGAAGCTGATTCGCATCTTCCAGGTCCCAGGCGTGGTGCTGGTGCCACTTGTTTTCTTCTTTCCCGCCAAGAATGACCTGGAGTTGCTCAAATGGGGCATGTTCGTAGCCGGGCTGCTCACCGTAGCTCAGTTCAGCTTCTGGGGCAACTACCTGCCGCGAGTGTATCCGCTCCACTTGCGCGGCACCGGCGAAAGCTTCGCCGCCAACGTGGGCGGACGCCTGTTCGGAACCTCCGCGGCGCTAGTCACTACGCAACTGGCGAACATCATGCCGGGAGCAACTCCATTTCTGAAGCTGGCTAATGCCGCCGCGGCCGTGGCGTTGTTCGCCTACGCTCTTGGCTTGTTCGCCAGTTTCTGGCTTCCGGAACCGGCGCGCGACAAGTTGCCCGAATAGCGGCTACCCTGTAGAGAAATGCGTTCCGTTTTCTTTGGTTCTTCTCCGGCTGAGCAGCCAAGTCCGGATTTCCTCATTCCAATGCCGCTTACCGCCGCGCAGTTGCGCGTGCTGGGCTGCCTTATCGAAAAGCAGTTTCTGACGCCCGACATTTATCCACTCTCTCTCAACGCGATCGTTACCGCGTGCAATCAGAAGACCAGCCGCGATCCGGTCGTGTCCTATGACGACCGCACGGTGGAGGAGACGCTGGCCGAGCTTCAAGCGCACGGTCTCTCGACGCGGATTACCGGCGCCGATCATCGCGTGCCGAAGTATCGGGAGATGGTTTCGGAAAAAACGGGCCTGCGCGTTTCCGAAGTAGCGCTGCTGGCAGTGCTGATGCTGCGCGGGCCGCAGACCGTGAACGAACTCAAGGATCGCACGAATCGAATCCACGACTTTGCCGACAACAGCGAAGCCTCCGATACGCTGGAACGTCTCATGCAACGTGAGCCGCAGCCCCTGGTGGTCCGCATCGAACGCCAGACGGGATTCAAGGAGCCGCGCTATATGCACCTGCTGGCGGGGCCCGTATCGGTGGCCGAAGTAGTGGCGGCGCTCAGCACGCCGCAGCTCCCAAGGGCGGGCCCGCAGGAAGATCGCATTGCCCTTCTGGAAGCGGAGGTGGCCGCGCTCAAAGAGCAACTCGTGGAAATGCAGGGGCAGTTCGCCGAGTTTCGCCGGCAGTTTGAATAGCGGCTTGATCTTTTCACAATCCGTCTGATAAAACTTCCCTAAGCGTTCACTTGCGGATTGGAGCTCGTCATGCAACTGGGTCTTTCAAGAATTCTTCTTTTCTCCTGCGCCTTTTTGCCGGCAATGCTGCCGGGCCAATCCACGGGCCAGATCGCGGGCACTGTCGAGGACCGTTCCGGGGCCGTCGTATCCAGCGCGGAGATTCGCGCCATCAACCAGCGCACCGGCATCGAATGGAGCACGCGATCCGATGAAGCCGGCCGGTTCTTCTTCCCGCGTCTCCCGATCGGAGAATACAGGGTGGAAAGCAACAAAGACGGATTCCGTAAATTCGTCAGCGAAGCCTTTCGCCTGGACGCCGATCAGAACCGCCAGGTGGCCGTGCGGCTGGAGGTCGGCCAGGTGACCGAGTCGGTCACTGTGACGGGTTCGGTCACGCATGTGGAGACCGTCGGCGGCACGCTGAAGGAAGTCGTCGACGAAAAACGCATTTCGGAGCTCCCGCTGAACGGCCGGAATCCTGTCCAGTTGATTCTACTCGTGCCGGGCGTGGTGACCGGGCCGGGCTCGATCGGATTGGAACAAAACCAGTCGCTTTCGGTGAACGGCGCGCGCGCCATCTCGAACAATTATCTGCTCGACGGCGGCGATAACAACGACCCACAACGCAACACGCCGGCCATCGTCCCCAATCCCGACGCGCTCGAAGAGTTCAGCGTGCTCACCAACAACTTCGGCGCCGAATACGGGCGAAGCACCGGAGGAATCGTAAACGCGGTCACCAAGTCCGGAACCAACCAGTTTCACGGCAGCGCCTGGGAGTTCTTGCGCAATGACCGTCTGGATGCACGGGCCTTCTTCGGCATCAGTAAAGGCAAGCTGCGGCGCAACCAGTTCGGCGGAGCATTCGGCGGCCCGGTGATTCGCAACCGCACGTTCTTCTTCGGCTCCTACGAAGGGACGCGCCAGCGCCAGGCGGCGACCTTCTCCAGCCTTGTCGTTCCCACGGCGGCCGAACGCTCGGGCGATTTTTCGGCATCGCGACAACGCCCGCGCGATCCCGTGACTAATCAGCCATTCGCCGACGCGCGCATCCCCGCCAGCCGGTTTGATGCGGCTTCTCTTAATTTCCTGAACGAGCTGGTTCCGCTGCCCAACGCCCCCGAGGGCGGGCATATTTTCAACCGGCCGAACGATTCCGATCGCGATCAATATATGGGCCGCGTCGATCACACCTTGACCGCGAACCAGCGAATCACGGCCAGGCTCTTCCGGAACAAGGACGGCGAGCTTCTCACGGCAGGGCTGCCCAAGCTGCAATCCGACGTGAAGTTCGACAACTGGAATATCACGGGCCAGCACACCTGGACGCTGTCACCGGCGCTGCTCGCCGTGGGTAAATTCACATTCGGACAGACGATCATCGATCGTGGCCCATTGCCCGCTCAAGGAAGCAAAGGCGTCATCTCCTACCAGAGTCTGGGCGTTAATGTCACACCGGGCGCTCCGGAAAGCCTCATCAAGCTGGTGCCTCATTTCCGTGGTCAGGTAACCGGATTCTGGAATATGGCCCAGGACAACTTCGTGCGGATCGACCGCCAAACGCACCAGGCCACCTACGACGTCACCTACACGCGCGGCGCGCACCTGATGAAATTCGGCGTGGAAGGCCGCTGGAGTCTTAGCGACCGAATAACCGGAAACCTCGTGGACCCGCAATTCAATTTCACGGGAATCATCACGGGGAATGCGTTCGCCGACTTCCTGATCGGCCGGCCGGCCAACTTCAATCAGGGCTCGCTGCGGCTGAATGCAATTCGCGGCCACGCCTATGCGCTCTACTTCCAGGACGACTGGAAAGCGACAAAGAACCTGACCTTCTCGCTAGGATTACGCTGGGAACCCTACCTGCCCTTTTTCTCGCGCGATGACGAGCTTTCTGTTTTCCGCGCGGGCGAAAAATCGCGCATCTTCCCCAACGCGCCTCCTGGACTGCTCTATGCGGGCGATCCCGGCGTGCCTCGCGGGGGCGCGGGGGTCGATTGGAACAACCTGGGACCGCGCCTGTCCCTGGCATGGCGGCCGTTCGGCAATCAAAAGACCAGTGTCCGTGCCGCCTACGGCATCTTTTTCGACACGCCGCCATTTCATGAGCTGAGCCAGTTCGTGCAGACGCCGCCTTTTTCGCTGCAAACACGCGTTGACGGGCCGCGCAGCTTTTCCGATCCCTATGGCGGCCGCGTAAATCCATTCCCGTTTCAAACTCCGGAAACGCCGGAAGCGCGGGCGGGCTATCAGTATATTCTGCCGATTCTGGTGGGCCGCTCGGTGGACGCCGATACAGTGGCCGGATACAACCAACAGTGGAACCTGAACATCCAGCGTGAGCTTAGGCGCGATTTCATTCTGACCGCAGCATATGTGGGCGCCAAGGCCACGCATCTGCCGCTGGTGCGCAACCTCAACCCTGCTTTGTTCCGGACTGGCGCAGCGCTCGGCAACGTGGATGCGCGGCGAATCCATCAGGGCTTTTCGAACATAGAAAGCTGGGAATCCTCGGCGTTCTCCACATATCACGCCGCGCAGTTCAGCGTGAACAAACGTTTCAGCAAGGGATACACCGTCCTGGCGCATTACACGGTGGGCAAAACAATCGACCTCGCAGCCACCGAAGTGTCACCGGTGCAGAACCCGCTGTTCCTGCATCCGGACAAAGCGCTTTCGGAATTCGATCTGCGCCAGCGTTTCGTTTCCTCGTTTCTCTGGGAGCTGCCCTCGCCAAAATCCGGACTAGCGAAATGGGTGATCGGCGGATGGCAGACGAACGGAATTTTTCACATCCAGAGCGGGCTGCCTTTCAATGTGATCAACGGGCAGGACATCGCGCTTTCGGGCACGGGAACGCAACGGCCCAACCTAATCGGGAATCCGTTTCTTGACACGGGCCGCTCGCGGAGTCAGTTGCTTGACCGCTATTTCGACCCAGGCGCTTTTCAGCGGCCGGTCACGGGATCGTTCGGCAATTCGGGCCGGAACATCATGATTGGTCCGGGGAGCTGGAATCTGGACTTTGCTTTGTTCAAGAAGTTTGCCATCACCGAGAGCCGGGAGCTGCAGTTCCGCTGGGAGATGTTCAACTCGCTCAACCACGCCAATCTCCTGAATCCGGATTCGAACCTGGGCTCGGCGCGCGTGGGCCGGATTCTTTCGACGTCGGCCGCGCGAATCATGCAGTTCGGCCTGCGATTTAAGTTCTAAGAAACTCCAAGCAAGGAGGCGCCCGATGCGGATCACCCGCCGTCAGTTCAGCGCGGCTTCGCTAGCAGCGATGACGCAGACCCGGCCAGCAGTCGCGGCAAGCCGTCCCAACATTGTCGTGATCCTCGCCGACGACCTTGGTTACGCCGACCTCGGGTTTCAGGGCTGCCGCGACATTCAGACGCCGCATCTGAATTCGCTCGCCGGCAGCGGCGTGCGATTCACATCCGGTTACGTGTCGCACCCTTTTTGCAGCCCGACCCGCGCCGGCCTCATGACAGGACGCTACCAGCAGCGCTTCGGACACGAAAACAACATGAAGTTCAAGCTGAACGACGAGGTGGCCGGACTGCCTCTGAGCGAAGCGACACTGCCTTCGGTGTTATCGAACGCCGGCTACGTCACGGGGCTCGTTGGCAAATGGCACCTCGGAGTGCATCCGCGCTTTCATCCGCTCAAGCGCGGGTTTCGGGAGATGTTCGGATTCCTGGGCGGCGGGCACGACTACTTTCATCCGGGCGCGGAGGGCGAGGATCGCGAGCTTTTCCTTCCGATTCTCCGCAACACCGCCGTAGTGGCGGAAAAAGAGTACCTAACCACGGCGTTGGGAAGGGAAGCCGCCGCCTTCGTTCGACGCCACCAGCGCACTCCCTTCTTTCTTTACCTGTCCTTCAACGCTCCACATACTCCGCTGCAAGCGCCGGATACGTACGTCAACCGCTTCGCCCGAATCGGGAACAAGGACCGGCGCGTGTACGCCGCCATGGTGAGCGCCATGGATGACGCCATCGGACAGGTTTTGGGGGCTCTCCGGCAGGCACAATTGGAAGAGGAAACGCTCATCTTTTTTCTGAGCGACAACGGCGGCCCCACCGGCAACGCCTCCGACAACCGTCCTTTGCGCGGCACAAAGCGAACGCTATACGACGGCGGTATCCGCGTTCCCTTTGTGATCCGGTGGCCGGGCCGGTTGCCGAAGGGCAAAACGATCCGGGATCCAATCATTTCCCTGGATATATTTCCGACGGCGCTGGCGGCCGCCGGCGTAGCCGCGCCCGGGGGCAATAAACTCGACGGAGTCAACCTGCTCCCCTTACTGGAGGGGCGCTCAGCGCCGGCTCAACGCCGGCAGCTTTTCTGGCGGACCTTCGGAGGGGTACATTTCGCGGCCCGTGAAGGAGCTTTGAAGCTGGTGCGCAATGCCGACGCTCCGCCGGAGCTCTACGACGTCGAGCGCGATGCGGGGGAAACGAAGAATCTGGCCGCCTCGCGGCCGGATGAGCTGCGGCGTTTACAGGCCGCCATGGATGCCTGGAACCAGGATCTGGCAACACCGCTGTGGCCCGACCACATTTTTCATCGCGAGGCTATTGGGCAGTAGTACACGAGCCTCTAAAGCAGCGTGGTTGGTTCGAAGACGGTGACCGGCGAGCCTTCAGCGAGGAGCGCGCTCGACGGCGGTCCCGCCAGATAGGGGGCGAAGGCGTTGCCGTAAAGCGCCGCAACGTCGCAATCAAGGGAAGCCTGCCGCGCCTTCCACACGCGCCACTTCGGGTGCTCGACGTGGTACTCGATGGAACCGCCGTGCCGTTGTGGGGTGTATCCCCAATAATGTTCGGTGATGAATTCCTCTTCACTGCCGGATTCCGGAAAATCCGCCTCTCCGAAGGCGGACACTTCCAGCGAGTTCCATCGCCCGCTATGGCGCCACATGTAACGCGCGCTCGCGCCGGGCGTTACGCTGCGCCGCATCGGCATGCGGACATAGTTCTCCTGGTACAGGCGCCGGGCGAGGCAGGCCACCCAGAACTTCGGAACAATCTCCTTGATGAAGCTCACGCCGCGGCGCCATTGGTTGTCAACGCGCCGGCGCACGTAATAGCGCAGATTCACTTCCTCAAAACTCTGGTGAAAAGGAACTTTGATCCCCCGCAGCCGCACCTGTTCGAACTGGAAGCCAACTACGCTCACCAGCGCGCGTCCCTGAAAATGATCGATCCCGGTCCCGCGCGGCACGATCCTTTCCAACAGATCCGCGGGCACTTCGTAATTAATAATGGCAATTTGCGACCAGAATGCGGTAAGAAACGGCTTGCTCACACTCTTATGATGCCATTGACAGCCGCAGCTACGCGGCGCGGCGAGGGCACAAGACAGCCAAGGGCGGCGGCGGTTCCGGAACGGCGCCTAAAGCACGGATCTGCTCCAGCAGCACCAGCGTATGACGGTAGCCGCGCAGCAGCGACTCCTGCTCGGCCGCCGCCAGGCCCGGCAGGCTCGATCGCCGCCGGCGTAATTGCGAGGCCATGCTAATCATCTGCTCGACCAGGTCGGCCTCCACCTCATCGCGAGGGTGAAACCGCCGGCGGAAGGCCGCCTCGAAGGCTCGCTCGGTGTGCCCGCGCTGCATTTCGAGAACGTTTCGCCGGCTTGACGCTTTTGAGATTTTCTGTTGGGACGGCATCGGGATCTCCGCTCTCAAGGATAAATTGCGGACTTTAGTTGTAATTTGCTTCTAATATGGAACTTATTGTAAATAAATAGAAAGAAATTCTTCAGCGGATGTGAAGCGGGTCACTCCCCGACCAGGAACCGGAGACTTTCTTCGAGAAACAGATCCAGCCGGTCATGATGCACCCAGTGGCCCGCACCGTCCACGCGGATGATGCGACAGTCTTGAAGCGTCGCGGTTCGTCCGTCCGGCTCCGGATCGGGAGCCCAACTCTCTTTCCCCCAGAACAAAAGCACCGGACAGCGAATGCGTCCGATCACCTCCTTGAAATCGTCCAGACTCTGGCCGAAAGGAGGAAACAACCTGGCGTAGTTATCGAATTTCCAGATCAGGGAGCCGTCCGATTGCCAGTTGGTGCCGTGCAAAGTGAGGTGTCTCGCCACCTCGTCTCTTAAATGCGGGTTGGCTTCCTTCATGCGGCTCACCGCCGCCTCCAGATCCGGATAAGGGCGCGGCTCGCGCTGCTCGGTTTTGCGCACCGCTTCCATCCAGTCGCGCAAACGGTCTGAAGCCGGTTTGTGGAGGCGATGCGCCGGTGGAAAGCCCATGCCTTCAATGGAGATTGCCCTTCTCACCCTTTCCGGATAAATGCCGGAATAGAGCAGCGTGATGATGCCGCCGAGCGAATGGCCGACAAGCGTGACCGGAAAGCCGCCCACGATATCGGCCAGAGCGGAAAGATCCAGCACATGCTCGGCGACGCTGTACAGGGCCCCTGGCGCCCAGGCGCTGTTGCCGTGTCCTCTCAAATCGAGCGCGTAGACGTGAAAATGCTCGCGGTAGGAGCGGGCCACCCAGTCCCAGTTGCGTGCGTGATCCAGGCCGCCATGAACCAGAAACAGCGGCGGCTTACCCTCCTGCCCCCAGTCCCAGAACTGCAGCTTGAGCCGGTGCGAATAGAAAAAATGCGAGATGGGCTCCATGACGCTCAGTCGCGGGCTCCGCTATTGTCGCGGGCGGGGAGGAATTCGTCCCCTTTACGCCAGGTTGGCATTCTCTCCATGTTGGCGACATCCATTCCCAGCGTGAATCCGAACTTAGCGATTTCCTCAATGCCTGAGAAGTCCCACGAATCCTGGTATTCATCGGAGGGCTGGTGATAGTGCTTCGAGTTATACTCGCGGAAAATCTGATTGCCGTAGCCGGGAGGTTTGCCCGCGAATTCGTTGCCCATATTCACCGAGAAGGCGGGGACGCCGGCGCGAGCCATTGAAAAATGATCGGAGCGGTAGTAGCTCCCCTGTTCCGGCCTCGGATCCGGCTTGATCGACAAACGGAAGCGCTGGGCGGCATTCTGCACCATGGGCCAGACGGTGGTGCGCTCGGCTCCGGAAACAACCAGATCGGTTGTACGGCCAAACGGATAGAAGGCGTCGAAGTTGAGATTGAGCGCGGTCCTGGCCGTGGGAATAAACGGCCGTTTGGCGTAATGGGCGGAGCCCCGCAAACCGCTCTCCTCGGCGGTAACGAAGAGAAAGATGGCCGAGCGGCGCGGCTTTATCGTAAGCCCTTGCCAGGCGCGCGCCATCTCGAGCACCATGGCACAGCCGGTGGCGTTGTCCACGGCGCCGTTGTAAATGCGGTCCCCCGCCACGGGCGCGCCGACGCCCAAATGATCCCAATGCGCGCTGAACACGATGGCTTCAGCCTTCCCGCGCTCGTCACCGCCGGAGATTATCCCGGCCACGTTCCGCGATTCCACCAAGCGCACCTTTGCGGGGAAGCTGCCGCGAAACCGCACCGGGAGCGCGCCGGGCCGGAAGCCCTTCGAATCCGCGGCGCTGAGCATTTCCGCGGAGGTCTTTCCCATAACCGCAAAAAGCTGATCGCCGGCCTGTTGGGAGACCCAGCCGGCAAAGGCCATGGCGGGTTGCCCGGTGTCGAGCTTATTCTGCATGTCTTCGCGGCCCCAGGAACTCCTGACGACATCCCAACCGTAGCTGGCCGTGGGGGTGGTATGCACAATGATGCAGGCAACGGCCCCTTGCCGCGTGGCTTCCTCATATTTATAGGTCCAGCGGCCGTAGTAAGTCAGCGCTTTTCCACCGAAGAAAGCCGGATCGGTTGAGGGCGGCTCGCCTGTAAACAGCACGACTACTTTTCCTTTGACGTCGACATCTTTGTAATCGTCCCAGCCGAATTCGGGCGCGCGGATTCCATGGCCAACGAAGACGGCCTCCGCATCGAGATGCGACGATTCCACCTGCCTTTGCGTCAATCCGACAAAATCGTCGAGCCAGCGAAAAGACAGAGTCTGTCCCTGGCCGGCGGCGGCCAGCGAGGCGCCGCTTTGGGGGTCCACGCCGACCAGAGCGACACGCTGGAAATAAGTTCCGGAGTCTCCGGCCGGCTTGACACCGGCCAGGGCAAGCTGCGTGGCAAGGTAATCGGCGGCCAGCTCGCCGCCGCGCGCGCCTACACCGCGCCCTTCCAGAAGATCGCTTGAAAGAAACTTCACATGCGCCCTGATGCGCGTTCCGGCGATGTCCTGCGCCGCCGCGGCCGACGCCAGCAGGACCAAAAACCCGATCAGTCTCATAGAATCCGAGTGTAACCAAACGGGAGTTTGCGCGCCAAAGGCAGTTTGCCAAGAGAGTTCACCGGGACGGCTGGCGCTGCCTGGCGTTACTCAGGATCTCATCCAATTCCACGGCGCGGCGCATAAGCCGGCCGCTTCTGGGGAGATCGCCGGCGCTTGCCGCGACGCCGGACATTTGCTTGAGCAAATCGCTCAGAATCCGTAACACCTGGCTGCCCGTCTGGTCGGCCGAAGCCAGGTTCTCAAGGATTTCGCGTCCCTTCTCGAAAGCAGCGAGCGACTCCGGCCGTTTTCCGGTTTTCGCCAAAATGGACGCTAGTTTCTGATAGCTTATGGCCAAGGACCGGCCGGCGTTGACGTTGCTGGGATCATTGGCCGCCAGCGCTTTGAGTATCTCCAGCGAACGTTGCTGCGTCTCCAGCGCCGCACCGTCGTTACCTTCCAGCGCCATCAGCTCGCCGATCTTCTCAAACGCGATTGCCACGTCGCGGCGAGCTTCGGCATTGTTGGGATTTGCAGCGAGCAACCGCTCGCGAATATTGAGGGACTCTTCGAAGTGCCGGGAGGCCTCCGGCAATTGGTTCTCCAACTCGAGCATGGTTCCGATACGCTCATGAATCAACCCGAGATAGCGTTGAACGGCGACCTCGTTGGGGGCGATCGCGAGCAGAGCCTGCAGAATGGACAACGAAACGCGATATTCAATCAACGATCCGGCCCGGTCGCCGAGGTTCGCAAAAGCGGGGTTGCCGAGAAGGTCGCCGAGTTTCAAGTGACTGATGGCTACGGCCCGGCGTGCCGCCGCGTTGGAAGGATCCTCTTTGCCGAGCGTCTGCCAGAGGCTCAAGGCTCTTCGCGCGTTTCTTACCCCGCCCGCGATGTCGCCGGTCCATGCCAGCAAGTCCCCGTACTTTTCGCAAATCAGAGCCAGCGAGCGAATCGCCTGGGAGTCGGAAGGATGATCCAAGACGAGCGCTTCGGCGATGGCAAGCGCCTTGCGGTAACTGCCCAAAGCGGCCGCGGTGTTGCCGAGATTCCCCGTATTCGGGCCCCCTTGAACATCGCCGACGCGGCGATAGGCGGCGGCCAACTCCACCCGCAGAGCAGGATCCCCGCTGGATTCGGCCGCCAGACTGTCAAGGTATTCCAAAGCTCGCCGAACCAGCAGTTCCCGGGCCTTGGTCGACCCAGGCAGATTCTGAATGGCGTCATGGACTTCGAAAAGAAAGGAATTCGCCATTTTCCGGACGTCATGGAACCGGCGCTCGGCGCGCACGCGCTGCGCCTCCGCTCTTCGCGCTTGCCATGAGGTGGCCACAATGCCGCCGATCAGCGAAACAACCACCAGCGCCGCCGCGGCCACACTCGCCCGATTGCGGCGGATGAACTTTCCCGCCCGGTACCGCAGAGAGTCCTCGTGGGCGGACACCGGAAAGCCTTTCAGGTGCCGCCGTATGTCTTCGGCCAACAATTCAACGGATGTGTAGCGCCGGTGAACCTCTTTGCGCATCGCCTTGAGAACGATGTTGTCGAGATCCCCGCGAAGAGAAGCGCGCAGTTTCTCCTTTTCACCCAAGCCGGAAGGATCACTACCGGCGGCCTCGGCCACCGCCAAGCTGGGCTTGTCCGGGTCGCGCTCACACACAAGCAGGAAGATTTCGGCGGGCGATTCCGTATGGAACTTGTAAGGCTTCGATCCAGTCAGCAACTCGTAGAGCACAACCCCCAGCGAGTAGACGTCGCTTGCAGTGGTAATCGGCTCCCCACGTATCTGCTCGGGGCTGGCGTAACCCGGCGTCATCAGGCGGAGGTTGAGCCTGGTGGCGTCATCAGCCCGAATCAGGTATTCGGGCTTCAGCAGCTTGGCGATTCCGAAGTCCAACAGCTTGGGAACACCATCGGCGGTCACGAGTATGTTCCCGGGCTTGATGTCACGGTGGACGACCAGATTCTGATGGACGTACTGAACCGCTTCGCACACCGCCAGGAACAGCATAAGCCGCTCGGTGATGGACAGCCGCTGGCGGTCGCAATAATCATGGATCGCGGTGCCTTCGATGTATTCCATGACGAAGTACGGCAACCCTTCGCCGGTTGTACCGCCATCGAAAAGCTTGGCGATGTTAGGGTGATCGAGCGTGGCCAGGATCTGCCGCTCGTGGCGAAAGCGCCGCAGCACCTCTTCGCTGTCAATGCCTGACTGGACAACCTTGATCGCGACGCGTTTTTGGAACTGGTCATCGGCCCGGATAGCCAGATAAACGGCCCCCATTCCGCCCTGGCCGAGCTTACGGAGGACCTGGTAAGGACCGAAGGGCGTCAGCGGAAGGGCCTGCCGGGGTCTGACGGCCGGGCCCTCAATAAAGGTTGCGGCCTGCTTATGAGAAGCCAGCAGCGCTTCCACTTCGTTGCGCAGATTCTCATCGTCGCCGCAGGCGCCGGCCACAAAGGCGCTCCATTGTTCCGGCTCGATATCCAGCGCGGCCTGAAACACTTGTTTCACCTGCTGCCAGCGTTCCGACGTCATGCGTTCTCACAATGATGGTAAGCCGAAACGATGTGCGCCGTGTGCATTATCCGGCGGCGCCGAGTTTAATTAACTGTTCGGCATGCCTGAGAGCTTCCGGAGTGATCTGGCCGCTGAGCATGCGGCCAATCTCGCGGGTACGGGCGTCGCCTTCGAGTTCTTCGACTGCGGCGATCGTCCGCCCTTTCGCTTCGCGTTTTTCCACGGAGTAGTGATGATCGGCGAATCCGGCGATCTGAGCCAGGTGCGTTACACAAAGCACCTGGTTGGCCGAGGCGATATGTTTGAGGCGCCGGCCTACCATTTCGGCGGCGCGGCCTCCGATGCCGGCATCCACTTCGTCGAACACAAGCGTGAGCTGGGGGCCTTTGCGAATCACGGCCGGCCCCAGCACGCAGGTTTTCAGGGCAAGGGCGACGCGGGAAAGCTCGCCGCCGGAGGCGATACGATCCAAGGGCTTGGGTTCCTCACCGGCGTTGGCCGACAACAGGAAGCGGACTTCATCACATCCGCCGGCGGTCCAGGCGCACGAGGAAATGACAATGCGGAACCGGGCGCGCTCCATTGCCAGCGAGGCCAGCTCGCTTTCGACACTCTTTTCGAGCTTGCCCGCGGCTTGCTGACGAAGCGCGCTCAGACGGTGAGCCGCTTCCGTGTAGGCCGACGCCGCCGCGGCCGCCCTGGCTTGCAGCGCTTCGCGGTGGGCGCCGGTGTTTTCGGCCGTTTCAAGCTGTGCGCGGGTGGTTTCATGGAAACGCACGACGTCTTCGAGCGAGGGACCGTATTTCCGCTTGAGTTTTTCAAGAGCAGCCAATCGCGATTCCACTTCGTCCAACTGCGCCGGGTCGCCCTCCAGCCGTCCCAGGTAGTCGCGCAGTGTATGGGCGGCATCGCCGGTGTGGGCCTCGGCGGCCGCCAGGGACTCGCACAGCGGTTCCAGCGCGGGGTCGATGCGGCACAACTCCTCAAGTCTTTTGCGAGCCAGCCGGAGCTGGCTGACAGCGGATTGGGGCGAATCGTAGAGGCTTTCGTAGGCCGCGGAAGCATTCTCCTCGATGCGAGTGAGATTTTGAAGCAGGCGCCGCTGCTGATCCAGCCGGCTGTCCTCACCCGATTGGGGCGCTACGGCTTCGATTTCGCGGACCTGATAGGACCACAAGTCGGCCAGCCGCAGCCGTTCCTGCCCGGTTCGATCAAGAAGCTCCAGCGCGGCCCGCGCGCTTGTCCAATCCGCAAACAGCCTGGCAGTCTCCGCGGCGCAATCTCCGGGCCGGGCGAATTCGTCGAGCATTTCCAATTGCTGTTTGTTGTCAAAGAGCCGCTGCTGGTCGTGCTGGCCATGAATGTCGCCCAGGTGGCCGGCCAGATCCTTGAGCAGGGAGACGGTTACGGGGCGGCTTCCGGCAAAAGCACGCGTCTTGCCGTTGGCCAGAATTTCGCGTTCCACCAACAACTCGCTGTCTTCGAGCAGGATGCCGGCGGGATCCAGCAGCGCCCGCACGGCAGGGGATTCGCCGACCTCGAATATTCCGGAAATACGCGCCCGATCGAAGCCCGAGCGAACCAGATCCGGAGATGCGCGCCCGCCAAACAGCAAGCCCAGTGCGCCTACTACGATCGATTTGCCGCTTCCGGTCTCGCCGCTCAGAACATTGAAGCCGGCGTGAAACCGGAGGCGCAGCCGATCGATGACGGCATAGTTTTCCATCATCAGCTCGACGAGCATCCGAACGGTTAGCATAGCGCGGCAGCCGGGGACGGCGCTCGGGAGGGCGGGGCGGGACGGAAAGCGGCGGGACGGGAAGCGTGTGTTAAAACGTTTTGCACTATAATTGTTTTTTTCTGTCCCAATCCCGGCGGCGTGTCCGGTATCATGGATAGAAGCAGTGAAAGGAGCCCGTTTGACGAGTACGCTGGTTTATGCGCTTCTCCAGATCCGAATTTGGGAACTGATCAACCTGGAGAAACCGATTCCGCTGGCCGTCCTGATTTTCCTGGTGGCCTTCTCGGTTTTTTCCTGGGGTCTGGTATTCGCCAAGTGGAACGTGCTGCGGCGGGCGCGCAGCTCGGACGGCAGTTTCTTGCGAGCCTTCCGGAAGGCGCCGGGGCTGGACGCATTGGCGCTGGCCTCGGAGCAATTCAAGGATTCGCCGCTGGCCAATGTATTCTCATTCGGGTACGAGGAAGCGGCGCGTCAGATCCGGGCTCTGGGAAAGCTGCGCAGCAAGGCGGCGATTGAGCGCATGCTCGACGTAGGCATCAGCCAGGAAACTTCCCGGTTGGAAGACCGAATGAACTGGCTGGCCACGACGGCCACGGTTTGCCCCTTCATCGGTTTGTTCGGCACCGTGTGGGGGATTATCGAAGCGTTCAACGCGCTGAGTTTTTCCGGCGCCGCGAGCCTGCGCGCGGTGGGTCCGGGGATCGCCGACGCGCTGGTTGCCACGGCCCTGGGCCTAGTGGCAGCAATCCCGGCGGCCATTTTCTACAACCATTTCGGCCATGTGATCAAGGAAATGGGGGTGCGGATGGAAGAGTTTGCAATGGAATTCATGAACCTGACGGAACGGTCTTACGAGGAGTAGCCATGGCGTTTTCGGTGGGAAACGGCAAAGGAGGCGCACGCCAGCGGCGCGGGCCGCGCACGATGTCGGAAATTAACGTGGTTCCGCTGGTGGACGTTGTCCTGGTGTTGCTGATCGTCTTCATGCTTACCGCGCAGGTGATGGAGTTCGGGCTCGAGATCGACGTCCCCAAGGTGAAGCAGGAAAGGACCAGCGCGCAGGAACTGCCGGTGCTGTCGATGACCCAGCGAGGGAATCTTTACCTTAACGATAAAGAGATCAACATCAACGACATCCCGGTCGAGGTGAGAAAGGGGTTTGGGCCCGAAACGAAAGCTGTATACGTGAAGGCGGATAAGAACGTCACTTGGGATGTACTGGCGCAACTGGTGAGCGCGGTCAATGCGGCCAAGCTGGAGGTGCGCCTGGTGACAAAACCGGAAGATGCAGCCGATCGGAGGCGATAATAGGAATTGGCGTACGCACTGGAGTTCGAGCGCAGATCCACGCTGCAAAAATATCTGGTCGCGTCCATTGCGATGCACGCCGCCGTAAGCGGGGGGTTGCTGTGGTGGAGCTGGTGGGAAGGACGCGAGCGGGCGCAGTTTGGGGATCCGAACTCGCTGGGAGGGACGCCAATTACACCGGTGCCGGGAATTCCCGTAGTGTCGCGAGGACCACAAAACCCACTGGCCAACGATACGGAATCGCAGATTCCCCGCCAGCCCAAACCGGAAACGAAGGAGGAAGAAAAAGACGACCCGGCCGCAGTAGTTCTAAAAGGCCGCGAGGCACCAAAGAAACAAAAAAAACTAGCGGCAAAGCAGACCTTTCAGCCCAAGAAGGAAACCAGGCCCAGCCAGGTCTACAGCACAACCGGGGCGCGCACGTCATCGGAAATGTTCACCGCGCAGGGCGGGACCGGAGGCGTCGGCGTCGGACAGAGCAACCCGTTTGGAGCCCGTTTCGGGTGGTACGCGGACTTGATCCGGCAGCGGGTGTCACAAAAATGGCGTACGCAGGAGGTGGACCCAAGGGTGGATTCGGCTCCCGTCGTGATTTTGATCTTCGACATTCACCGCGCCGGGCAGGTGACCAACATTCGCCTGTTACAGCGCAGCGGCAACTATTCTTTGGACGTCTCGGCGCAGCGGGCGGTGCAGGAGGCCAGTCCGCTGCCTCCCCTGCCGGACGGCTTTGACCGCAACTCAGCAACCGTGGAGTTCCATTTTCAACTGAAGCGATGAAGAAAACAATTCTGCTCTGGCTCATGGCGGCGCTCGCACCAGCGCCCGCGCAGCAACAAAGCGACATCCTGATCAAGATTTCGCGGGAAGACGCGCCCGTGATCGCCATTCCCGTGTTTCGCGGGAGCGGCACCGCCCAGAATTTCATGGCGGTCTTTAACGAAACGCTTAACGAGGAGATTGAGGGGGCCGGCGTACTCAAGATTGCGGCTCGAAGCATGCTCCCACGCAACAATCCGCAGCGGCCGCAGGATTTCCGAGTGGTTGAGCGCGGAAACGGCGACGGACTGACGATTAGCGATTGGGCCTCTCCGCCGGTGAACGCCAATTATCTGGCCTTCGGCTATACCGGGATTCAGGAAGATCAGATGGTGTTGTTCGGCTGGCTGTTTAACGTCACGCAGCCACTGGCCAGCGCGCAGGTGATCGGTAAGCTCTATTTCGGCTCCATCAACAACGACGGCGCGAGGAAGGTTGCGCGCGAATTCGCGGCGGATATACTGCGCCAGTTCGGAGCGGAAAGTCTGGCGGGGTCGAAGATTTTCTTCGTGTCGAACCGGACGGGCGATAAACAGATCTGGGTGATGGACCACGACGGATCGAACCAAAAGGCGTTTGCGCCATACCGCGAGTTGTGCACAATGCCCTCCGTTTCGCCGGACGGCGGCAAGATCGCATTCACGCGTTTCGCCTCCGGCGGACCGCAATTGATGATTCACGCCGCCGATACGGGCCGGCGCCTGCCGTTTCTTAATCCCCCCGGCTCTTTCAACGCGACGCTCAGTTTCACACCCGATAGCCGGGAGGTGGTTTTTGCCTCCAAAGTGGGGGGATTCCCGCAATTACATGTAGCAAACGTGGACGGAAGCGGGCTTCGGCGTCTCTCGCAAAGCAGGGCAATTGAAGTCGAGCCGAAGGTGAATCCGAAGACCGGGGCGGATGTTGTTTTCGTATCGGGTCGCGGAGGACCCCAACAAATATATAAAATGAATATCGACGGCGCCGACGTAACGCGTCTTAGTACGGGGGAAGGGCAAGCGAGCAATCCGTCCTGGCATCCGGACGGCAAGTTTATCGCTTTCTCCTGGACCAAAGGTTATGAACCGGGGAATTGGAATGTTTTTGTCATGGACGTAGCCAGCAAGAAGTACAATCAGTTGACTCATGGTAGAGGCCGCAACGAGAATCCCACATGGGCGCCCGATGGCAGGCACATTGTATTCGCGTCAACCCGCAACGGATCGATGCAGATATATACTATGCTGGCCGATGGGACAAACGTCCGGCAGTTGACCAGCGCGGGCCGGAACGAAATGCCGGTCTGGGGCAAGTAGTAAATGCAATTCAAAGAGAAGGGAAAGCAGCGCCCCTGGCGAGAGCCGGGGTTTTTGAGGAGGCAAGTTCAAGATGAGCAAGCGACGAATTGGTGTTGTACTGCTGAGCATTTTTTTATTGACTTTTGCGGAAGCCTGCAAGAAGAAAGGGCCGGCCCCACCGCCACCACCACAACCGAAGAAAGAGGCCCCGCCACCGCCACCGCCACCAGCGCGGCCGGTGATCGCCAGTTTCACGGTCGAGCCGTCAACGATCGAGCGCGGGCAGTCGGCGACGTTACGCTGGTCGAGTCAGAATGCAATGTCAGCCAATATCACGCCTGGCTTAGGCTCGGTGCCCGTGAATGGCAACCGTTCCGTATCACCGTCGGACACCACCACCTACACGCTCCGCGTGACGGGTGCTGGTGGTGAGGCATCGCAAACGGTGACTTTGCGGGTTACAGCTCCGCCGCCGCCGCCACCACCGCCTCCTCCTGCCCGGAGGGAGGATTTCGCGGTCGTTGTCGCGCGCGAAATCCAGGATGCGTTCTTCGATTACGACAAGAGCGACGTCCGCGAGGATGCGCGCTCGGTGCTGACTCGCAACGCCGATGCTTTGAAGAGGATTTTTAGCGAATACTCTTCCGGCAGCGTGCTGATCGAGGGGCACTGCGACGAGCGCGGCTCGGCCGAGTATAACCTCGGTTTAGGTGACCGGAGGGCGACTTCGGCTCGCGATTTCCTGGTGCAGCTCGGCGTTCCAGCCGACCGGCTGAGAACCGTCAGCTTCGGAAAGGAACGTCCGCAATGTACTGAATCCAATGAAGATTGCTGGCAGAAGAATCGCCGCGCACACTTTATTGGACAATAGTTGACCGATTCGAAGACCGGAGCGAAACCTTATACGTCTCGCTCCGGTCCTTTTCTATAGGGAGGAATTATGCAGGCTTACCGGCTTTCATTCCTGATGGTTCTCGCTTTTCTGCTGGCCGCGGCCACGCCCGCCTCCGCCCAGAAGGAGCGCGACATGATTCGCGATTTGCAGCGCGATGTGGCTTTGCTTCAGGACAATGTCCGGATGCTCAACACGAAGTTCGACGAGAAGATCGCCGTTCTGACAACGCTGTTGCAGCAGGCGCTGGATGAAGCCAAATCGGCCAACCGCAGCGTGGCGGTCCTTGACAGCCGCATTCGAGACAGCGTGAAGGAGCAGCAGAGCATGATATCGGCGCCGGTGGCCGGATTAAGCGGGAAGGTCGACCAGCTAAGCAGTGATTTCGCCGGCGTGCGTGAAACGGTAAACGACGGCAACTCGCGGATTTCCAAGTTGCAGGCGCAGTTAACGGATATACAGAACGCGATACGGACCTTAAAAACTGAAGTGCCGCCGCCCGCTTCGCCGCAGTCAGGACCGCCGCAGGGGGTATCGGCTCAAAAGCTATATGAAGATGCCATGCGCGATAAGCAGGGCGGCAATCTAGATCTGGCGCTCGACCAGTTCCGGCAGTATCTCACGCATTTCCATAGTACGGACCTGGCGCCCAACGCTCAGTTTTATGTTGGCGAGATTATGTACTACAAGCAGGATTACGAGGGAGCAATTCAGGCCTTCGACCTCGTACTTGACAAATACGAAGAGAACAACAAATCTCCCGACGCGCTTTACATGAAGGGCATGGCGTTGTTCAAGTCCGAGCGCAAGAGCCAGGCGGGCCAGGTCTTTGCCGAAGTGATTAAGCAATACCCGACTTCGGAAGTGGCAACCAAGGCGAAGGGCATGAGAAGAGCCCTAGGGCTCCCGGTGACCGCGGCGCCGGCGGGGAAGAAACGCAAGTAGGATGAGGAAGGCCGCACTGCTGGTGGCTGCCGCCGCAATCCTGTCCGCTCAACAGAACTCACGGACGTTGTACTCTTTCCCCGGAAAGACTCCGAAGATCGACGGCATGATTGAAAAAGGCGAATGGGAAGACGCCACGCAATTTTTCGGCGTCAAGGACTGGGTTCCGCAGTTCTCAGCAACCACCGACCCGCGGGATCTTTCACTCCATGGATACGTAAAGCACGACGGAGAGCGCCTCTACTTCGCCTTCGATGTGACTGACGACGTTCTATACGGCATCGACACGCCGCGCTGGCTTCCCGGCAACAATGCGCAGGCTCATGAGCTGACGCCGCAAGGCTGGCCGTGGTTCGGCGATGAGATGGAACTGCTGGTCAACGCGACCAACAAGTGGAAGGACAACGAAACGGCGGCGGGCAACGGCTCAAGCTGGCAAATGGTGTGCAATCTGACCAAGTCGAGGCTGGGCGGGATTGGCGCCGCCGGTTTGCTGGAAGGAGAGCCGCGCCGTGATCCGGAGGCGTGGCGCACCTACCAGAAATGGATTGAATCGGGGGCGATGGAATGTGCCGCCGCGGTGAAGCCTGGAGGCAAGGGATATATCATGGAATGGGCGGTTAGCTTTGATCCCTGCCTGGAAGTGGAGCCGGGGAAATTCTATTCGCCGGCCATGGGAAATCGCCCGATGGGATTGAATATCGCGCTCGGCGATCTGGACGAGAAAGAAAAGGGCGAAGGGAACTTCGGCAATTTTCACCACGAGGATTGGTTCGCGGGCGCCAAGAACGTGCGCACGCAATTGCGACACTGGTGAACGCTATGGATGATGTCAGACCTGTACAAGCCGCTGGAGGCCAAACCGCAGACGCCGGTCCGGAAGAAACCGTCGAAGAGCTCGCCAAAAAAATCGACTACGAAATCCTCGAAGCGGCCCTGACGGAAAAGCAGCTTTACACGGCTTGTTTGGTGGCGCGGCAACACGGGCTGGGCTCGGTGGTGGTTCGTCCCTGCGACGCCGATTCCGCGATGCGCTTTCTGAGCCTTGGCGTGGTGAAAGTGGCAAGCACGGTGGGGCATCCGTTCGGATCGAGCAACACCGGAGTGAAAGTCTACGAGGCGCGGGACCTGCTGCGCCGCGGCGTGAAACAGATCTGGGCTTATCCAAATCCGGGGAAGCTTTTTTCCCGCCATTTCCAGCACCTGGAAGTGGAATTGATTCAAATTGCCGATTCGTGCCTGGAATCGGGTGCAGTGCTCAAGATCGTGGCCGACATCGCCATGATAGACGAGGAAATGAAAATCATTCTGTGCCGGATGGCCAAACGCGTGAAGGCTCACTATATTTGCGCCAGTGAACCAAGGGACCTGGAACTGTTCCGAAAGTACTGCGGGGAACTTGTGAAAGTGCAGTGCGGCGGCGTAGATACGCTGGAGCGGGCGCGGCAGGCGCTTGCTGTTGGCTGCGAAAGGATCTCCACCAGAGATCCCGAAGCCATCCTCAACACGCTGGCCGCGGAACGCGCCTCCCGCGCCGCCACCAACTCAGCTCAGGGCTGAAGCCCAGCTTCGAAGTGGTTGACAAACTGGAGGAAGCGGGACATCTCGGCTATCGTCTTGGCGCGGAATCGAATGGTTCGCGCTTCAACGCGTCCGAAAATCGGCAGCAGCTCCAGGACCTCCGCGGGGCGGTAGGCCTGAAAGCGGACGTCCACATCCACCGGGGTTTGCAGGACGTGCGGCTTGCGCTTGGCTCTGGCCTGGACCGCGTCGAAAGCTTTCTGCCGGATCACTTCCCGCCCGGCTTCCGGAGTCATTGTCCTGGCGGAGTGAAAACTTAACGCCCATTTGACTACCGCGGTTTCGACCTCGCCCAGCAACTGACGGGCTTCCGCTTCGACGGCATCGTCTCCCGACACCAACAGAACGGGCACGCCAAACTCCCCCGCGATGGCTGCGCTGAGTGCCAACTCGGACACGGGCTGCCCGTTGAGGAAAACGCCTGAAAAACGGGCGCTTGAAATGGTGTGAGCCCGAACTCCCCTGAGATTGGCGGCGCCAGTGTGATAACCGAGGCAGAATGCGCCGTCGAAGCTGGAGTCGACTCCCTGCATCATCATGAGCGGCCGCGGCCAGGAACGCACTACAGTCACGTCCTTGGGAAGCATTTCGATCAGCAGGTTCTCCCCATTACCGTGCGAGTCGGCAACAACGAATTGCGTTGCGCCAGCCTGGCGTGCGCCTTCGATGGCAGCCAGCACTTCGCGCGTCATGAATTCACGAAAGCGCGCATACTCGAAGCCACTGGGACCAAGCTGGTCGCCAGTCACTACGCCGGCAACGCCTTCCATGTCGACCGAGATGAAGATGCGAACATTGCGCGGCTGCGCGGCGACGATAGCCGCTAATCCCAACAATAAGAACAGGTAACGCATATGGTTGGGGATTGTAGCAGAAGCGGCTCCACAGTTTCCTTACGGAAAGCTTACCGAACGCCCAACGACTCTTTGCGGCCGTGGCCACATAGTAGACACATGATGATTAACGGAGAAACACGGAACACGGCCTACCGGCATGCAGTGGTAATGGGAGGAAGCATGGCGGGGCTGACGGAGGAAGCGCGGGCCTGAGCTTCGGAGGAAAGCGGCGGCTCCCGACAGGATACAATACAGTAAGGAGCGCCCCTTTGGAAATTGTCTGGATGATTCTGATCGCCGCCGCCGCGATTATTCTCAGCCGGTTCACCGGCGGCGGCTGAGCGCCTCGCGGGCCCGGTTCGGGCTCTTGCCAGTAAAACATCACATCCCCTTATTTCCATACCCCTCGCCGTGGACTTTCGTCCATCAGGTGTATACTTTCAGTTGCAGCCAATACCCCAGGGCATATAAAGAGTGGAGGCCCGTGGACTTCGTTTGCTGTTGAACCAGGAAGTTTATGATGTTATGGCAATGTAGTTCGCGTTGAAGTGCGGTTCTGGTGTACATAGTGGAACCAGATTAGGTGGCGCTCGGATGAACCAACAAGTGGGAGACCACAAAAGTTCCCGTAGGGAACTGCTCAGGACCGCCGCGCTCGCTCCGCTAGCCGCCATGCTGCCGCCTCAGCCGGCGCGACGGCCCAACATCGTTCTGATTGTGGCTGACGACCTTGGTTACAACGACGTCGGCTTTCACGGCTCGGCGGATATCAAGACGCCGTACCTCGATGCTCTTGCACGCGGCGGGGTACGGTTCACCTCGGGCTATGTCTCACACCCGTTTTGCAGCCCGAGTCGCGCGGGTTTTCTGACCGGCCGCTATCAGCACCGTTTTGGGCATGAAAACAACATGCTATTCAACATCGAGGATCAGGAGAAGGGTCTCCCGCTAAGCGAACGGACGCTTTCGGATGTACTTTCCGAAAACGGCTACGCCACCGGGCTTATCGGAAAATGGCACCTCGGCTCCCATCCGAAGTTCCATCCCACAAAACGGGGATTTCGCGAAATGTTCGGGTTCGTGGGGGGCGGTCACGATTATCTCAACCCCGGGTCCGCCGACGAGAAAAAGATGGAATTGCTGCTTCCGATCCATCGGGAGGACGGAAAGGCCATTAACGAAAAGGAATACCTTACGACTGCGCTCGGGAGAGAGGCCGCCGCTTTCGTCCGCCGCCATGCTGCCGACCCATTCTTCCTATACTTGGCCTTCAACGCGCCGCACACCCCGCTTCAGGTTACGCAGGAGTGGCTGGACAAATTCTCTTCCATCGCCGACCCGAAGCGCCGCGCTTATGCCGCCATGGTGAGCACCATTGATGACGCCGTCGGTAGAGTGGTTACTGCCGTGCGCGAGTCGCGATTAGCCGATAACACGCTTATCGTGTTTTTCAGCGACAACGGCGGCCCCAGGGAAAACGCCTCCAACAATCGTCCGCTTCGTGGAACCAAGCGGACTCTGTGGGAAGGCGGCATCCGCGTGCCATTCGTCGTCAATTGGCCGGGGCGCATCCCGGCAGGCAAAACGCTGGATGACCCGGTGATCGCGCTCGATCTGTTCCCAACGGTTCTCTCGGCCGCGGGAATTCCCATCCCGAAGGACCGCAAAATAGATGGCGTCAACATCATGCCCTATCTCCAGGGAGGGGTGGCGCCGAGGCGGACTCTGCATTGGCGGGCCTTTGGCGGAGCGTTCCATGCCGTCCGGGATGGCCGCTGGAAACTGCTTCAGGCCGAGGGAAAGGCGCCCGCGCTCTACGACCTGCAAAAGGACGTTTCAGAGTCAGTAAACTTGGCCGCACGCGAACCCAAAATCCTGGCGCACCTCGATCACGCCCAAAAAGCGTGGAACAGTGAGATGATCAGGCCGCTGTGGCCGGATCATCAATACGACTTGCGTCCGGAAACCCGGAAGCTGTTGTACGAAGAGCAATGATCGGTAAGCCCCGGAGGTGATGATGCGCGTTCCTGGTTTATGGATTGGCCTGCTGCTGTTCGGGTGGCAGGCATTCGCCCAAGGCAATGGTACCGTCCTCGGAGTGATCGACGACAAGTCCGGCGCTGTCATTCCTGGCGCCAAGGTAACTCTGGTCAACACCGGAACCGGGCTGCGGCACGCCGCACAGTCCGATGAGTCCGGCCGGTATTACGTATCCAGGCTTGATGTTGGCGTCTATCGGGTTGAAGTCGCCGCTCCTGGCTTTCGAACAGCTTTACGCACGGGGATTAATCTCACGGCCGAGCAGACCTTGCAAGTGAACGTGTCCCTCGAGGTCGGAGAAGTGACGGAGTCGATCACCGTCTCAGGAGGTGTCGTATCCATCGACACGTCCACGTCGACCGTCCGGTCGGTCATCCGGCGCGAACTAATCCAGGATCTACCTCTGAACGGGCGCAACGCCCTCCAGTTGCAAACGTTGCTTCCCGGAGCCGTCAATCACGCGGGGGCACGGACGACATTTTCGCAAGAGGAGGGCATATCAGTGAACGGAGCTCGCGGCAGCGATAACAACGTGCTGTTGGATGGCGGAACCAACAATGACGCCTACGCGGGCACTCCCAATACCATGCCCAATCCGGACGCGCTTCAGGAATTCACGGTGCTCAGCAGCACCTTCAGCGCAGAGTACGGCCGCGGCGCCGGCGCGCTTGTTTCCGCAGTCACCCGGAGCGGTACCAATCAGTATCATGGTACGCTCTATGATTTCCTTCGCAATGATGCGCTTGATGCACGTTCGTTTTTTGGACACCGCGGTCTGGTGGACAAGCCGAAATTGCGGCGCAACCAGTTCGGCGCGGCCATTGGCGGACCCGTAAAACGCGACAAGACATTCTTCTTCGTCTCCTGGGAATCGCTTCGGGAGCGGAGTTCAATCACCAATACAGGCCTGATCGTTCCAACGTCCCAGGAGCGCTCCGGGGACTTCAACGACACGGCCCGGAAACCCAATGACCCGCTAACGGGACGTCGCTTTCCGAACGACATCATTCCCACCTCCCGCATCTCGCGCGCGGCTCGATTGCGCGAGGAGATCCTGGTACCGCTGCCGAATTTCGGCGGAAATCAGTTTGTCTACAATAGCCCGGGAACCGACGACCGCAACCAGTACGTAGGGCGGCTCGATCACGCCTTCAACGACAATCAGCGCGTCAACTTCAGCTACTTTTACTCCTTGGCCGATCAGGCAGTGAACTTCAACATACCGCTCTCCAACGGCACGGTGAACTGGATCAACAACCGGCTCACCGGCGTCTACACGAACGTTCTCTCACCTTCCGTGGTGAACGCATTCACATACACGATGAACTTCGCGGACGTAAGCCGGTTTCCGGATCCCATTCTTCCGGACCGCTTCCCTGGAAAGCCGCCGGGAATCGCACCCGGCTTCCGGTACTCCGATATCGGCGTCCGCACGCAGTCGAGCAATCCCCAGTCCGTCATGGGCACTCGCCTGGGGAATATCTCCGGATACTACAACATCAACGGGATCAATCTCGTGGATGATCACCCGCGCGTGCATGAGTTCCGCAATTCGGCGACGGTCGTGCGCGGCGCGCATCTGATGAAGTTTGGCGGTGAGTACACCACGAGCGAAGTCGACCGGGTGAACAACTTCGAGATGGATGGGGCATCGTTTGCCTGGAACGCGTCCAAGACGGGTAACGGCTACGGGGACTACTTGCTGGGCCTTCCTTCCAACTATCAGCAGTATTCGCAGCTGCGGACTCTGAACCAATCTCGAATCGCCGGCTTGTTTGCCCAAGACGACTGGAAAGTGACACCGGCGTTTACGCTCAATCTCGGCATCCGCTGGGAGCCGGGATTCGGCATCTGGGACGGGCGCGACGAGATGATTGCCTTCCGTCCGGGACAGCAATCGAGGCAGTATCCAAACGCGCTTCCGGGTATGGTGTATCCCGGCGATGCTGGAATTTCGAGAACCACCCACCGCATCGACTGGAACAACTTCGCTCCCCGCGTGGGCTTCGCATGGCTGCCGTTCGGGACGAATTCGAAGACCAGCATTCGGTCGGCATACGGGATCTTCTACAATACCGGCGGACGTGGTTTTCTACTGAATGAAACCCAGCTCAATCAGCCTTTCGTTTTGCGGATACAGATTCCCGATCCGCACAGCTTCGAGGATCCGTGGAGAAACCACACGGGCGGGGATCCGTTCCCTTTTCAGCCTCCCCAAACCGCCGACGAAAAGCGCCGGTTTCAGTTCGCAAGACCAACCGCCATCGGACGGTACTTCGGCGCTGACAACGCGACTCCATACGCGCAGCAGTGGAATTTGACCCTTCAACACGAAGTGTTGCCAAGCACAGTGTTGTCGGCCGGCTATGTCGGTTCCAAAGGAACCCGGCTGATCATCAACTACGAGGTGAACACGGCGGCTTTCCTGCCCGGCAACGGTCCCGACGGCCGTCCGTTGTCGACAACAGGTAACATCGACGCCCGCCGCCGCTACCAGGGATTTCAAGGCATCAACGCGGCGGAAACGATTGGCAACTCGTCATACCACAGCTTCCAACTCACGGCGAACCGGCGATTGTCGCGAGGCGTGTTCTTCATGGCGAACTACACGCTCTCCAAGAGCCTGGATTTGCAATCTCTCGACCGGAATGCCGGTACGCCCCAGGACTCCAGCAATTTCCGGTTGGATCGTGGGCTATCGGACTTCGATCGGCGGCACGTTTTCGTTACGTCGTTTCTGGCCGAAATTCCGAGTCCATGGCGGAAGGGGGCGGCGCGGGTCCTGACGGCCGGCTGGCAGATGAACGGCATCTACAACTATTCCGCAGGTAGTCCGCTCAACGTGATACCCGGAAACGACCGGGCCTTGCGAGGCGATGGCAATCAGCGAGTGAACGTAATTGGAGACTTCAGCCTTCCCACCGGCCGGCCTTTCGATGGGCGGCGGCAGAATTACTTCAACAAAACGGCGTTTGCCGCGGCGCCGATCGGGAGTTTCGGTAACTTCGCGCGCAATGGGCTGATTGGGCCGGGCCGCTACAACCTGGATCTGGCCCTTTTCAAGACCACAACCGTGAACGAGCGCTTTACCGTGCAATATCGCTGGGAGATGTTCAACGCCTTCAATCACGCGAACCTCGGCGATCCTGTGACGAACCTGCTGTCTGCTGCGTTCGGCCAGATCAACACGGTGACCGGCCCGCGCATCATGCAGATGGGACTGAAGCTGCTCTTCTAATTCTCCGGTGTGCGATTCAACGAGTCGTTGTTCTTTCCGTCTGCGGCGGCGGAACGCACCCCGGGAAGTTAACCGTCCTTGTTTTTGGCGATGTTCTTCGCTAAAGGGAACGGCGTGCTCGAGTATGATGTCTTTAGCCGCTGAAGGGAGGTGAAAATGGGAATTGCAAGAAGACACACTTGGCTCCGCTGGATGGTCGTGATCGGAGCGGGGACATTCGCGCTCTTCTCTCAGAACGCGCAAATCACCGGCCGCATAACGGACTCTTCGAGCGCAATCATCATCGGGGCAGGGGTAACAGCGACGAACCAGGAGACGGGCCTCCAGTGGCAGGCGTCATCCAATGAAGCCGGTTATTACACGCTGCCGCTATTGCCGCCGGGCCTCTACCGGATCAGCGTCGAGCGGCAGGGCTTCCGCCCTGTCGTGAGAGAAAAGGTACGCCTCGAGATCGGACAAACCGTACGGCTGGATTTCATGCTGGAAGTGGGAGCGGTGGCCGAGCAGCTAACCGTATCCGGCGAGGTGCCGCGCGTGCAGACCGAGCAGGCGACACTCGGCGCCGTGGTGGAACGGCAGCGCATCGAGCAGCTCCCGCTCAACGGCCGGCACATCTTCACCCTGGTGAAGATCGTCGCCGGCGTGCAGCAGCGCTTCAACAACCTGGATGGTTTTGGCGAGATCCGCAACCAGGACTTCTCGCAAATCCGCTTCAATGGCGGGCCATGGGGCGGAAATCAGTTTTACCTCGATGGCGCGATGAACACGCTGCCGGTATCGAACGAGATTTCCGTTGTGCCTATGGTGGACGCCGTCGAGGAGTTCAAAGTTGAGACTAACGCCCTCAAGGCCGAATTCGGGCAGACCAGCGGAGGGGTAGTGTCGGTGGCCACCAAATCCGGCACCAACGAGTTCCATGGGTCGCTCTACGAGTTTTTCCGCAATGACGCGCTGAACGCGCGCAACGCATTTGCCACGCAGCGCGATCCGCTGACCGGCAAGATCAAGCCTATCCTCCGCTACAACCAGTACGGGGGCACCGTAGGAGGTCCGGTCTGGATCCCCAAACTCTACCAGGGGCGCAACCGCACCTTTTTCTTCGCCGGATACGAGCAATGGAAACACCGCGCCTCGCGCTTCAGCCGCGGCACCGTACCAGTTGCGCGGGAACGCGGCGGTGACTTCTCGGAAACGCGTGACGGGCGGGGCGTGCTGATACCCATCTTTGATCCTGCAACCACACGAGCCAATCCGGCCGGGAGCGGCTTCGTGCGCGACCGCTTCCCAGGCAACGTTGTTCCGCGCGGGCGCTTCGACGCGCTTTCACTCCGCGTTCTCGAATTCATGCCGCAACCCAACGCTATCGCGGACAATCCGTTCACGAACACCAATAATTTCCTTTCGCTCGCCAGCTCACCCACCGACCAAGGCGTCACCAACCTGCGCGCCGATCATCGTGTCTCTTCCGCCGACTCTCTGTTCTTTCGCTACTCCGGGACGCGCAATACCTTCAACGACCGCGGCTTCGGCCTCGGCGCCGCCGATCCGCTGGCGCGCATCGACCAGCGTGACAATCACAACTGGCTGTTGAACCATACGCGCGTGATCAAGCCGTCTCTGATCAATGAATTCCGAGCAGGTCTGACTCGGCAGTATCTCGACTTCCGGCATCCCAGCGTCGGTGAAGAGTGGCCCCGCAAACTCGGTTACCCGAGTATCATTCCGCCCGACCAGTTTCCTATCGTCGCCATCTCGGGCTTCACGGCCTTAAGCCGAGCCGGATTCGCTGGCGGCTTCCGCGCTCAGCACACCGTGCAACTGGTCGACAATTTTACCGCCACGCGAGGCCGGCACCAGTTCAAAGCGGGCTTCGATCACCGCTGGATCCGGCAGAACTGGCTGAATAAGAGCGATCCGTCGGGCCGCTTCGATTTCGGCACGGACCTGACCAACAATCCGCAGGCGCCCCCCGGAACCGGTTATGGACTTGCAACTTTTCTTCTAGGTGAGGTCTCAGGCGGACGCCTGCGCACTCTTCCCCACTTCTCGTTCCACGCCTGGACCAGCAGCCTCTACTTCCAGGACGACTTCCGCCTCACCCCGCGCCTGACTCTAAACCTCGGTCTGCGCTATGACTTGAATTCCGCGCCGGTGGAGCGATTCAACCGCTACTCCACGTTCGACCCGTACCTGGCGAATCCCGACACGAGAATGGCTGGCACGATGCGCTACGCCGGAGTGAACATGGACCGCCGGTTCGTGAGCCCAGATCGCAATAACCTCGGTCCGCGCTTCGGTTTCGCCTGGGACGTGGCGGGCAACGGCAAGACCGCCGTGCGCGGCGGTTACGGCATAGTCTACATGATGACTGACGCTTCCGACGTCCGCGGCGATAACCCTAGCGCTCTCGGTTTTTCGGCGGACACGAACTTTCTTTCGCCGACACTCGGTCCATTCCGCGCATTTCAGTTCAGCCAGGGGCCGCCGCAACTTGTGCGGCCGCTCGGCGCGCAAGGCGGGTTGTCCGCGTTTCGCGGTCAGAGCCTGACTTATCAGGACCGAAACGGGCCTACGCCTTACTTGCAGCAATGGAACTTCACGCTTCAGCGGCAAATTCCAGGGCAGTTTGTCGTCACAGCCAGCTACGCGGGCAACCGCGGCATCAAGTTGTTCGGCGCGGGTTACAACGTGAACCAGCTCGACCCGGTGCACTTCGCGCTTGGCCTGGCGTTGCAAAACCAAGTGCCGAACCCGTTCTTCGGCCAAATTCCGGCGGGCGGCATTTCAGGGCGTACGGTGCCGCAGTCGCAGGTCTTGCGCCCGCTGCCGGATTACCTCGAAATCGACATTTGGCAAAACCACGGCGCGGCGTCAACCTACCACTCGATGCAGCTTTCGGTCGAACGCCGGTATTCGAAGGGCCTCAGCCTGCTGATTTCCTACACGAACGGAAAACTGATCAATGACGCCAGCTCTACTGCCCTGACCAGCGGAGGAGAAAGTGACTTCCGGATCGGGCGTATCGACCGGCGGCTGGACCGCGCGATCGACCGCGATGATGTGTCGCAGCGGCTGGTGGGAAGTTTGGTCTATGAACTCCCCTTCAAACTGCGCGGACCCGCCCGGCACGCGGTGAACGGCTGGCAGATCAACACGATTGCAACGGGACAGTCGGGTATCCCGCTGCGTGTTCGCGGCGCGTCCAATTTCACCGGAATCAATTGGCCCGATATGGTGCGCGATCCGTCTCTTGGATCCTCCGAGAGAAGCGTCCTGCGCTGGCTGGATCCGGATGCCTTCCGCAACCCGGCCAACTTCACCATCGGCAATGTGGGCCGGACATTGCCCAGCACAAGGGGACCTGGCCTTTTCGACGTGGCGCTTTCGGTCTTTAAGATCTTCCAGGTCGGCGAAAAAATCCGCATGGAGTTTCGCGCTGAGGCGTTCAACGCTTTCAACCACGTCAACTACAATGATCCCAACACGACGTTTCGCCCGAATGCCCAAGGGCTGAATGTGAATCCCGATTTCGGCAGAATCACCGCCGCCCTGAACGCCCGTGCCCTCCAATTTGGGCTGCGTCTGGCTTTTTGAAGGAGCCCTCGATGAAAACTCTGGCTTTCCTGTTCGCCGCCGCCTTGGCCGCCGCCGCGGCCGAGCCCATTGCCCCGTGGAGCAGCGGCGTCACGGTGCGGCCGCTGATCCCGAACGCCGGGCGGCACCTGATTCACGCCTACTTCAATATCTCGCCGGAAAGCCCGGATGGCCGGTGGGTGGTGTATTACAGTTCCCCGCAACGGGAAGGATACCAGGGTGAGGTACGCATCCTGGAGCGGGCGACTGGGAAGGAGATCGTTCTCGCGCGCAACGTGACAACCGAGGATGCACACCGTGCAGCATGCCAGCAGTGGGTGTCGCGAGGCGAGCGCGTCGTTTTTCACGATCTTCGCAGTGGCGAGTGGGTTGTGGCTACGGTTGAGGTCGCATCAGGCAAGGAGCGTGTTCTGGCGCGCGACCGCCTGGTGGCGTGGGGAAGCGCCATTCATGACTTCGTTCCGATTTACGGCAAGCACTGGGCCCCAGGAAAACACCGGGACCTCGAGCTGCTTAACGTTGTCACCGGCGAGATCCGCAAAGTGGTCACCGCCGATCAGGTCAAACTCGCTTATCCCGAGTTGATCGCCAAAGAGTTCGGTGAGCGGCCCATCTCTATCTTCTTTCCAATCCTGAGTCCGGACGCCAGCCGGGTATTCTTCAAGATCGCCACGCCCACCGGCGGCGACTACCGCAGCACACAAGCCAGCCATCGCGAGCAAATCTACGCCTACGATCTTGCGAAGTCACGCTTTCTATTCGGTGACGGCCGCTGGGGCCATCCGGCGTGGCATCCAGATTCACGAACGCTCATCAACTCGCCGAACATGCTCTGGGACAGCAATACAAGTAAAGCTCGTCCCATTCCGGACTTGCCGGTTTTCCGCGGTTCGCACCCATCGATCAGCCCAGATGGCGAGTTGTTCGTCACCGACTACACAACCGCAGTGAAGGGCCAGTGGGCCGTGGCGGTCGCGGAGATAGCCGGCACGAGACACCGCGAACTGCACCGTTTCGACAATTCGAAGGGAGCAAACTCCTGGCGAGTGTCCCACCCGCACCCCGTGTTCAGTGCCGACGGCCGTCGGGTCTACTTCAACGTGAATGACGGTCCCTGGACTCGTCTGATGGTGGCGGAGGCGGGCTCAACGCAGACTTCAAGACGCTAGCAGCGGCCGCTGCTTCCCGCGGGTCGAAGTTTGCATTGAGGCTGAGGGCCTTGCGCAACAATTCCGCGGCTTTTTTCACGTCGCCTCTTGCGTGGGCTATCATGCCGGCATGATAGAAGAAGAGCGGCTCCGGCGTACCTGCGCGAAGAGCTTGCCCCGACGCTTTGGCGGCCTCTTCGATGCGGCCGGAACGGAACAGCACCCAGGAGTAGGCGTCCCAGGTGTAAACGTCTTTGCGAACCGCCAGATCGGCCTCCACCGCCTCGAGCGCCTCCGACATCCGCCGTTGGTGGTTGGCATAAATCAGGCCGAGCTGGCGGTTCGCTTTCTGGCCGCCGGCCGCCTCCAGCGTGGCGATCAGATCTGCTCCGGCAAGCTGTTTCCGCATTTCCCGCTCATCTCCGGTGACCTCATACAGGTCAGCTAGAGCGCCGGCGTATTCCACCAGAGGGGCCATGGATTGTGCTTTTTTCAGGCTGGCGATGGCTGAAGGGAACTCGCGGCGCGCCGCATAAACACGACCCAGTCCCGCGTGCGCCGAATGCATTCCGGCAAAATGCTGGAGAGCTGTTCGATAGGCGCTTTCGGCCGGATCAAGCTTCCCGGACTTGAAGTAGAGATGGCCCAGCTCCACCAGACACCAGGCGGTATTCTCGTGGCCCGGACGTCCGGCCCGGACGGCGCGCTGCATCATGTCAATTGCGCCTTCCATGTCGCCGGTGATGTAGCGATACCAGCCAATGCGGTTGTAGCTCATCAAATCCGCGCGCAGGTCAACCATGCGCTGATAGGCATCCTCGGCGGCGTCATACTGGCCCATTTCCATGAGCGCGTCGCCGAGGGTGGCCCAATTGACCGCATCATCGGGCTTGCGTTTGGCAAGCTTTGCCGAGTTTGCTGCGACGGCGGGGAAGCGATGCTGGAAAAGATCGATTTCATTCTGAACGAGCAGCGCTTCATAGTTTTCCGAATCGGACGCGAGAACTTTCGATATCAGCTTCTGGGCCCGGTCAAGGTAACCGTAATCGGTGGTCTCTCTCATGCGGCTGAGATAAGTCTTGGCAAGCTGGGTTGGATTTGGCTGGCTGTCTGGCTGCCGCTTCACTTGAGTTGCGGTCAGCGCCGAGGCCGCTTCCCGGGATTCGGGAGCCAGCTTCAAAGCCTCGCGCGCGAGTTCCGCGGCGCGCCCCGGGTTCGACGGGCGAGTGAGCTTTGCGATGCGGGCCAAGGCATAGGCGCGCTCCAGGTTCTCCGATTGCGGTGTTGCCTTGTAAAGATCGTTCAACATGATTAGAGCGCCTTCGGTGTCGCCGAATGCCTCCCGCAACTCGGCGGCTCGGCGCATCGATTCCCGGTTCTGCGGGCGCAGGCGTAACATCCAATTCGCTTCGTTCTCGGCTTCTTTGATTCGGCCAAGAGCCTGGTAGACCGTGGAAAGATACCCGTAGATTTCCACGTCGTCGGGCACTTTTTTATTCAGGGCCTTGGCCAGATTCAAGGCAGCCGGATAGTCCTCGCCTAGCAGCGCGGCGAAGGCTTCGAGCTTGCGCGCGATGAAATTGTCCGGCTCCCGCTCAAGCACAGTGGCAACGTTCGATTTGGCCTGAACAAGCAGAGCCGGCTCGCCGGTGAAGCGGAACCGATCCAGTTGCGCTTGCGCCAGATCCAGACGCCGCATCAGGTTCGCCGGCTCTTTGAGGAGGGAAGATTCCAGCAGCGAGATCCGCGAATCGGAAGCGGTGAGCGCCGCCGCGATCAACAAAACCGACAGTAGCCATCTCATCATGTTTCCCCTCCATTCACGGATCTCGCTCTCACCGTTACCTTACGGGCCCGCCGCCCGTTTCACCCGGGTCGATGTGCCGGCGGTCGCGGCCGCTCGGACAATAGCCGACGTAAGGGAATTCGGGAGTATAGGGCTGATCGTCCACATTAACGCCGTCGCCGAGGCGGTTATTAGGGAAGCGATTGAAGCCTTCCACCAATACGCCGCCAACGACCACGCGCAAGGCGATGTCTGTCACATCGTCCTGAAGCCGGCGCCCATTGGGGAAGCCGGCCGGATCACCACCGATCAAACCAAGCCGGTTGATCTGATCCGGTGGCGTGGCTGGGACGCCCGTATTCAGCCGCAACAGGTCCGCAACCGGACCGGCCGGCGTGCCGCGGGCGGCAATCGGCGGTGCATAAGTTACCAGAGGCAATAGGTCCGCTCTGGGCGGAGGCGGAATAGCCACTACGCCCCCGGTGGCCGCGTTGACCAGCCGTGCCAGCAGCGGGTCGAGGGCGAAGTCGGCGAATTGAGCATCATTTCGTGGCTGATCCATGCTGAAACGATCCTTGGAGCCGGTGCCGATGATCAGCTCATTGATCAGCGGATTGGCCATGCGCTGCACCTGGCGAATGTCGCCGGAGGTCGCCAATGGATCAGGAGAACGGCGGACCGTAGTCATCGGACGGCCCGTTGTGGCCCATACGCCGATAGTTGCCGCGATCGATGTCGCCGGCTCGCGGCGGCCAGTGCTGGTAAGCATTTCGATGGGCACTTCGACAGCAATGGTGTTCACAGCGTAACCGGACACCGTGTCGCTGGCGAAATTACGATTGGCGCGGTCCTCTTCATCGGTGAGGACGCCGGGAACTCCGCTGCCGAGCGTGCGGAGGTTGAGGGTATCAAAGGCTGCCCCCAGGTCAATCCAGAACGCATCGTCGGTAGTGCCCGCGAATACTTTTATGTTCTCTGGCGTAGTGTAGGTTCCCTGCTTGTAAAGAGCCGCATAATCCATGGTTCGCGGACCCGCGTTGGCCGGAACCGCGTAGAACTCCTGCCCGTCCGCGCTGCGCAGCCTCTGGCCGGCACTGTTGCGGATGAGGGTGACCTGGTAACGCTGACGCTGACCGAGACCAGGTGAATCAAACGAGGTGATTCTCGGCGGAATCAGCAAAGTTCCCGGACGCACCGGAGCCGGAGAATTCATCGGAGCCGTAACGCCGTCGCCCGCGCCCGCAAACACCGTAAAGACTCCCGGCAATCGCTGTTCATTGTGAAACTGGAATTGAAAGATAACGTCCTCGACGGCATCGTTATTGTTGTCGATCTTAATCTCGTAAACAACGCCATCGTCGAACGGAAAGTAGTTGGGTCCGTTGGCCGGTTCGAGCAAGGGGTCAACGCCCATGATCAAGGTCACTTTCTCGGGCTGCTGATTCGGCCTTTGATTGGGACCGTAGGAAACAAACGCATAAACATCGGTAATATCAGCCTTGTGATCCAAGGCGGTGACGGGGGCTTCGCGGTGGTTCGCAGCCGGCAGGGGCAAGGGAAGGCTCATAATGAGCGCCAGCCCCGTGGCGACAACCGATTGTACAGTCCGCATTTCTGCTCCTCTCCTTTTCTCTCTATGTGAATACACCACCGCCGAAAAGGCACAAGGATTGCGTTTCGTTCGCCGACCGCTCACCCCAGCCGGGCGGATGGTGGGCTCCCAGATCTCAGGAACTCAACCATGCATACGATCAAGGTGGTGAAGGCGGATTCAGTTATCGTCGAAAAAATTACAGGGAATCTCAGCCGCCAAGAAAGGAACCCAGCCTGGCGACGGCCTTCTCGAGAATGGGGCGCTCGGCCGCGTAGCAGATACGAACGGAACCTTCCCCGCCCGCGCCGAACGCCACACCCGGGGCAAGGCCCACCCTATGTTCGACCAGGAGGCGTTTGCAGAAATCGAAGGAGTCGGTGAGGCCTTCGATCTTTGGGAACAGATAGAAGGCGCCTTCGGGTCTTGGCACGGTAACTCCCGGCATTTTACCGAGCTGGGCCATGAGGAAATCGCGATTCTCCTTGAGGCGGACAAGCATTTCCTTAAGGGCCTGCTCGCCCCACAGCAGAGCGGTTTCCGCCGCGCGCTGGGCAAAGCTGGGGGCATGAGAAACGATGAACTCGTTCAGTTGCGCGGACTTTTCCGCCAGCTCGGGCGGAGCGATGAGCCATCCCACGCGCCAGCCTGTCATGCACCAACTCTTGGAGAACGACTGCACGACAGCGACCCTGTCCTCGGGGGCTGCTTTCTTTAGAATCGTGGGCACCGGCGCGCCGAGCTTGGGGCCGCCGTAGTAGAGCCTCTCATAGACTTCGTCGGCCAGCAGCCAGATGCAGTATTTGCGGCTCAGAGCGAGTAGCCTGTCCTGATCTTCTCCAGTCGCGACCCAGCCGAGCGGGTTGGAAGGCGAAGTATACAGGATTAAGCGCGTGCGGGGCGTGATAGCCGCCTCGATGGCGTCGAAGTCGATCGTGTACCGGTCGCCCAAAAGCGGGTGCGGGATCTGCTTCACATCGGCGTTTGCCATGCAGATGATGGCGGAACCGTTCGGCCAGGCGGGCGTGAGTACGATGCCTTCGTCGCCGGGATCGAGCAGGCATCGAATGGAGACGTTCAGAGCCTGGACTCCGGAAGTAGTGATGACAATGCGGGTGGCGGGGTCGAGGCCTACGCCGTGGATCTCCTGGTAGTAGCGGGCCAACGCCTGGCGGGTCGAGGGCAGTCCTGCGTTTTCCGTGTAAAAAGTGTAGCCGTCGGCCATGGCTTTTTGAGCGGCCCGTTTGATGAACTCGGGGGTAGGAATGTTGGATTCCCCGAAATAGAGTCGCAACACCCGTTCCTCGTTGCCGGTGGTCCCGGCATCCATCTTCATGGCCAGTTCGCCTAATTCACGGATCCGCGAATAAGGGACAGCCAGGGCCGAAGCGGCCAAAGCTCGATTTTGCATTCCCTTTCAGGATACGATGCAGTTGATGACACCCATGATCCTGATTTTCTTTATGGCGACGGGTGCGGCTTGGGCCACGCTCGTGTGCGATTTGAGCAAGTACGCGCCTCAGGCGGAGCTGAGGGCAGAGCTTAAGGGCGACGCGCTTCAGGTGAACTGGCAAGGGGAGCGCGGGCAGATGTTGCGCACCACGTTCGGTATCGACCAGGGACAGCCCGTGATTGGTGAGCTGAGCGTGCTCAAAGCGGGAAAGTGGATCGCGCTTGGCACCGCATTGCGGCCCGAGTTCCACGTCACCAGCGGATTGCGGCGTATATCGAACCAGCAGTTATCCCCGCTTAAGGCATTGGGACCCGTAACAGAGGAATTGATCGAGCGCGAGAAATGGAAAGTTTTCTGGGACGCGCCCCTTAACGTGGGCGGCGGGGAGGGCAGGAATCCCGGGACGCCCCGGCGACCGGAGGAGATCCGGCGCGCCTCGGCCACTTACAATGCCACCGGGTGCGAGGTGCGGACAGAAGGGGCGCGGATTGAAGTTACGTTTCCCGGCCTCTCCATGGGCATCTTTTCCGGACGCCTGGTTTTCACGATGTACCGTGGATCGAACCTGCTGCGACAGGAAGCGATTGTCAAGACAGAGGAGCCCTCGGTGGCTTACAAGTACGAGGCTGGTCTGACTGGATTTCGCATCGGGCAAGCCAGACGGGTGATTTGGCGCGACGTGGCGCGGGCATGGCAGAAATACGAATTCGGCGGCGCGCCGAACAACGATCGAGTTGCGTTGCGGGCTCGCAACCGTCTGGCGATCGTCGAAACGGGGGAAGGCTCGCTGGCTTTCTTCCCGCCTTCGCACAAGTTTTTCTTCGCACGCGAGATCGAGTTGAACCTGGGCTACGTGTGGTTTCGCAAAGATAATGCCGAAACGTTTTCAGTAGGCGTGCGGCAGGCGGACCGCGAGGAGATGTACCGGCCGTACGGAGCCTCCGAGGAAGTATGGCGGCGGCGCGTGGGCCAATCGCGCGGCTTCGCGGAGGGCAACTTCGCGCTTTACAACGCGCCTCCGGGGACGTGGCAGCGCATGGCCGCTTACTATCTGCTGAGCGCCGAGAACGGCGAGCGCACACAGCAGGCCGTCATGGCTTACACCCATGATGACCGCTTCAAAGCCGTGCCTGGCTACCAGGTAGCGGTAAGCCATTTCCACACTCACTTCAACGAACTGTTGTCCGACGCGGGCAGCCTGGATGTGCAGCCGGGATGGCTTCCCGTGTTCAAGGCCCTGGGCATTAACATCGCGATGATGTCGGACTTCCACGGCGACGGTCACCCGAAGGATCACGGGCCGCTCCGATACAAGGAGCAGAAGGTGTACTTTGAAGGCTGCCGGAGGCATTCCGATACGGATTTTCTGATCATGCCGGGCGAGGAGCCGGATGCCCATTTCGGCGGCCATTACACGATGGTGTTTCCCAAGCCGGTCTACTGGACCCACGTGCGCAAGGACGGGCAGCAGTTTGTCGAGCAGCACCCGGAATACGGCAAGGTGTACCACGTGGGTTCGGCCAAGGAAGAACTCGATTTGCTGAAGGCGGAAGGAGGGCTGGTCTGGCAAGCGCATCCACGCACGAAAGGATCGAGTGGGCATCCGGAAGCGATTCGCCACACGGAGTATTTTCTGAGCGACCGTTATTTAGGCGGGGCGTTTCAATCGCTGCCCGCGGATCTGTCGGAGAAGCGGCTGTGTGAATCGCGCTGTTTCGGAACGCTCGACGATATGAACAACTGGGGCGCGCCGAAGTACATGATTGCCGAAGGCGACACGTACCAGAAGTATCCCGACGACGACACTTACAGCCATCTGATTGTGAACTACGTCAAACTCGACCGGCTACCGCGGTACGACGAGGACTGGAGTCCGATTCT
>Ga0187893_10002309_pt1 | contig 42317 bp, 38 predicted proteins | sample MA1701074metaG_FD_139574 | JGI IMG/M metagenome (GOLD analysis project Ga0187893, IMG submission 139574) | White microbial mat communities from a basaltic lava cave in the Kipuka Kanohina Cave System on the Island of Hawaii, USA - MA170107-4 metaG ... | reverse complement strand
GAAGAACTTGGAGAGGTCGATGACGCCATCCTTCCCGGCCTCTGCCGCCGACAAGGCCTTCTCGAGACGGCCCCCCAACTCGAGCCAGTAGTTGAAGGCGTAGCGGTCGCCGTAGGTCGAAAGGCCGTCCCCATCCACATCGACGGGAGCGTCAAGCCCCGGTCCCGGCAAGGCGGATGACTCGGCCCTCAGTGCGGGAGGAGCGACGAGCTTCACACACACACACACACAACGACGCGTCGTCGAATGGTTCCCATCACAGCACCTTTCCCGGCTGGTGGACAACGAATCCCCCTGGATCGAAGCCCACCAGCACGGGAAACGCTTCAGAATCCGGGGAACAGACAGCCGCCAAGTGGTTGCGATGGTCTCCTGTGCCCGCCGTGGATTCAAGGAATAACTATATTGCAGGCGCAGACCGACCATGACGAAACCACCACGAATCGTGCCCCGTCGAGGATGGCGCCCGAGGCGGTTCGGGGCCTACTTCTTCCGCCGCATTTCGAAGTGCACGGCCTGCGGGTGGTTCGGAGCGGCGTTGAGGGTCTTCCAGTCCTGCGAGATGTGGTCCTTGTCCGAGATCTTCAGGATGAGCTCACCCATGGAATGCTCGTCGCCGCCTTGCCAGTCGGTCTATGAACTTCACGCCAGGTCGAGCGGCCCCGCCCCGCAGTAGTCGGGATTCCCGAACGTGCGAATCCTGTGGCCGAAGCCGTGGGCGAGCGAGAGGAGGAGCCGGTTGTGCGGGACGCCGCGGGCCTTGAACGACCGGCCCATCTTGAAATCGAGCCCGCCGCCGACCAGGACGAACGGGATGTCGTTGAGCGTGTGGGAGTTTCCCTTTCCCAGCTCGTTGGTCCAGACGATGAGGGTGTTGTCGAGAAGCGAGCCGGGTCCCCCCGGCTCGGGCGTCTCGGCGAGACGGCGCGCGAGATACGCGACTTGCTCGCAGTACCACTTGTTGATCCGGGTGAGGTGGTCCTGCGCCTCGGCGTTCGTGTCGGGCTCGTGGGAGAGCTCGTGGTGGCCTTTCGTGACGCCGAGCCAGCGCATCCGCGCTCCGCCGACCGAATTCGTGTACTGGAACGTCGCGATCCGCGCGAAGTCCGCCGTGAAGGCCTCCACGAGGAGGTCGGCCTGCATGGCGCTCAGGCGCGGCATGTTGTCGTTCTCCTCGGCGACGCCCGGCTCGAGCTTCGGCACGGCGTGGCCCACGTCCTTCTGCTCCGGCTCCTTCAATTCCAGCTCCATCTCGCGGACGCGCTCGGCGTGCTCGTCGAGAAGCCTGCGATCCTCCGCGCTGAGCTTCTCGCGGATCTTCCGGAGGTCCTCGCCGAGGTCGTCGAGGACGCTCCGGAGCGATTCGCGGTCCTTCGAGCGCCCGTAGAGCTTCTCGAAAAGCTGGTAGGGGACGTCGATCGGCTCGAGGGGCTTGTTCGCGCCGGCGTACGACAGGCGGGTCCACGTGTCGGCCCGGTTCGGCACCAGGACTCCCAGCTCGAGCGAGCCGAAGCGCGTTCGGGTCGCAGGATCGGCCTGAAGGAAACCCTTGATCTCCTGGTCGATCGAGATGCCGCTCGCCCAGCCCGCCGGGGTGTGGGAGCCGCCTTGAACGTTGCCGGGGAAAAGCTCGATGCCCGTCAACAAGCATCCGATGCCCCGCATGTGGTTGTCCCCGTCGCCGCGGATCTTGTCGCAGACGCCGTGCAGGATCAGAGAGCGGCTCTTCAGCGGCTCGAGCGGGGTGAGGCTCGGCTTCAGAGTGAACTGCTCGCCTTCCTCATCGGGCCAGAACGTGGACGGGACGACCCCGTTCGGGCTGAAGATCACGACCAACCGCTGCTTGCGGCGCCCGCTCTGGGCGAATCCAAGGCTCGGCAGGTTGAGAACGAACGGCACCGCGGCGGCGCTGAGGCCCAGGTCACGGATGAACTGGCGTCGTGTCGCCGGAAGACAGGGAGGGTGTTTCATGTCGTCGCTCTCGATTCAAAACTCCCGGACGAGCCTCGGTTTCCCCTTGTCGGGATGACCCGCCAGGGCCGCGGTGACCGCGATCTCGACGATCAACCTTCTAACACTAAAGCCGCTCGCTTGAAAGGCCTTCCCCAGCTCTGCTGGAGTCTCCGCGCCGTAGGCCAGGATCGGCTGTTTCACGAAGTGGTGGAAGAGCTGCGAAATGAGGGCTTCGTGGACCTCATTGCTCGCCGCCAGCAGCTCGGCCAGCTCCCGCGCCCCGCGGAACTCGCTGGTGGTTCCGGAGCGCGTCTCGTAGTAGCCCCGCGAGTCGATGGGCTTTCCCCTCTCCTCGCCGCGGAAGCGGCCGACGGCGTCGAAGTTCTCGAGCGCGAAGCCGAGGGGATTGATCATCGCATGGCAGGACTGGCAAGCCTTCGGCTCCGTCTGCAGCGTCACTCGCTCGCGCGTCGTCAAGGACGGATGGAGATTCGGAGGGAGCGGAACGGCGGCCTCCGGAGGAGGACGGATGCTCCGGCCCAGAAGGCTCCGGACAAGGAACACGCCGCGATGGATCGGCGAGCTCGCGTCTGGATAGGCGTAGCGGGCCAGGACGTATGGATGAGAGAGGACCCCCGCGCGCTGCATGCGGTCGACTCCGACCTTCTGGAACGACGCATCCGCCGGCAGATCGGCGCCATACCCCGCGCCGAGGCGGCCGTTCAAGAAGAGGTCGCTCGACAGGAGGAGGTCACGGAAATCACCTCTTCTTCCCCAGACCGCGTCGTCGAGGAAGAGGTCCAGCGAAGATCGCAGGTCCGATATGGTGGCCTCGCTGAACTGAGGATACCGCTCGGCATCCTTTAGGAGGTCGTACGCCTGATCGACTCCCAGCCACTGGTGGAAGAACTGCCGCGTCTTGGATCGCGTCCGAGGATCGCGCAGCATGCGCTCGGCCTCTTCCGCGACATGCTCGCGCGAGCCGAGGGCGCCGCGCGCCGCGGCGCCGAGGAGCCGCCCATCGGGGCAGGAGTCCCAGAGCGCCAGCGCAAGACGCGACGCCACGGTGTAGGAATCCGGCACCGGGTGGGCATTCGGGGTATGTCCCTCGACTTCAACCAAGAGAAACCGCGGGGATTTGAAGGCGAGAAGCGCGATCCGCTTGACCGCCGTCTCGAGGTCCGGCGCCCGCGCGACTTGGCGGTCGATGTAGAGCCGCCTCTCCTCTTCGCCGATCGGCCGGCGGAACGCTCGTTCGAGAAGCTGGCTCAAGCGCTCTCGGACCCTGGCCTCACGATCCGTGCCCGTTCTCGACACGCCCCAGAGGGCTTCGAGGTTGCGGCTCAGATAGCCGGCTGCCTCGATCGCCGCCGCGGTCGCGGCCTCGTCCCACGCTTTCGAGATCGACGATCCGCGCTCGTAGCCGGCGCTCCGGTCGTCCGGAGGAAACGCGGTCTCGACGACGTAGACCGGGGCGTAGCTTGCGGGCGAGAGGGCTCGCGCCGGGATCGGCTCGAGCACCCCTCGCGGGGGCTTCCAGCAAAGCTCGATCAAGGTGAGCACCGGCTTCTCGTCGGGCTTTTTCTTCGCGCTGTCGTCGACCCCCTGCTTGCGCGAAGTCAGTTCGAGCTTGACCGGGTACGGGTAGCCCCCCAGGAGGGAAATTCTGGCCGGATGATCGATTTCGTTGCCGGACTTCACCCACGCGTCGATGAGCGGTCTTTCGAGGTCGTTGACCCAGAGCCGTGCCGCGGCATCGGTCCGGACGACGATCTCGTACACCCCGGTGTCCGGAGCGATAACGGAGCCCGTCCAGCGAGCCGTGAAACCGGTCGTCGCGAGCCCATCGAGGTGCGGCGTGGACCTGCCGAAATCGAACCGGACCTGCGCGTCGGTGCGGTCGAGGATCCGGTTTCTGCCCGGCTGGCGGGCGTTGAAGTACTCGCCCCGGAGGCCTCGCTCCGAGCCGAAGGGCGGCGACTCGGCCGATCGCGGCTCGCGGAAGCTGCCGATCAGGTCCGCCATCGTGTTCTGGTACTGGCGGACCGTGAGGCGCAGGGGCTCGATGCGGGGGGGCCGATTGCGAGCCTGGGCGATGGGAGAGTAGAAGGCGCCATGGATATAGGCGGCCACGGCCCGAGCCTCCTCGCCGGCGCACGTTCCGGGGGCATCTTCGGGCATCGACTTCTCGATGTACCGAGCGAGCTGCTGGAGTGATTTATCCCCTACCAGCGGAGCGGGGTGCTTGTCCTTCACCCCCTCGCCGGCCTTGCCGTGACAGGAACCGCATCGCTCGCTGTAGATCCGTTCCCCGGCCGCAACCTCGGCATCGGCGGCCTCTTCGGCGGCGAACGTGGAGGGGGCGGAAGCGGCGATCACGAGAAACAGCCCGAGCGCCGCTTTTCGGGACCGTCCCAAGCTGGGTTCTTTCGCCTTCGGACGCAACGATTGGATCCAGTTTGTCGGGAGAGACAACAGGTTCCGCCAGGAGGGGAGAAAAGTCAAACGGGAAGAACCGGCGGGCTGGTGGGTGAGGGGATCCTGGGGAGTACCGGCAGGGGCCGCGTCGAGACGATGGGCTTTGACAACCGCGCCGCGTACGGGCGACAATTCCCGCCCTTCGAGGAGACCGAACCCTCCATGATTGACCAGAACCTCTCCGTTGACGCTACTTCGCGGTGAAGGCATGCCGGACCGCCGTGTTGGATTATCGGAAGGAACACGGTTTCGAGGAGGAGATCATCCCCATCGATCGCATGGGAGTGTACTGGCGGCGGGGGAGTTGACCCCCCGATCCGACTCTAAGGATTCCATGGAACCGGTTCCGCCGATCCATCCTGCCCCTTCGACCGCATCCATCCCGTGGCACGTCCTCGCCGTCCTCTTCGCCTCGACGTGCATCGTGATCGGCGTCCTCTGGGACATCTCCTGGCACTCGACGGTGGGGCGCGACACGTTCTGGACGGCTGCGCACATGGTGATTTACCTGGGAGGAGTCGTGGCCGGCTGCTCCGCGGGCTGGGTCGCGATCCGATCGACGTTCGGCCGCGATCCCTCCATCCGCGCCGCCTCGATCGGCGTCTGGGGCGGCCGGGCGCCGCTCGGCGCCTGGGTGGCGATCTGGGGCGCGCTCACCATGATCACCTCGGCCGGCTTCGACGACTGGTGGCACAACGCCTACGGCCTCGACGTCGAGATCTTGAGCCCTCCGCACACCGTGCTCGCCTCCGGAATGCTGGCGATCGGCCTCGGAGCGATCCTCCTCGTCCTCGGCGTCCAGAACCGCCTCGAAGGCGCCGCGCGCCGGCGCGCGGGCTTCCTCCTCGCTTACGCGTGCGGCATAGCGCTCGCAATGGCCGCGATCTTCTTGACCGAGCGGAGCCTCCCGAACCAGCAGCGCGGGTACGAGTTTTACCGAGCCTCTTGCATCGCGTATACGTTCTACCTCCTCGTGGCGGCGAGGACCTCGGCGATCCGCTGGCCGGCCACGGTCGCGGCGCTGAGCTGCATGGGGCTCATCCTCATCATGGCCTGGATCCTCCCCCTTTTCTCCGCGCAGCCGCTCCTGGGCCCGATCTACAACCCGGTCGACCGCATGGTGCCGCCCGCCTTTCCGCCGATCCTCGTCGCGCCGGCTGTGGTCTTCGATCTCCTCGCTCGCCGCGAGGGAAAGCCGCAAGGCGGCCTCCGCGACTGGATCTTGACGCCGATCCTCGCCGCGGCCTTCCTCGGGATCTTCCTCGCGGTCCAGTGGAACTTCTCCGCCTTCCTCCTCTCGCCGGAGGGAGACAACTGGTTCTTCCTCGGCACGCGGTTCTTCCCCTACGACACCGAGACAGGCGACTGGTGGAAGCGATACTGGAACGGAACTGCTACGGCGCTCGACATCGGCCTTGCGTTCGTCTGGGCGCTTCTCTTCACGCGGCTCGGGCTCTGGTGCGGCAACTGGCTCGCCCGGGTGAAGCGGTAGATGGCGCGCGCGGTCTTCGTTCTCACGGTTCTGAGCTTCCCGGGGCCTCTTTTGGGCCACATCGGCAGCTCGACGGTCTTTTTCGAGGGAAGCGCCGGTCCGTATCCCGTGCGCGTCGTCGTGCGGCCGCCGGGGGTGATCCCGGGCCTTGCCGAAATCAGCGTGAGGGTCCAGGGCGAAGAAGGTCTCCGCGTGTCGGTGCTGCCTGTCCACGCCGGCGCAGGCCTCGAGGGGGCCCCGCCGGCCGACGTCGCGCGGCCGGTGAGCGGAGAACGGGACCTCTTCACCGCCGAGCTGTGGCTCATGGCATCCGGCGCCTACAGCGTCTTCGTCAAGGTGGAGGGAGCCCGCGGCGCCGGCACGGCGATCGTGCCCCTCAACGCCGTCGCCACGCGCCGGCTCGAGATGGACCTCGGGCTCGGAGCGATCCTCGGCGGCCTCGGCCTCCTCCTTTTTCTCGGCCTCCTCGCCATCGCCCGCGCCGCTGCACGCGAGGGAACGCTCGCTCCGGGCACGGAGCCCGACGCGCGTCGGAACCGGATGTCCTGGGGCGTCGCCGGCGTCGCGGCGGCGATCCTCATCGGGGGACTCTACGGTGGGAGGGTCTGGTGGAAGTCCGTGGATTCCGAATTCCGCAACGACCGCCTTTTCAGCCCTATCCCGGTGGATGCGCGGGCGCGGATCGAGGGAGCGCAGCGGATTCTGGGCATCGCCGTCCAGTGGGGCGTTCGGCGCCGCCCGAGCCCGTTCATCCCCGACCACGGGAAGCTCATGCACGCTTTCCTCGTGCGCGAGCCCACTCTCGACGGTTTCGCGCACATCCATCCGATCCGCCGCGAGAACGACCGCTTCGAAGTGCCGGTTCCCCCGCTGCCGGGCGGCACGTACCGGCTATACGCCGATGTGACGCTCGAGAACGGCCTCGCCGAGACGCTCACGACAGAATTGATGCTCCCCGAGCCGCCTGCGGGGGACCTGCAGGCCAAACCGTATCTCGAACCGGATCCCGATGACTCGTGGGCGGTCTCGAAGCCTTTCCCGGAGGCGCAGATTGTTCCCGAGGGCTCGGGAGCCGGCGAGGGGTTCGCGATCCACTGGACGCTCGACGCGCCGCCGGTCGAAGGGCGCGAGGTTCAGCTCCGATTCTCCGTGTCAGGCCCCGGCGGCAAGCCGGCCGTCCTCGAGCCATACATGGGGATGCTAGGCCACGCCGCCGTCCGCAGGGACGACGGCTCCGTCTTCGCGCACCTCCACCCCGTCGGAACGATCTCTATGGCCTCGCAGGAGCTGTTCGCGAGGAAGGCGAAGGGGGCAGCGCCGTCGTCCGAGGGCGCCGCCGCGACCGGCGATCCCCACGCTGGGCACGCGATGGCTCATCCGGACCCCACGAAGCCTCCCAGCGAAGTCACGTTTCCTTTCGAGTTCCCGCGCGCGGGGCACTATCGGATCTGGGTGCAGGCGAAATCGGCCGGCAAAGTCCTGACGGGAGTTTTCGATGTCGACGTGCTGGGGGGAGCGTGATGATGACCACCGTGGATCGCCTTGTTCTTCTCTTTTGCCTCGCCGGCGGCGCTCCCGCGGACGGAGCGCCGAGGGACCTCCTCGTGCCGCCCGCGAAGCTCCCCGCCGACTTGCCGAAGCTCGCGCCGCTGCTTCAGAATTCGAAGAGCGACCCCATCGGCGACCGCGCCGGTTGGGAAAATCGCCGCGGCGAGGTGCAGAAAGCGTGGTTCGACTTTCTCGGCCGCTTCCCGCGCGAGCGGGCTCCCCTCAAAGCGGAAGTGCTCGATCGGGACGAGCAACCGGCCTTCGTCCGCGAGCGCGTCCGCTACCAGATCGAGGACGGGGTCTTCACCGACGGCTATCTCCTGAGGCCCCGAGGCAAAACGGGGAAGCTTCCGGCCGCGGTCGTCTTCCACGCAACGGCGAACTCCCAGGCGCGCCAGAGCGCCGGCCTCGATCCGGAGAAGCCCGAGCTGCACATCGGCGTCCAGCTCGCCGAGCGCGGCTTCGTGACGCTTTGTCCGCGGTGCTACATCTTTGATGAAGGGACAAGCTACGTCGGCAACGTCGACAAGATGCGTGAGCGCCACCCCGACTGGAAGGGGATGACGCGGATGGCGTTCGACGCGGTCCGCGCGGCGGATTACCTCGCATCGCTGTCCGAAGTGGACCCGGCCCGCATCGGGGCCATCGGCCACTCCCTCGGCGCGAAGGAGGCGCTCTACGCGGCCGCCTTCGACGAGCGCTACCGCGCCGCTGTCTTCAGCGAGGGAGGCATCGGCTTCTCCTTCTCCAACTGGGACGCGGTCTGGTACCTCGGGGTCGGGCTCATCGATCCCGGCGCTGACCTCGAGCACCACCAGCTGATCGCGATGATCGCGCCGCGCGCGTTCCTGCTCCTGGCGGGCGAATCGGCCGACAACGACCGGAGCTGGGCCTTCATCGATGGCGCCCGCCCCGTCTACAAGCTCCTCGGCGCCGAGCGGAGCCTCGGCTGGCTCAACCACCGCCAGGGGCACAAGTACGCCCCGGAGGCGAGGAAGCTGGCGGAAGAGTTCCTGGAGCGCCACCTGAAGCCGCGACCTTGATCGGATGGACTCGAATTTGACCATAGTCATTGACCATGGTAAGCTACCGGCGAGACAGCGATGGAAACGATCTCCATTTCGAAATTCAAAGCAACGTGCTTAGCCCTGATCGAACGGGTGAGAAAGACGGGCCAGGGTATCGTCGTCACCAAAAGGGGAGCCCCGGTGGCCCAGGTCCTGCCGGCGCACCCTCCGGCGACTCGCGGAAGGAGGAGCCCCTTCGGCTGCATGAAGGGGACAACCAGGGAGACGGGAGACATCGTGGCCCCTCTGGGTGAGAAGGATTGGACCGCCTTGCGATGACCGGCTACCTCCTGGACACCCACATCTGGTACTGGTACCTCGTCGGCTCCAGAAAGATCCCGGGCGCCATCCGCCGGAAGCTGGACGCCGACCTGAGTTCTTCGTGGCTGTCTCCGATCTCCGTCTGGGAGCTTGCAATGCTTGCCGCAAAGGGTCGCGTCGAGATTCCGGCCGACTTCCGCGGCTGGACAACGGAGGCGATGCGGCGGATGCCTCTGCGCTCAGCGACCATGAACTTCGAAGTGGCATTGAAGAGTCAGGAGATTCGGCTGTCGCATCGAGACCCCGCCGATCATTTTCTGGCCGCGACGGCCCTCACATACGACCTGGTGCTCTTGACGGTGGATGAGAATCTCCTGGGTCTCGAGTGGTTGCCTGCGTCTTCCGGGTGAAGGTTCCGACCTCGCAATGTCTCGAATGAAACGCTGTCGCCCGCCGGCCATCTTTATCGCCTTCGTGCTCCACGCCGGAGGTTCCGTTTCAGCCGCGGAGCCCAAACTCTCTCCACCGCCGAAGGTCATCTCGCGGACCGTTCCTCCGAGCGACGCCGCGGGCACGTATCAGGCGTTCCCCGACGTCTGCCGCCTCCCGAACGGCGACCTCCTCTGCGTGTTCTACGGCGGCTACGGGCACGTCTCGCTGCCCAAGAACGGCCCCAAAGACGGATGGCCGCGCGGCGGGCGAGTCGCGATGGTCCGCTCCAAGGACGAAGGGCGCTCGTGGAGCGCCCCCGAGGTCCTCTTCGACGGGCCGGATGACGATCGCGATCCGCATATCGCCTCGATGCGCGATGGCTCGCTCGTCGTGAGCTTCTTTCCCTACCGCCATCCGGCGGGGAAGAAAGCCGAGCACGAGGTCTCGATCGTCGAGTCCCAGGACGGTGGGCGAACGTGGGGGAAGGAGCACCGCGTTCTGGCCCGAGAGTGGGCCGCTTCCGCGCCGGTCCGCGAGATGCCGGACGGCACGCGGCTCCTCGGCGTCTACCGCGAGGACGGCGACACCGCGTTCGGCGGCGTCCTCCGCTCGACCGACGGAGGGAAGACCTGGAGCGACCCGATCCCGATCGGCAAGGGGAGCGGCGTCCGCCTCGACGCCGAGACGGACTTCGTCCTCCTCAAGGACGGCACCCTCCTCGCGGCATTGCGGGGCGACCGCGTGAACCTGCACTTCGCGACGAGCCCGGACCTCGGGCTCACGTGGTGGGGCGTCAGAGATTCGGGCTTCAAGGGCCACTGCCCGCACCTCACGCGCCTCAAGACCGGAGAGATCCTCTTGACCCACCGCCTGCCGCAGACCTCGATGCACGTGAGCCGCGACGAAGGCAAGACCTGGCAGGGCCCGATCGAGATCGACGCGAAGGTCGGCGCCTATCCGTCCACCGTCGAGCTGAAGGACGGCACGGTGCTCATCGTCTACTACGAGGAGGGCGAGGGGAGCGCGATCCGAGCGCGGAGGTTTCGGCTCAAGGATGGGGGCGTCGAGTTCCTGCCGCTCGATTGAGGCCGGCTCCGATGCGCCGAATCAAAGAGGCGGGCGCGCCTTCAGCTCGGCCACAACGATGGTGGCCTTGAGCTTGTGGGGGGCTTCCCGCATGGGCGCATCGAGGACCAGGCGGTAGGTCAGCGGATCGCCGCGAACCTCGGCGGGTCGAAAACTGAAGGAGAATTCAACCTCATGGGGCAGCCGGTAGATAGCACCGGTGTCACCATGCTCGAGCCGCCGATCGCCCGCGTCGAGCAGGGTTAGGCTCGTTCTTGGGATCGCGAAGTTCGACACGCGCGCCTTCAGGCGAAAGTCCTTCTTGTCCCACTTCGCTTCGAGCACCTCCACCTGCAGCTTTCCGACCGCGAGCTTCTTGCCGATGAGGCCGCCGACGGGGGGGAGGATCTTCGTCTCCCACGCGAGCGGGATCATCAGTTCCGCCTCGAAGTCGATGGCCTTCGCCGTCCGCAGCGGGTTGGAGCCGTCCCGCGCGAGGGGGATCTCCAGTTCATCTTCTCCCTGAGGGAGATAGCCCGCGTCATCCCTCTTCGGCTCGAATGGGAACGGTCTGCCCTTCTGAAAGATCCACGTCGCTCTGCAGCCGACGAGCCGCGGTTTCCCGATCCACGGCTCGGGCCGGATGAGCAAGTTGGGCCGGTTCTTCATCGGCGCCCGCAAGATGGGCGTGAGCAGAAACGCACCCTCCACGGTGGGTCTGAAGAAGATGGACTGGTCGGGCTGCTTGAGTTCCTCTGCGAAGACCACAGTTCGCGCGCCGACTCCCTGGAATCGGACGCCGCTCAGGCGATCGATCTCTTCCGCTGCCTGCCACACCGTCGCCCCGTTCATGTGTAGAGAGATCTTCTCCGCCAAGAGCTTGGTCCCGAGCGCCGACGGCCCCGACCTCCAGACGACGGGCCGGCCGAGCTGTTTTTCGATTTCGGCGAACACAGCCGAAACCGGCATGTCTTCGACGCAGAGGTTGAGGAGCGTGGTTCGGCCCGGGTCGGGGGCGGCCGGCGGCGGGATTGGATCGTCCGCGAGCGCGGCGCTTCCGGCAATCAAAAGCAGAATGAGCCTCCGGAGCGGCCTCATCCCTTTTCCTTTCCCTCCTCTGCGCCGTCCGCGCCCGCGGCGCCTTTCATCCGCGGCGATTCCTCTTTCTGGAGCATCTCGATCAGCTCGAAAGTCGCCTTCAGGGCCTTCTTCGACACCTTGAGCTGCCGCAGCCGCCCTTCGAGGGCGAGAAGCTCCTGGATCACCTTCTGGAGGCTGTCGGGGCCTGAATCCGGCGCCTTCGAGTCCTTCGCCCCCGCGGCCTCGTCTCCCAGCCGTGTCTGGATCTCCTTCTGGAGCGTGATCCGGCCCGCACCCTCGTCGAAGACCATCGACTGAAGGTCCTCGATGTCGTCCTCGCGCCCCTCGAAGGACTCTTCGGCCCGGCGGAGCTGGTTCACGACGTCGTAGGGAGGCACGTCGACCTCGTCGCCGCGCTCGAGGTACTTCTGGATGAGCTGCGGGCGGCGCTCCTCCGTGTAGTCCATCGCCTGGAGCATGCGCATGGCGACTGCCCGGTTCAGCTTGAGGACGCCGAAGGCGTAGTCCTCGAAGCTCGCGCAGCTCGGCTTCGCCAGCCGCCACAGCTCGTGGGCGCGGATCTTCTTGAGGTTCAAGGCGACGCGCAGCCAGCTCGCCTTCATCACCTTCACGGCGTGAGCGGTCTCGATCAGGATCTTCTCGGCTTCGGCGCGGGAGGGCGCGGAGGGGGCGGGAGTGTTTCGTGCGACCATGCTTCGTTGTCTCGAAAGAGTGTCTTCAGGGGAATCCCGGCCTCACCACGCGGCCGGCGAACCAACGCGGGCAGCTTACCAGAATCCCGAAGCGTGTAAACCGGGTGAAGGGGACGGGAACCGCAGAGGACGCGGAGGAGAGCGCCGAGGACGCAGAGGAAGTCGCTGCCGGCGAATCAGTCCCTCTGCGCTGCTCTGCGTCCTCTGCGGTTAAAGGTCTTCGCGGTGACGTTCATGCACTTGGTAGCCCCTTGCCCCCCACCGCGCCGTGGGGCAGCATAAGGCCATGAAAGCCGCGCTCGGAACGATCCCCTGGTTCGTGTCGCTGCTGCTTCTGCCTCCGCTCTCGGGCCAGGAGGAACAAAAGACCGGGCCAGTCCTCCCCGAGGGCACGAAGGCCCATCGCGATCTCGCGTACGTGGTCGATGGGCACGTGCGCCAGAAGCTCGACGTCTTCTTGCCGCCGAATGCGAAGAGCGCGCCGCTCGTCGTCTGGGTGCACGGGGGAGCGTGGCTCGGAGGAGACAAGGCGCAGTGCCCCGCCCTGCGGCTGCTTGGGGAAGGCTTCGCGGTCGCCAGCGTCAACTACCGGCTGAGCCGGCACGCGGTCTTCCCGGCGCAGATCGAGGACGTGAAGGCCGCGGTTCGCTGGCTGAGAGCGAACGCGGACCGCTTCGGCTACGACGGAAATTGCATCGGCGCCTGGGGCGCCTCCGCGGGCGGCCACCTCGTCGCCCTCCTGGGCACATCCCCAGGCGCACCGGAGCTCGAGGCAGGCTCCAAAGGAGCAGCTTCGACCCGCGTGCAGGCCGTCTGCGACTTCTTCGGTCCCACCGACCTACTCCAGATGGGAAACCAGTCGGGCCCGAACAGCCGCCTCGACCACGACGCGGCCGACTCTCCCGAATCGCGCCTCGTCGGCGGACCGATCCAGGAGCGCCGCGAGCTGGCGCAGAAGGCGAACCCCATCCGGTACGTCTCGGCGGACGATCCGCCGTTCCTCATCCTCCACGGCGACAAGGACGACCTCGTCCCGCTCGGCCAGAGCCGCCTCCTCCACGAAGCGCTCGAGAAAGCCGGGGTGCGTTCGACGTTCCACGTCGTCGCCGGCGCGGGGCACGGCTTCGGCGGCCGCGACATCGACGCGATGGTCTCCGAGTTCTTCAAGCGTCACCTGAAGGGGGAGAAATCCGTCCCAACTCAGCCCGCCCAACGCGAGAAGTCGAGTCCGTGAGCAACGAGTCGAAGGGAGACAAAGACAAGAACCTGAAGCTCAAGAGGTATTTGCGGGAGCTGCGTAAGCTCCAGGCCGAGCTTTGCAAGCTCCAGGACTGGGTGAAGCACAAGGGCCTCCGCGTCATCATCGTCTTCGAAGGGCGCGACGGCGCCGGCAAGGGCGGCACGATTCGCGCCATCACCGAGCGCGTCAGTCCTCGGGTCTTCCGGTTGGTCGCGTTGCCGGCGCCTTCGGATCGTGAGAAGACCCAGATGTATATGCAGCGCTACATGGCGCACTTTCCGGCAGCGGGCGAGCTCGTCATCTTCGACCGCAGTTGGTACAACCGCGCGGGTGTGGAGTACGTCATGGGCTTCTGCGACGAGGAGCAGTGATGCCGCGGCCGCGCGGGCGGTCGCGCAGGCGCGGGACGCGCTTCTCGGCCAGGCGCGCGAGTCGCTCGGACCGGATCCGCGGGGGAGATCCAAACGGACGGGCAAGTCGGACGCGGCCCTCCTCCGTGCTCTCCTCGCCGGTTACCCGGACCGCGTGGCCCGCCGCCGCGCCCCCGGCAGCCCGCGCTCGCTCCTCGCCGGCGGGCGAGGGGCCGTCCTTGCCGCGGAGAGCGTGGTGCGCGACGAGGAGTTCTTCCTCGCGATCGAGCTGGAGGACTCCGCGGGCGGCGCGAAGCCCGATGGGCTCGTGCGCATCGCGAGCGCGGTGCGGCGCTCGTGGCTCGAGGAGGATTTCCCCGCGGCGATTTCATCGACGCGGCGGGTCTTCTTCGATCCGGAAGCCGAGAAGGTCCGCGCCACGGTCGCGAGCACTTTCCTCGGACTGGCGCTCGAGGAGCCGCGCGAGCTCCAGCCGGCGCCCGAGGACGCCGAGCCGCTCCTCCTCGAAGCGGCGCGCGAGCGGGCGGAGGAGATCTTCTTCTCGAGCGAGGCGGCGCGGGGATGGCTCCTCCGCGCGCGCTCCCTGCGCGAGTGGATGCCCTAGCTGAACCTTCCCGCCTTCGACTCCGCCGAGCTGGGAGAAGCGATCGCCGGCGCCCGGTGGAAGGCGGCGAGCCTCGCCGATCTTCGCGCGGGGCGACCTCGCCGGCCTCCTGCGCTCCCGCCTCGAGCACAGGGCGCTCGCCGCCGTCGAGAAGCACGCTCCGAGCGCGCTCGCCGTGCCGAGCGGGAAGGTCCACCCGCTCGTCTACGAGCCCGGGAAGCCGCCGGTCCTCGCCGTGCGGCTCCAGGAGCTGTTCGGTCTCGCCGAGACGCCGCGCGTGGCCGCGGGGCGGGTGGCGGTCCTCCTCCACCTCCTCGGCCCGAACTTCCGGCCGGTCCAGATCACGCAGGACCTGCGCAGTTTCTGGGACAACACGTACGAGCAGGTGCGCAAGGACCTCCGCGCCCGCTACCCGAAGCACTCCTGGCCCGAGAACCCGTGGGAGGCCCAGCCGCAGGCCGGGCCGAAGCGGCGCGCAGGCGGGAAGGGTTGACCGGCGTCTCGGCGGTTCGCGACAGCGGCCCCGCGACCTTGTCGCTCCAGGCGCGAGGGGCTACCATCGCCCGCGCCATGAAAACGGTGTTCATCTCCGAGAGTAGCTTCGACCAGCGGAGCTTCGCCGAATTCGTGGCCTCAATTTCCGGCCAGGACCCCAACAAGTACGAGCTCATAGGGGGCAAGATCGTCATGAACCCACCTGCGGGTTGGCCGTATGGAGAAGCGGAGCTCGGCATTGGCTCCATTCTCTATGCGCGCGTGAAGGGGAGAAGGCTCGGGATCGCCACGGGCCCTTCTCAGGGCTACGAGCTCCCCACGGGCGACACGGTCGCCCCGGAAGCTTCGGTCATCCTGAACGAACGGCTCCAGCGCGGGCCGACGCCGGAGGTGGGAAAGTTCCTTCTGATCGTGCCGAACCTCGCCGTCGAGGTCGTCTCTCCCGACAGCGCACGGAGGGATCGCGTCGAGAAGAAAGCCGCCTACGCCGCATCGGGCGTGAACGAGTACTGGCTCGTGGACTGCCTCAAGAAGACCGTGACGGTCTTCCATCTCCTTGCAGATGGGACGTATGACGCCGGGGAGATCTTCCGCGCCGGCGAGCGCATCCGCTCCCGGGTCCTGCTCGACCTGAACGCGCCGGTCGACGATCTGATCCCCCGACTCCCCGAATAACGCTGGGGGGCGCGCGCAGGGAGTCGGTGCGCTACGCTCGCCTGCGCTCGACGCGCAAGGCCAGCGCGCTGAAGTCCCACGCGCCTCTTCCTTCGTCGATGAGCGCCGCCAGGGCGCGCTCTGCGGCTCCGGCGGCCGAGAGGTCGAGCCCCAGCTCCTCGCCCAGGCGCCGGATGATCGAAAGGTCCTTGAGGAGGTTCCGCGCCGGCGCCGCCGAGGGGCCGAATTCGCGGGCGATGAGCCTCGGCGCGCTGCGCTCGAGCACGCGGCTCTGCCCCCAGGAGTTCTTGAGGACCTCCATGACCTTCCCGAGGTCCGCGCCGGCCTTCCACGCGAGCGTCAGGGCCTCGCAGGCGGCGAGCGCGTGCACGCCGACGAGGAGCTGGTTAGCGAGCTTCGTCACGGTCCCCGACCCGGTCGGCCCCATGTGGACGATGGTCTTCCCCATCGCCTGGAAGACGGGACGCGCCCTCTCGAACGCTTCGCGCTCGCCGCCGGCCATGATGGAGAGCGTGCCGGCCTTCGCCCCCTCGGGCCCGCCGCTGATCGGCGCGTCGAGGAATAACGCGCCCTTCGCGCGTGCGGCTCCATCGACGGCACGCGAGGTCGCCAGGTCCACCGTGGCGTGGTCGCAGAGGATCTGGCCCGCCCGCGCGGCCGAGACGACGCCGTTCGGTCCCAGGAAGACCTCGCGGCTCGCGGCGACGTCGGCGAGACACGAGAGGACGATGTCGGCGCGGCGGGTCAGGTCGGCCGGCGAGTCCGCGATCGAGGCGCCGCGGGCCGCCAGCTCCTCGGCCTTCGAGCGGGTGCGGTTGAAGACCGACAGCGTGAATCCCGCCTCGATCAGGTTGGCCGCCATCGGCAGCCCCATGTTCCCGAGACCGATGAATCCGACGCGCATGGACGCCTCCTGTCGCCGCTGACGATAACCGAAACCGAGTTCACATCGTGCATCGGATCTCCCGGCCGGCCGCGAATCCGGGGGGCTCAATCCTCCTCGCCCGTGTCCTCACCGAAGCCCGGGAGATCCACGTACGTGCACGGCCCGAGCCTGTCCTCCGTCGGATCCAGACCGCGGTCCGTGGGCCCCGGGGCGGGCGGCTCGCTCGTGCCGGGGAACTGCCAGCCCAGCAGAAAGACCGCTGGGGAAAGTCGCGCAGTGGCCTGCCTGCACACTTCGGACTCAGTGCCCTTGACTCATCCCGGGCATTCCCCCATTCTCTGGGACTTCACCATGGACCAGCTTCCCTCCGAATCGCCCGCTCCTCGCCTCACGCCGATCCAGTGGGTCATCTGCTCCGTCGCCGCGCTGGGGTTTGCGTTCGATATCTATGAGCTGCTGATGCTGCCGTTGATCGTACGGCCGGCGTTGATGGCTCTGGCCGGCCTCAAGCCGGGAACTCCCGAATTCAGCCAATGGGTCGGTTACCTGTTCTTCATCCCTGCCATGGCGGGCGGCGTTTTCGGCCTTCTCGGAGGCTATTTGACAGACCGCTTCGGCCGCCGCCGCGTGCTCGTCTGGAGCATCCTCCTCTATGCTTTCTCCGCATGCGGCGCCGGCTTCGCGACCGATCTGCGGATGCTGCTGGTCTTGCGCTGCACGACGTTCATCGGCGTCTGCGTCGAGTTCGTTGCGGCGGTGGCGTGGCTGGCGGAGCTGTTCCCGCATCCCCGTCAGCGAGAATCCGTCCTCGGATACACGCAGGCGTTCTCGTCGGTGGGCGGGCTTCTCGTCACGGGAGCTTACTTCGTCGCGGTCAACGTCGGCGATTCGCTTCCGGCGATCCATGGCGGACACGAAGCGTGGCGCTACACCCTCATCTCGGGAGTCATCCCCGCGATTCCGCTCATCGTCATCCGTCCCTTCTTGCCGGAGTCGCCGGCGTGGGCGCAGAAGCGAGCCGAAGGAACGCTCAAGCGCCCCCGCATCCGCGCGATTTTCCAGCAGGGGCTTTGGGGGACGACTCTGGTCACGACCCTCATGTTCGCTTGCAGCTACGGGGCGGCGTTCGGCGCCATCCAGCATCTGCCGCGCATCGTGCCGGGCCTTCCGCAGGTGAAGGACCTCCCCAAGCCGCAGCAGGAAAAGACGGTCAGCGAGGTCCAGACGTACCAGGAGGTCGGAGGCCTCGTCGGACGCTTCGCACTCGCCTTTCTTGCGGTCCGGATCGCTTCGCGAAGGAATCTGCTCCGGGTATTCCAGGTGCCCGGGCTGCTGCTGATACCGCTTGTTTTTCTATTCCCCGCCAAGGACAACCTCGACCTCCTTCGCTGGGGGATTTTCCTTACGGGATTCCTCACGGTCGCTCAGTTCAGCTTCTGGGGGAACTACCTGCCCCGCATGTACCCGACGCACTTGCGCGGCACCGGCGAGAGCTTCGCCGCGAACGTCGGCGGCCGCATGATCGGGACTTCGTTCGCTTACGTCACGACGACATTGGAACTGCAGATGCCCGGGGACAGCCCCGCCGCCAAGACCGCCAACGCCGCGGCGGCCGTCGCGCTCTTCGTTTACGCGCTCGGCTTCCTCGCGAGCTTCCTTCTGCCCGAGCCGAAGCAGGCCGAACTGCCGGAGTAGCTCCTCGTGGCATGGCTCTACCTCTTCGTCGCCGGGCTCCTCGAGATCGGCTGGGCGGTCGGCCTCAAGTACACGGACGGATTTCGTCGCTTCTGGCCCTCCGTGTGGACGATCCTCGCGATGGCGGCGAGCATGGGGCTCCTTGCGCTCGCGGTGCGGACGATCCCGGTCGGCACGGGCTACGCCGTTTGGACCGGGATCGGCGCCGTCGGCACGGCGGTCCTCGGGATCGTCCTCTTCTCGGAGCCCGCCACCGCGGCGCGGCTCTGTTTCATCGGAGTGATCGTGGTCGGGATCGTGGGGCTGAAATTGACCTCGGGTCATTGACTCCCCTCCCTCATCTCCGATAGGCTTTCACCTCGTCCCGAGGGGGGTCCACATGAGGCGGTGCCTCGCCATCTGGATTGTCATTCCGTCCCTTCTCCCCGCCGCCGATCCGGCCGCAGTGGGAAGGCGCGACCTCTGGTCGCTCCGGCCCATCGTCCGCCCCGCGGTGCCCTCCGTGCGGCCGTCGGTGGAGAATGGGAGCTGGCCGCGGACGCCGGTCGACACCTTCATCCTGGCCAAGCTCGATGAAAAGGGCCTCGCGCCGTCCGCGGAGGCCTCGAAGTCGACCCTCATCCGCCGCGCGACGCTGGATCTGACGGGAATTCCCCCTTCGCCGGAAGAGGTCGAACCGTTCCTCGCCGACGAATCGCCCGACGCCTACGAGCGGCTCGTCGAGCGGCTCCTCGACTCGCCGCGCTACGGCGAGCGCTGGGGGCGCCACTGGCTCGACCTTGCGCGCTTTGCCGAGAGCGAGGGGTTCAAGAGCGACGAGATCCGCCCGCACGCCTGGCGCTACCGCGATTACGTGATCGAATCCTTGACCTCCGACAAGCCTTACGATCGCTTCATCCAGGAGCAGATCGCGGGCGATGAACTCTGGCCGGGCGATCTCGATGCCCGCGTCGCGACCGCCTTCAACCGCCACTACCCCGACGAGTCGAACGCCCGCGACCTCTTCCAGCGGCGCCAGGAGATCCTCAACGACGTCACGGACACAGTGGGCCACGTGTTCCTCGGCCTGACGTACGAGTGCGCGCGCTGCCACGACCACAAGCACGACCCGATCCTCCAGGCCGACTACTACCGCCTGCAGGCCTTCTTCGCCGGCATGCGGGCCGTCGACGACCTGGTCCTGGCGCCCGAAGAGACCGTGCGGGCCCATCGCGCCAAGCTGGCCGTTTGGGAGGAGCGCACGGAGTCCCTGCGGGCCGAGATGGGAAAGATCGAAGAGGCGAAGCGCCGCCAGATTGCCGACGACAACTTCGAGAAGTTCCCCGCCGAGATCCAGAGCGCGATCCTCAAGCCCGATGCCGAGCGGACGCCCATCGAGTGGCAGATGTTCCACAAGGCGAGGCCGTACCTCTATCCGGACCGCCGGACGATCACGGCGGGCCTCTCGGGCGATATGAAGAAGAAGTGGGAAGCGCTCGATCGCGAGCTGGCCGGCTTCGCCGACCTCTTCCCCGGCGAGCTGCCCCTGGCGAGCGCCATCGCGGACGTCGGCCCCGAAGCGCCGAAGACGTTCCTCCTCAAGGGCGGATCGCACAACGCGCCCGGCGCGGAAGTGTCCCCCGGCTTCCTGACGGCGATCGATCCGCGCCCGGCGGCCGTCGAGCCACCCCAGGCGATTCCATCGAGCGGCCGCCGAGCGTCGCTCGCGCGCTGGCTCACGGATCGGAAGAACCCTCTGACCGCGCGGGTGATCGCGAACCGCCTCTGGCACTACCATTTCGGCCGCGGCATCGCGGGCACGCCTAGCGATTTCGGCTACATGGGCGGGCCCCCGAGCCACCCGGAGCTTCTCGACTGGCTCGCGACAGAACTGGTGCGCGGCGGATGGCGATTGAAGCCGCTCCACCGCCTGATCGTGACTTCGAGCGTTTACCGGCAGAGTTCGAGCGACCGCGGAGGAGCGCAGATTTCAGATGCGGACAATAGCCTCCTTTCGCGCTATCCGCGGTCGCGTCTTGAAGGCGAAGCGATCCGCGACTCGGCGCTGGCGGCAGCCGGCCTCCTCGATGTCCGCATGGGCGGCCCGAGCGTCTTTCCGCCGCTCCCGCGCGGCATGGAGGAGAGCGAGAAGTGGATGAAGACACGCAAGGCGGGCGACGAGAACCGGCGCAGCATCTATATCTTTGTCCGCCGGAATCTCCGCTACCCGCTCTTCGAGGTCTTCGACGCGCCGGACACACACCTGAGCTGCGGCCGCCGCAGCGTGACGGTCACCGCCCCGCAGGCGCTCCACCTCTTGAACGGCGACCTTGCGCTTTCGTGGGCGCGCGGCTTCGCGGCCCGCGTCGAGGCGGAGGCCGGCGCGGACCTCCGGGCGCGCGTCGAGCGCGCCTACCGGATCGCCTTCTCGCGGAGCCCCGAGAGCTGCGAGATGGACGCCGCGGCGAAGTTCATCGACCGCCAGCGGCCCCTCACGGGCGAGAAGGATCCCGCGCGCGCCGATGCGGCGGCCCTCGCCGACTTCTGCCACGCGCTCATCAACTCGAACGAGTTCGTTTACAAGGACTGAGATGCGAGCGATGCCGAACTTCCCCGCCCGCCGGCCACACGTTCCGCGGCTCGCGTCCCGGCGGGAGTTCCTCGCCCGCGCGGGAGGCGGCTTCGGCGCGCTGGCCCTTAGCTACCTCCTCGGGCGTGAGGGGCTCGCGGGTCCGCTCGAGAGTTCCCCGGGCCGGTCGCTCGATCCCCTCGCCTCCCGCCCGCCGCACTTCGCGCCGCGCGCGCGGGCGGTCATCTGGCTCTTCATGGAGGGAGGCCCGAGCCATATCGACCTCTTCGACCCGAAGCCCGCGCTCGAGCGGCTCGCGGGAAAGCCGATGCCGGAATCCTTCGGCCGGCCCATCACCGCCATGGGCACCGCCGGCAACACGATCATGCCGACGAAGCGAACGTGGAAGCGCCACGGCCGGAGCGGGCTCTGGGTCTCCGACTGGTATCCTCACATCGCCGAGCACGCCGACGAGCTCGCCGTGATCCATTCGTGCTGGGCCAACGGCCTCAACCACGTCGGCTCCGTCTGCCAGATGAACACGGGGGACATCCTCGCGGGGCGGCCTTCGCTCGGGGCGTGGGCGACGTACGGCCTCGGCACGGCCAACGAGAACCTCCCGACGTTCATCGTCCTCACGGACGACAAGGAGGTCGTCGGCGGACCGAAGAACTGGAGCGCGGGCTTCTTGCCCGTGTCGTACCAGGGGACGCTGCTGCGGGGCGAGGGACCGCCGATCCTCGACCTGAAGCCGCCGGCGGGAGTCGGCGATGCCCGCCAGCGCTCGAAGCTCGACTACCTCGCGGTCCTCAACCGCCGCTTCTCCGCCGGCGGAGGCGAAGGGAGCGAGCTGGACGCGCGGATCCAGTCTTACGAGCTGGCCTACCGGATGCAAAGCGCGGCGCCCGAGGCGATGGACATCGCGGCCGAGTCGGAGGCGACGCGGCGGCTGTACGGCCTCGACGATGCGGCCACAAGGAAGTTCGGGACGAACTGTCTCCTCGCCCGGCGGCTCGTCGAGCGCGGCGTGCGCTTCATCCAGCTCTACTCGGGCAGCGGGAGCGGCTGGGACGCCCACTCCGACATCGAGAGGAACCACGGCAGGCTCTGCCTAGCCTCCGACCGGCCCATCGCGGGCCTCCTGAGCGACCTCAAGGCGCGCGGGCTCCTCGAGAGCACGCTCGTCGTCTGGGGCGGGGAGTTCGGGCGCACCCCGTTCAACGAGAAGGGGAACGGCCGCGACCACAACCCCTGGGGCTTCTCGATCTGGATGGCCGGCGGAGGCGTGCGCGGCGGCCAGGCGATCGGCTCGACCGACGACCTCGGCCTACGTGCGGTGGCGCAGCGCGCGCACGTCCACGACATCCACGCGACGATCCTGCACCTCATGGGGCTCGACCACCTCCGCTTGACCTTCCCGCACCACGGACGCCAGGAGCGCGCCACGGTGAACGGCGGAGAGGTGATCCGGGAGGTGCTGGCGTAAAGAACTCTCCCGACGCAGGTCGAAGTAGGAGCCTCGCCCGCGATTTTCGCCGTTTCTACCGAGCGGCGCTCCGGTTCAAGGCGTTCAGGCCCTGCTGTGCTTGCTGCCGAATCCGCTGATCCGTTTCCGTTTTCAGGATTTCGGTCAGACGGTTGATCTCGCTCCTCAGGGGCTCGTCGTCTCCCAGGCGCTTCAGCGCCACCGACAGTTGGATCCGGTGGCCCCCCGGATCCTGGTCGTAGATGGCCCTCAGGTGGGGAGCGGAGCCGGGATCCCCCATTTCTCCGAGCGAGATGATGGCTTCCCCTTTGACCCTTTCGCTTCGATCCTTCAACGCTTCGATGAGAGCCGCGTTGTTCTCCTGGGCCTTCAGTTTTCCGAGCGCGTCGGCCGCTGCGAGTCGGACCCGCTCGTCCGAATCCGAGAGCAAGAGCCGCCCGATTTCCCGAGAGGACTCGCTCGCTTCGATGGCAACAAGGCCCTGCACGGCGCGCCGCCGGGTGGCGCCGTCCGGATCCGCGAGAAGGGCCTTCATCTCCGGCGCCGACTCCTTGTCCTTGACGTCCCTCAAGATCTGGGCCGCCTGTTCCCGCACCCGGTTGCTTTGATCTTGAAGCAGGCCTCGGATCTGTGCCCGGACCTTCGGATCGTAGACGGCGATCCGCCGGAGGAGGTTGATCCCCTCCCTGCGCATCTCGGCGTAGCCGGCATCAAGAAACGACTGCCCGCGGCGAACGGGATCCTCCTCGAGCCCTTTGACCCGCAGAAGCAGGGTTGCCAGGCTCGACTCGATCGCCGCCAGGCGGTCGGCGTCGGCCGACGCCTGTCCCTTGGCGCTGTCCGCTTCCGCCGGCGGTTTGTCGGAGAGCCCGGAAGCCTCGAGCCGCTTCAGGCGGGCTTCGATCCCATCGAGGGACGACAGTTGCTCGCTCACCGCCGCCCGGATGGCTTGCGGTGTATCGGGGCTTCCCTCTCTCCCGAACCGATAAGCGACGGCCGCGAGTCCGATCACCAGCAGAACCACGACAGATGTGCTGAGGAGATGTTTTGTCGCCATGACGGCCTCCTTCCGAAATCACTAAACGGCCCACTAAACGGCGATGCGCCGCCGCGGCGCGGGTTCATTGTCCGTAGTGGAGCCCTCCGTTGACGTGAATAACCTCGCCCGTGATGTAGTCCGCGGCCGGCGATGCGAGGAACGCAACGACGCCCGCCACTTCCGCCGACGTGCCGGCGCGGCCCATCGGAATGCTGCGCATGAGCGCGTCCCACACCTCGCGCGAGGTGTGGACCTCGTGAAACCGGGTGTCGATGACGCCCGGAGCCACGGTGTTGACCTGGATGCCCTTGGCGGCGTACTCGCGCGTCAGCGTGCGGGCGAGGTTCGTCAGGGCGGCCTTCGCGGGGCCGTAGTGCGGCGTCGTCACCGAGCCGCCGTTCGAGCCGGCGATCGACGAGATGTTGATGACCTTGCCGCTCCCCATCTTCTCCATGACGCCGATGACCGCCTGCGTGACGAGGAGGGCGCTCGTGAAGTTGAGCCGCATGACCTCCTCGAGCAGCTCGAGGGTCAGCTCGCTCAGCTTCGCGCGCTTGACGAGGCCGCCGGCGTTGTTGACGAGGATATCGATCCGGCCGCTGCCGAAGGCGAGAACCTCGCGGGCGAGCTTCTCGACGCCGGCCGGGCGCGTGACGTCGGCGCCGATCGCGACGGCCCGGCGGCCGAGACCCTCGATCTCGCGCACGAGTTCGTTCGCCTCGCTCTCGCTCCGGTTGTAGTTGACGGCGACGTCGGCCCCCTGGCGGGCCAGCTCGAGCGAGCAGGCCGCGCCGATGTCCCTCGCGCCTCCCGTCACGAGAGCGATCTTGCCGTCGATGCGGAAACCCATGGGCTACTCCGTGGTCCTCTCGGCTATACTCCGCTGTTCTCGGTTGTTCTCTGCTGTTCCTTCCCGTGTTGCCCCCTCCCGCGGCGCGGGAAACGCACGGATTGTATCGAGCGCCATGGCCCCGCCGCCAAGCTTTCCCAAGATCGGCTCGCACCGCTCCGTGGCGGCCTTCCGCGGCCACCTTGCCGCCGTGGGTCCGGACGTTCCCGTCGATGGAGAGATCCTCGCGGCGCCGGCGTCGCCGCTGGCCGCGAAGTGCTCCTGGAAGGGCCGCGCGATCGGGAACCGCTGGGCGATCCAGCCGATGGAGGGATGGGACGGCACGGCGGATGGAAAACCGGGCCCGCACACGCTCCGGCGATGGCGGAACTTCGGGCGGAGCGGCGCGAAGCTCATCTGGGGCGGCGAGGCGACGGCGGTGCGCTCCGACGGCCGCGCCAACCCGAATCAGCTCGTCATCGGTCCGGAGACGCTCCTGGGGCTCGCGGAGCTGCGCCGCGTGCTCCTCGAAGAGCATCGGGCGCGCTTCGGAGGCGCCGAAGGTCTCGTCATCGGCCTCCAGCTCACCCACTCGGGGCGATTCGCCCGCGACGGCGCCGGCCGCCCGGCCCCACGCGTTGCTTATCGCCATCCGATCCTCGATGCGCGCGTCGGGGCGAGCGAGGCGTCGGTTCTGACGGACGGCGAGGTCGAGAAGCTCATCGAGGACTTCGTCCGCGCCGCGTCGGGCGCCCGCGAGCTCGGTTTCGACTTCGTAGACGTGAAGTGCTGCCACGGCTACCTCCTCCACGAGTTCCTCGGCGCTCACACGCGGCCCGGACCCTACGGAGGCTCCTTCGAGAACCGCACGCGGCTCCTCCGGGAGATCGCGGCCGGCATCCGCAGCGACGCGCCGGGCATCGAGATCGGCGTGCGGGTGAGCATCTTCGACCTCGTCCCGTTTCGACCCGATCCCGCGCGGAGCCGGCCGGGATCGCCCGGGCCCGGCGTGCCCGAGGAGACGGCCGGGCATCTGCCGTATCGGTTCGGGTTCGGCGTCGACGAGCGCGACCCGACGCGCATCGACCTCGACGAGGGTTTCCTGTTCCTGAGCCTCCTTGGCCGGATCGGCATCGGCGCCGTCAACCTGACCGGAGGAAGCCCGTACTATAACCCGCACATCCAGCGCCCCGCGGCTTTCCCGCCGTCGGACGGCTACCTGCCGCCCGAGGATCCGCTCGCGGGCGTCGTCCGCCACCTGCGCGCCGCGCGCGATTGCAAGAAGCGCTGCGGGGATTTGCTCGTGGTCGGCACGGGCTTCTCGTACCTCCAGGATTTCCTTCCGCACGTCGCGCAGGCCGTCGTGCGCGAGGGGTGGATGGACCTCGCGGGGCTCGGCCGCATGGTCCTCGCCTACCCCGAGCTGCCCGCGGACACTCTCGAGCGGGGAACGATGGAGAGAAAGCGCATCTGCCGCACCTTCAGCGACTGCACGACGGCCCCCCGAAACGGCCTCGCAAGCGGCTGCTATCCCCTCGACCCCTACTACGCGGGGCTGGAGGAGGCCGAGAGGCTGAAGGAGATGAAGAACCGACTGTGATGCGGCGGCCCACGGCGTTAACCTAAGCGGCATGATCAAGAGCTTCACCGTCAAGAACTACAAGGCGCTGCGCGACGTCACCGTCGAGCTGACGCCGGTCCACGTGCTCATCGGGCCCAACGACGCGGGGAAGACGAGCTTCCTCGAGGCCGTGGCGGCGTTGAGCAGCAGCGTGGATCGGGACGTTGTGCATGGGTTTCCGGGAAGATGGAAAGGGACGGACCTGCTCTGGGCGCGGGATGTCAACAATCGGGTCGTGTTTCAGGTGACCATCGAGGACGGCCACGGCACGATCTCGTATCAACTCGGTTTGGCATTCTGGCCTTCCGATGGCAAGAGAGTCGAAACCCTCCCGGTCGGGGATGATTACAGTGAGCGAATCATCCTCAATGGAGATGTCGTTCAAGCCAACAGGGCTGGCCAGCGTTCATGGATTTGCAGTCTCCATGCAGCTCCGAGCGATGAACAGACACCTAGGTCGAATCGAGTCTTCCAAGCTCTGAGCGGCCATCAGCTCTACCGCTGGGTGCCCAAACACCTCGCAATGCCTGTGGCCCCCGCGAATCAGCCCCCATTTCAATTGTGGCCATCCGGATTTGGTCTGGTGCACTGCCTTGACGACATCCTTGACGACGATCGGGATCGATTCGTCCAACTCGAGAAGGAATTCGTAGAGTACTTCCCCGAGATGAAGAAGATCATCTTGCGACGCGAGCCCGCCCTGGCCGGACGGCACGATCCGTTCGACGAGTTGACCCTGTCCGAGGCACCGGGCAAAGGACTCTACTTCGAGTTGAAAGGCGGAGGATTGATCCCCGCTTCTCAGGTTTCCGATGGCGTACTCATCATCCTGGCCTATCTGAGCATCCTTCACATCCCACAGCCACCGCGCATCCTCATGATCGAGGAGCCGGAGAACGGCATTCATCCCAAGCGGCTCAAGGAAGTCGTGAAGATCCTAAAGGGGCTGGTGAAGACTCACCAGCACACCCAGGTCATCCTGACGACCCACTCGCCTTACCTCCTGGATCACTTCGCGCCGGCGGAAGTGACTGTATTCAAGAAAGAAGCCGACGGATCCGTCTCCACCCACAAACTGTCGAACAGCAAGGCCGTCAAAGAGCAGAGGAAACTCTTCACTCTCGGCGAAATCTGGTCAGGAGAGGGGGAGGAACGGCTCGCTCGGAATGTGGCACAGAGCGGAGCCAAGCGGCGGTGAAGGTTCTGCTGGTTGCGGAGGGCGAACACGAAATCGGGTCGCAAGGCAGCACCGGGGCGCTGAAGGTGTTGGTGCAGCGGCTCCTAGAGATCGATGCTGAAGTTGAGTGTGACATCCTCGGCTCCCGGGACTTGCACATCGGTCAGGGAAAGGGACCTGACCTCGCCAAGCGTGCGGCCGCGTGGCTCCGTGAAGCTCAGAAGCGCGGAAAAGACGCCTTGGTTCTCTTGATCGACTGCGATGACCAGATCAGGCGTCTAAAGATCCTGAGGACGGCACAGGAAGACCGAACCATCCCCCTCGACCGAGCGTTCGGGGTCGCAGTGCAGGCTTTCGACGCATGGATGCTTGCCGATGAAAAGGCCGCCGGCAAAGCGTTGGATCTTCGCATCTCAGCACAGAAAAACCCGGAGACGATCAAGCAGCCCAAAGCCAGCTTCCGTCGCCTGCTGTCAAAGTCCCCGATGAGGAAAGCCCAAAGCGAAGCTTACGCGGAGATCGCTGGAAGCTTGGACGTCGAGGTCCTTCAGAAGCGCTGTCGCAAGGGCTTCGCCCCCTTCGCCAAGAACGTCCGCGCCCTCACCACCCCTTCCGCTTCCTCAGGCTCGTAATGTGCGCCGCGTGGTGCCTGCCGTGCCAGGCGTACTGGGCCAGCAGGTTTTCGAGCGTGAATTTCTTCTGGTGCTCGGGGTGGAAGATCGTGCGGGCGAAGTCTTCGGGGCTCATGCACCGCAGGAGCACCGCCCAGCGCTCGTGGAGCGCGGCGGTGAGCGCGAGCGACGCCTCGACGGGCGCTCGCTTGCTGTCGGGGAGCACCGCCCAGCGGACCTCGTCGTACGGCTTGACGGTCGGCTCGTTCTCGGTGAGCGCCAGCTTGAAGCGCACGTAGGCGTTCATGTGGCTGTCGGGCACGTGGTGCACTACTTGGCGCACCGTCCAGCCGCCCGCGCGGTACGGCGTGTCGAGCTGCTCGGCCTCGAGCCTCGCCACGGCCGTGCGGAGCTGGCCGGGCAGCGCGGCGATCTCCTCGATCCAGGCGGCGCGTCGCTCCGGCGTGATGTCGCCCTCGAGGTGAAACCGTCCGATGGGATAGCGCGGGTCTTCCGTCGTCATGGGGACTCCTTGATTTCGCCCGCTCAGTATCCGCGGGCGGCCGCTCATCGGCCAGGAAAGATCCGCGCGCGAAGGCCCGGATTGTTCCGGGGACCCACCCGTCCCTTGACTCGACGGCCGATCTTGGCGAGATTCTCGCCAGGAGATGACCCGAGCATGACCACGCCACTCGACAACGCCTACGATGAAGCCGAAGCCGCCTGGAGAGACCTCATCGCCGCCGCGGCGCGCCTCCAGGCCGCCGCCAACCGCGTCAAGAACAGCCGCCGGAGCATCGACGGCTACGAGATCGAGCGCGCGCTCCGAAAGCACAAACCCGAGCTGATGGCGGGGCACCTCGAAGGGCTCCAGAACCACCGCAAGGAGAACCGTCTCTGATTTCCGCCCGCCATCACCCGCGCAGCGTCCTCGCCAGCGAGATCATGTTCGCGTAGATGCGAAACGCGCCCGGGACTCCGTAGGGGAGCTGGCGGTACCACGCGTAGGCCGTGTAGATGTACGCGCCCTTCCCGTGGCGGGCGAAGAGCATGCCGCCCCTCTGCGGCTCCTGGCCGCGGTCGTGACATTCGAGGAGCGGCGTGTAGGCCGCGTCCCACTTCGCCCAGAACTTCGAGCCGCGCTGCTCGACCCAGCCGTCGAAGTCCTTCGAGGTGATGGCGTTCGGGGCCGTGAAGATCGGGTGATCCGGCTCGAGGATCGCGACCGCGGCGTCCTCCTCGCTCACCTCCTCGGGGTTCCTGCCCATCGAGTACGGGAACGGGCCGAAGTTCTCGTCGAACTCCGGCGTCTGGTACTGGACGATGAGGAGGCCGCCGCCCTTGACGTAGTCGAGGAGCCGCCCGTTCTGCTTCTTCAGCTCGGGGCGGACCGCGTAGGCGCGCACGCCGATGATGACCGCGTCGAAGCGGCCGAGGTCGCCCCCCTCGACGCTGGCGGCGCTCAAGAGCTCCGGCCGCGCGCCGAGAAGCTCGAGCGCGCTCGGCACGTCGTCCCCCGAGCCCATGACGTAGGCGAGGCGCAGGCCGGCGGCGACCTTCACATCCACGGCGCGGAGCGTGTGGACCGCGGGGCGGTAGAACGGAAAGCGGCCGATGCTGCCGTCGCCGATCCACTCGAAGCCCTCGGAGTACTGGGCGCCGCCCGACTCGGCGACGGCGCGCAGCGCGTACGGCTCGCTCTTCAGGTCTCGTGGCAACCCCAGCGTGAATCCGAAAATCGCCTCTTCCTCCGCGCGGTCGATTAGGAATCGATGCTCGGCGGGCTCGCAGCGCCACCCTTCGGGTAGCTCGAGGCGGAGGATGCCCTCCCGAGGAGCCGCGCTCGCGCGGACCGCGACGGAGACGGCGTAGGTCGTCGCTCCGAGCCGGGCGATGCCGGCCTCGCGCGAGAAGGCGACGCTGAGGGCGGGCACGACGGCGTACAGGGGCCGGCTCGCACCGAGCTGCGAGTCGCTCGAGCTCGCCTTCACGGGAGCAATCACCCTGAAGGAGGTCCCCGCAACCTCCAGCATCGCCGCGCACACCTCTGAAGGTGGAGGGAGCGGGAGGGTCTCGTACGCAGCTTTGTCGATCCGATAGAGCGGCTCTTCGGTCGATTTCCTGCTCCAGTACGGCCGGCTCAATCGCAGGGGCTTAAGGTTGAGCTGTGCTCGGAGCTCCTGCCCTCGAGTGAGAATCCGAGGAGGCTCCGCAAGGGCTCCCTCGGGCCCCGCGATCTGCAAGACTCCGACCGAGGTCCGTCCGCGATTCGCCAGCACCGCCCGAACCACCTGCGCCCGGCCGGGGACGCCACGCGTCTGCGACTCCGCCAGTACCTCGAAGTCGATCCCGAGCGCCAGCGCAAGGGCTTCCTCGAATTCCCTCTCCTTCCGCCAAAGGTGAAAGAGGGTGTGGTCGTCGTCCTTTCCCGAGGAGTTCCGTAGCTTGGCGAAGTCCTCTCGAACAGCCTTCAACCCCTCGCAGAGCGACTCGACGAGCTTTTCCGGCTCGCGAGGCTCGAATCGCCCGATCGCGGCTTCGGCTGCTCCGCGCACTGCGTCAAGACCAGGAGCCCAGCCGTCGATCGCGTCGAGGAGTGACCGCTCTTTTTCTGGTTTGTACGCAGGATCCGCCGCTCGTATGAGCACGTAGTTCGCCTGCCGTGGACCCGAAGATGCCGGCGGACCGGCCATCCCCTGGCTCCGGTGGAGGCTGTAGCCCTCTCGGCCGACCTGGTGGTACGACCGACCGAGGATGGGATCGTACTCGCCGATCTCGAGCGTGACCGTCGCCGGTTCCGCATCGCTCGAACCTGGGGGAGGACGGCCGCCTCCGCGGTAGAGCTTCCTCGCCTGCCACGGGTGCATTCCCTCCTGCGCCAGCTCGGGGAACCGGGCCGGATCGCCGGCCGCCTCGAAGACCTCGCGGGCGATCTTCCCGGCGTACTGATGCTGACCGTGGCCGTCGCGCGCGTCGCCGCGAAAGCGCGAGATGATGATGTCCGGCCGCTCGCGGCGCACGACGCGCACGGCGTCGCGGAGGACCTGTTCTTTTGGCCATTTCGATTCGGCCTCCTCGATCGACTTCGAGTAGCCGTAGTCGACGGCGCGCGTGAAGTACAGCTCGGCGCCGTAGCGGCGGCACGCCTCGGAGAACTCGAGCGTGCGCAGGACGCCGAGCGCGTCGAAGAAGTCGCCCGAGACGACGTTCGCGCCGCCCTCGCCGCGCGTGAGGGAAAGGACGATCGTGCGCACGCCGTGCCCCCGGGCCAGGTAGGTGAGGAGGCCCGCGTCTTCATCGTCGGGATGGGCGACGACGTGGAGGACGGTCGCCGTCGTGCGGAGCTTGAGAAGCGCCCGCCAGAGCCCCGCCGTCCCGCGGTCCTCGGGGACGGGCTCCTGGGCTTCGAGACACGAGGATACGGTGGCGAGTACAGGGAGAAGAAGGCCAGCGGCGCTCGACGATTTCAACCTCATTGGAGACCGATCACTCCTTCAACCGCGATCGGATGGCCGTCACGAAGGCGAGGAGGTCGCCGAGGCGCTTCTCCACGACCTCCCTCACGAGCTTCGGGTTCACGGCCGCGTATCCGTGGACGAGGATGTTTCGAAACCCGGCCATTCGAGCGAGGGATTCGGCCAGCTCGACAGGGAGCCAGCCAGACCTCGACAGGATGCCGAAAAGCTCGCGGTTCGATCCCGGCTCTCCCAGCCGGTCGTCGGAGGCAATATGGGAAGCGACGTCGAGGGAGGCCTGGATCGCGATCTGGAGCGTGTGCTCGGCGAAACGCTCCTGGACGACGTCTCGCTCGAAATCCGCCGGCTTGCAGAGAGTCCGAAGCTCCCGGACGCACGTCTCGATGAGAGCGAGCTTCTTTGCGACCAGGTCGGCGTCGGTCATGGCCCCTTCTTTGCGAGCTTGCGGTACTCGCGGAGGATCGGCTCCAGGTCGAAGTACTCGTTCCGCGTGCGGACCTCGAACCGGATCCTCGCCGACCTGTCCGCGTCGAGGATGAGCCTCCCATCGCGCAGGACCCGGTGGCGCAGGTCGGCGGGCGCGGTGTTGAGGACCGTGAGCTGGACGCGCATGTGAAGGAGCGTTTCCAGATCACCTTCGAGATCGAGCGGCAGGGCATCGAAGGTCGGCGGCGGATCGACGATTGAAAGAACGCCCAGGTCGACATCGCTGCCCTCGCGATGCGTTCCGTGGGCCACGCTGCCGAACAGGTAGACCGCGGCGATGCCCTTCTCCTGATGGCACGCATTGAAGTACTTCCGCAAGACCCGCTCGATCTCTTCGACGATCATGCAGAGATTCTATCCGGGGGGGTTGACTCCATCATCGGCTGATGCAGTACAGGTGCCCCCGTGTGCGCACAATGAGCATCCCGTCCGAGATCGCCGGGGTCGCCATGCAGACCTCGCCCATCGAGTTCCGCGCGAGGAGCTCGTAGCTGTTCCCCGCTTTGAGGACGAAAACTTCGCCGTCCTCGCTCGCGAAGTAGAGGCGCCCGTCGGCCGCCACGACGGAGGCCGAGAAGGTTCCGCCTCCTTCGATGCGGGTGCGGAAGCGCTCCTCGCCGCTCTTCGCATCGAAGGCGGCGACGACTCCGTTGTCGCTGGCGACGTAAAGGTTCTCGCCGAGGACGAGGGGCGTCGGCATGTAGGAGCCGTGGCGCGGCTTCCACCAGAGGAGGCCGCCGGGCGGCTTTGCGGCGTCTTTCACCGCGCCTTTCTCCGTGCCCTCTCGCGGCGTGAGGTCGCCTCGGGCGTCGGCGCGGATGGCGTAGATGGGGCTCTTCCCGTGGCCGTTCGTCAAGTAGATGACTCCGCCGGCCGCCTGCGGCGCCGGGACGGGCAGGTCGCCGCCGCCCGAGAGCTTCCACAGCTCCTCGCCCGTCTCGAGGTCGTAGCCGCCCATGTGCTTCCAGCCGTTCAGGACGAGCTGCGTGCGGCCGCCGCTCTCGATGACGGCCGGCGTGGCCCACGTCGCGGACTCCTTGCGCTCGACGCGGCGCAGCTCGCGGCCCGTCTCGATGTCGAAGCTGGCCCAGAAAGCACCGTTCAGGGCGTCGCACTGTACGATTACTTTTCCGGCTACTTTTCCGGCGACTCTCCCTCCCACCTCCCCGCCGGCGATGATCGGCGAGCTGGCGAAGCCCCACTGCATCCCCGGGGCGTTGTAGGGACCCGCTTCGAAGACGCCGAGGTCCTTCTTCCAGAGGAGTTTCCCCTCGAAGTCGTAGCAATAGAGCCCTTCCGAGCCGAAGAACGCGACGACGCGCTTCCCGTCGGTGGCCGGCGTGCAGTTGGCGTGCGTGGCCTTCAAGTGCCGCTTCATCTTCGGGACGCCGCTCGCCGCGTCCCGGCTCCAGACGACTCGACCGCTCGAGCGGTCGAGCGCGATGACCTTCCAGGTCCACGGCTCGCTTTCGACGGGTGAATCGCCGGTGCCGTTCAGCCAGCCGGTCTTCACCTCCGGCGTCTCGGTCTTCGAGCTGACCGCGGTCGTGAGGAAGACGCGGTCCCCCCATACGATCGGCGAAGAGTGGGCAAGGCCGGGGATCGGCGTCTTCCAGCGGATGTTCTCGCCGGTCTTCACGTCCCAGCGGACCGGAGGGCTGCCGGAGCCGATCCCCGAGCCGTTCGGCCCGCGAAAGGACGGCCAGTTCCCGTCGCCGCCGGAGGCGGCGGCTGAAAACGTCACGACGAGGGACAGCACACGTATCGCGGCGGACAGCATGGTCAATTCGCCCTCCTCAATCGGCGCGAGCGCACGGGAAGGAATGTAACGGATCGGCGAGAAAGTCACAATTCCGGGTTGGTGGGTCCGGCATTCCGCACTGCCCATCTCTCTCCAATTTCTGTAGGATATCGGCCTTCCGATCCCGAAGCGCCCGGCTTGCTGCCGGGTCGTGCGTTCCTTCAAGAAGGATGAATCTCACATGAAACGAAACCTGAACCGCCGCCAGTTCCTCGCGCGGAGCGCCTCGCTTGGCGCCGGTCTCGCCGCGCCGGCTCTCTTTCCGTTCGGGATCCTCGGCGCCGCGTCTCCCAACGAACGGATCCTCACCGGCCACATCGGCCTCGGGGGCATGGGCACGGGCCACTTGAACGGCATGAAGGACCAGGCCGCCGCGCTCTGCGACGTCTACGAGCCCCACCTCCAGCGCGGGGCGAAGATCGTCGGCCGATATGTCCCCCAATACAAGGACTTCCGGAAGCTCCTCGATCAGCGGGACATCGACGGCGTCGTCATCGCCACCCCCGACCACTGGCACGGGGTCATGGCGGTCATGGCCTGCGAGGCCGGCAAGGACGTCTATGTGCAGAAGCCCGCGAGCGTCACGATCGAGGAAGGGCGCGCGATGGTCCGCGCCGCCGTGCGCTGCGGCCGCGTCGTCCAGGTGGGCTCGCAGGGCCGCTCGACGAACGCCGCCTACAAGGCCTGCGAGTTCATCGGCAACGGCGGGATCGGCAAGGTCTCGAAAGTCACCTGCTGGCACTACAACAACCCCGTCGGTGGCACGAAGCCCGACAGCGACCCGCCGGCCGGCCTTGACTGGGACCTCTGGCTCGGGCCGTGCCGATGGGTGCCCTACAACGAGGACCGCTGCCACTTCAATTTCCGCTGGTTCCTCGATTTCGGCGGCGGACAGATCCGCGACCGCGGCGCGCACGTCATGAGCGTGGCGATGTGGATCATGAACGGCGACGCTACGGGGCCCGCCACAATCGAGGCCGTCGGCGACGCGCCGAAGTACGGGATCTGGGACTGTCCGGTCACAATGACCGTCACGTACGAGTTCAAGAACCCCGACTGGACGATGACCTGGAACCAGCCTGGCGAGCCGAAGATGGGGGCCGGCTACGGCGCGGTCTACACCGGCGACAAGGACACGCTGATCGTCACCGGCGGCGACGGCGGCTGCGGCACCGAGCCCAAGGCCAACCAGTACAACGCGCCGGCGGATGGATTCCATCCCTATAAGAGCCCGGGTCACGAGCAGGACTGGCTCAACTGCATCCGCACCCGCAAGAAGCCCATCATGCACATCGAAGCCGGCCATCGGGTCGGCACGCTCTGCATCCTGGGCAACATCTCCTACATCCTCGGACGGAAGCTCCATTGGGATCCGGTGGCGGAGCGCTGCACTGGCGACGAGGAGGCCAACCGCATGCTCTCCCGGCCGAACCGCGCCCCGTGGCACATTTGAATGAGGGAGGAATCGTGATGAAAACCTGGATGAAAAAAAATCTGATCTGCCTCCTGCTTCTCTTCGGCGCGTTCTCGTTCGTCGTCGGAGCCGACGAGCCCGCTGCCGGCTCGCTGGCGGACCTCCTCTCGAAGATCGAGAGCGATGAGGTCGACGTCCGCTACGCCGCTCGGACCCTAGCGCCGAAGCTCGGCGCGGCTGCGGTCATCCCCCTGGGCGAGCTGATCGTCCACAAGAAGCGCGAATCGGCGCTCACGGCGCGCGCAGCGCTCGAGCGGATCGTCCACCATGCCGGGCGGGCGGGCGGAAATGTCGAGCGCGAAGCGGTCACGGCCGAGCTGGCGAAGCTCCTCGGCTCCGGGAGACCGGCCCCAATCCTCCGCGAGGCGCTCCACCTGATCGCGCTCATCGGAGGGGATGGCGCCGTGGCCTCGGTCTCGCCGCTCCTCGATCACTCGGACGCCACGGTCCAGGAGGCTGCGCGGCTCGCCCTCGAGCGAATCCCCGGCAAGGCCTCGATCGCCGCGCTCCTCTGGGCTGCCAAGACGCTCCCCGGGCTGCGGCGGGTCGAGATCATCTACTCTCTGTCGAAGAAAGGCGACCTCTCGGTCGCGAAGGACCTTGCGGGCATCGCGAAGGCCGGCGCCCCCGAGCTGAAGGTGGCCGCAATCGAAGCCCTCGCGCGGCTCGGAGCCCTCGAGGCGGGCGAGCTGATCGCCGCCGAGATCGCGAAGGCGCCCGAAACGGAGCGGGGTCGCCTCTTCGACGAGTATTTGCGTCTGGCGGATCAGATCCGAGTCTCGCATGCCTCTCAGGCCGAAGCGATCTACCGCCGCGCCTTCGCCGAGGCGCCCCTCGAGCACCAGCGCGAGCGGGCGCTCGTGGCCGCGTGCCCCCCCGCATCGATGGCGAGCTTGCCGCTCCTCGTCGCGGGGACGGGGAACGGTTCGCATCGCATCCGGCGAGCCGCCATCAACCGCCTCGACGAGCTGAAAGGGCCGGAGGTCTTCACCGCACTGGAGAAGGCCTACGCGTCGTCCGCGGCCGGAGGCAAGCCGTTTCTTCTCCAGGCACTGGCGGCCCGCGATGCGGCCGCGGCGAAGCCGATCATCGAGCGCGCGAGCGGCGACTCGAACGTCGACCTCAAGATCGCCGCGCTCGATCTCCTCGACAAGCTGGACGATCCCAAGCTCGAGCCGGTCTATCTGCGCGTCGCCGAGTCCGGCCAGGACTGGCTGCGCCCCGTTGCGATCAAGGGGTATCTCCTCCTGGCTCGCCAGAAGCTCGCCAGCGGCGCCAAGGCGGATGCCCTGCCGATGTTCGGCAAGGTGCTCGACCTGGCGCGCGACGGCGGACAGCGTCTCGACGCCCTCCGCGGGCTCGTCGAGGCCGACGACACGAGGCAGCTCGCGCGCGTCGAGGGCTTGGTGCAGGACCCGCAGGTCGGCCTCGAGGCGGCCCGCGGCGTCGTGAAGCTCGCGGCGACGCTGGGCAAGGGCGGAGACCTTCCGGGCGCCGAGATTCGCCTGATGAAGATCGTCTCGGGGGACTTCCCGCGCGAGCTGAAGGGGCGCGCGGTCGACGAGATGAAGGCGCTCGGGCTCGATCCGCAGCGCCGGGCGCACCGCGAGGGCTTCGTCGTTGACTGGTGGGTCGTGACGCCGCTCCCCAACGGCGATGGGAAGGGGCTGGAGCGAAAGGACTTCCCGGAGGAAGTCGTCGAGCTGGACAAGGAACACCGTGTCGGCGAGCGGAGGTTCCGCTGGCAGCAGATCTCGGAAGTCACCATCGACGGCCGCGTGAACCTCGTTCCCTTCTTCCGCCGGGGCGAAAACGTCGTCACCTACGCCTACACGGAGCTGGAATCCGCCGGCGCGCGCGACGCCCTCTTCAAGATGGGGAGCGACGACGGGATCGCCTGCTGGTTGAACGGCGAGCGCCTCCACTTGAACAACGCCAGCCGCGGCCTCAAGATCGACGAAGACGTCGTCAAGGCTCGGCTCAAGGAGGGGAAGAACAAGCTCCTCCTCAAAATCAGCCAGACGGACGGCGCCTGGGAGTTCGCCTTCCGGATCACGGACCCAGAAGGCAAGCCCATCGACCCGACATCGCTCGCGGGAAAACCGGGCGGCACAGGAAGTGAATGACGGACAGTTAACCGCGGAGGACGCAGAGGATCGCAGAGGAGGATTTCCCGGCCTGCGGAGGTTTTCTCTGCGTCCTCCGCGTCATCCTCTGCGTCCTCTGCGATTCCCGTCTAGTTCTTGTCTGCTGATCGGCGCCTTTGGACTCTCGAGCTGTCGGTTCGCGCCGATTTCGGCTCCGGAGGGGTGGGACCGCGAGCCGGCGCGGATCTTGCGCGTGCTGAGGGCGGAGGGCCATCTGCGGGTTGGGGCGGCCCGCGTCAGCCTCGATCCGCCGTACTCGGTGCCCATGGGAGGGTACTTCGGCGGCTCCGAGCTGCTCCTGAGGCGCCAGCGGGACTCTCTCTGCGCCCGCGCGGCCGTCTTCGAGGTCGGCGGGCTGCGGATCGGCGTCGTCGCGCTCGATCTGGTCCTGATCCCGCCCGAGCTGCGGGCGGACGTCGAATCGCGGCCCGAATTCCAGGCCGCCGGGCTCGATGCGTGGACCGTCGCCGCCACCCATTGCCACACTGCCCCGGGCGCGTTCGCGACGGCCTGGCCGGCCCAGCGCTTCGGGATCGGCTCCTTCGACCCTCTCGTCCGCCGTTTCATCGCCGAACGGAGCGCTGAGGCGCTCTCCCAGGCCGCCCGGACGCTCACCGCGGCCGCGGTCGCCGCCAGCGAAGCCTCGCCGGCGCCGGGGGAGCCGCCCCTCTCGTACAACCGCAAGGTCCTCGGCGCCGCCGTCGATCCATCGGTCCGAGTCCTCGGAGCATGGGAGCCGGGTGGTTTCGGACCTCCGGCGGCCGGGAGGCCCCTCGTACGTCTCGTGAGCCACGCCGCGCATCCAACGATCATTCCCGCGAGGCTCCGCAGCGCCTCGTCGGATTTTCCGGGCGTACTGTGCCGCGACCTCGACGCCGACGGCTCGGTCACGCTGTTCTTGAACGGCGCAAGCGGCGACATCGCCGCCGGCATGCACCGAGGAGAGCAGCGCGACTTCTGGGAGCGCCGGATGGAGCGGGCCGGCCGGAAGCTGGCCGCGCTGGCTCGAGAAGCCCTCGGGACCGCGCGGCCTCAGGCGCGGGAGAGCGCCGTCCTCGCGTGGTCCGAGGGGGAGATCTTCCTCCCGCCGCGCCGTCCGTGGAACGTGCCCCTCGTCGGCCGCGAGATCGCGCTCAACTACCCCGATCGCGTGACCGCGCGCTGCTTGAGGATCGCCGACGCGGCGCTCATCTTCTTTCCCGGAGAGCTGGGAAGCGACCTAGGGGCGAAGATCTGCGCGGATGTAGTCTCCGGCGGCTCGATACGGACTTCTTCCCTGAAAGCCGCGTGGATCGTGGGCCTCGCCGACGATTACCTGGGCTACGCGTTCTCTCGCGAGCAGCACCGAGCCGGCGGGATGAGCCAGCACCTGACGGTCTACGGCGAGGAGCTGGGAGACCTCCTCCATGAACGCCTGCTCGACATCGCCCGGCCGATCTCCGGCGCGGTCGATGGCGCGGCCGGACCGTGATATAACCTCCGTCTTCCATGAACCGGCCCGCTTCGTTAACGATAGGCCTCATCGGCGCCGGCGATATCGCCTCTCGCCATGCGGAGGAGCTGCGCGACGAGAGACGCGTCCGGATCGCGGCCGTCGCCGAGCCGCACGCGGGGCGGCGCGCCGAGTTCGCATCGCGCTTCGAGATTCCGCGCCAGACGGGAGAGTACCGCGAGCTTCTGAGCGAGCCCGCGATCGACCTCGTCCTGATCCTGACGCCGCACCACCTCCACCTCCCGATGGTCCTCGACTCCCTCAAGGCCGGAAAGCACGTCATCTGCGAGAAGCCGATGGGCCGCACGCTCGCCGAGTGCGACGCGATGCTCGCCGCCGCGGCTTCCTCGGGGAAGAAGCTCTTCATCACGCACAACCTGCGCGGGGACTTCTTCTATCGCACGGCTCGCCGGCGGATCGATTCCGGCGCGGTCGGGCGGCTCCTCCTTGGCTCGTTTCGATGGTTCACGGACGAGATCGCGCGCCTGGAGGATCCGGGCCACTGGAAGGGGACGGTCGATCGGTCCGGCGGCGGCGTCTTCATCGACGGCGGCTGCCACGTGGCGGACCTCGGAAACGCTTTCTTCGGCCGCGCCCGGAAAGTCGCGGCGGCCGGGAAGCGCCTCGTCGCCTCGCGCGACGACCGCGGCGAGGACAACGGCGGTTTCATCGTCCACTACGACTCCGGCGCGACGGCGACTTTCGCGCTCAGCTTCACCGCCGGAAAGGGTTTCCGCGCCTCCCGCTTCGCCGCGGGCATGAACGTGGACCTCTTCGGCACAGAGGGGCACCTCGAGGGCGCCTACCTCCTCCGCGATGAGGTCCTGCGCCGCTGGTGCATCGAGCGGCGGCCGGGCGTCGAGCCGATCCACCACCCGCCGCCCGAATCGAGCCCCCACTCGAACGACGGCGACTTCGTGCGCGCCCTCCTCGACGGCGCGCCGCCGCCCTTGACCGCGGTCGATGCGCGGAACGCCGTGGCGGTGGTGGAGGCGGCCTACCGCTCGATGCGGACCGGCCGGATCGAGGATGTCGATTGGAGAGACGGATCCACGGATCGATGAAGGGACCTTGAGGTGCCTCCCATGACGTTCGACGTTCGCCACAAGAGCCGCGTCCTCCTCGACGGCAACGACCGCTCGGGCGCGCGCTCCATGATGAAAGCGATCGGTTTCACCGATGCGGACCTCTCCCGGCCTCAGGTCGGGGTGGCCCACGCCTGGATCGAGACGATGCCCTGCAACTACAACCACCGCGAGCTGGCGGCGAAGGTGAAGGAGGGGATCCGCGCCGCGGGAGGGACGCCGATCGAGCTCAACACGATCGCGATCACCGACGGCATCACGATGGGCACGGAGGGCATGAAGGCCTCGCTCGTGAGCCGCGACCTGATCGCCGACTCCGTCGAGCTGGTCGCGCGCGGGCACATGTTCGATGCGCTGGTGACGATCTCCGGATGCGACAAGACGATCCCAGCCATGGTCATGGCGATGGCGCGGCTCGACATCCCGTCGGTCATGCTCTACGGCGGCTCGATCCACTATGGCGAGCACGGCGGCAAGCGCCTCACGATCCAGGACGTATTCGAGGCGATCGGCGCCCGAAACGCGGGGAGGATCTCTCAGGAAGAGTTGCAGGCGATCGAGAACCGCGCCTGCCCCGGCGCCGGCGCCTGCGGCGGCCAGTTCACCGCCAACACCATGGCCACGGCCTTCGAGATGCTCGGCATCTCGCCCTTGGGCTATAACGGCGTCCCGGCCACGGATCCCCTGAAGCACGAGATCGCTTTCGAGACCGGGAGGCTCGTCATGGAGCTTTTGAAGTGCGGCCTCCTCCCGAGCCGGATCATCACGCGCAAGGCGATCGAGAACGCCATCGCCGGCGTCATGGCCACCGGCGGCTCGACGAACGCAGTCCTCCACCTCATGGCGGTGGCCAGAGAAGCGGGCGTGAAGCTCGCGCTCAAGGACTTCGACCGGATCTCGAGGAAGACGCCCGTCCTCGCGAACTTGAAGCCTTGGGGACTCTACACTGCGGTCGAGATGTACGAGGCGGGCGGCATGGGCGTCGTCGCCAAGCGGCTCAAGGAGGCGGGCCTTCTCAACGAGAAGGAGGTGACCGTCACCGGCCGTACGATCGGCGAGGAAGCCGCCCGCGCGGAGGAGCCCGCCGGCCAGAGGGTGATCCACCCGCTCAATCGGGCGATCAAGCCCGAGGGGGGCATCGCGATCCTCCACGGGAACCTCGCGCCCGACGGCTGCGTCATCAAGCTCTCCGGCCATAAGCGCACGGGCCACCGCGGCCCCGCGCGGGTCTTCGACCGCGAGGAGGACGCGTTCGCCGCCATCAAGGGCGGCAAGATCAAGGTCGGCGACGTCATCGTGATCCGCTACGAGGGGCCGAAGGGCGGCCCCGGCATGCGGGAGATGCTCCACGTCACGGGCGCGCTCCAGGGTGCCGGCCTCGGCGATTCGGTCGCCCTCATGACCGACGGGCGCTTCTCCGGCGCCACGCACGGTTTCATGATCGGCCACGTAGCGCCCGAGGCGGCCGACGGCGGCCCGGTGGCGCTCCTCAAGACCGGCGACGTCATCTCGGTCGACGTCGGGAAGCGCAAGCTCGACGTGGAGCTGCCCGCAGCGGAGCTGAAGAAGCGCAGGAAGGCCTGGAAGCCGAGGAAGCCGCGCTACACGACGGGAGTCCTGGCGAAGTACGCCCGCAGCGTCTCGAGCGCGTCCGAGGGCGCGGTGACGTGGTAGGTTATTTCAATTCCGCCAGGGCCTGGCGGCACTGCCGTGCTTCTTCCGAGCGCGGGTAAAGCTCATCGCAGCGCGCGAAGGCCCGCCGGGCGGCTTCTCGGTCGCCGTCTTTGAGCTTTTGCTGGCCGAGCTGGAGGAGGATCCATCCGTGGCGGCGCGCATCGGCTGTCTTGACGGAGCGATCGTACTCCTCGAGCGTCCGCACCAGCTCCGGGCGCTTCCCGGCGAGCATCAGCGCGGTCGCAAGCTCGTAGAGGACGCGGTCGAGGAGTTCGAGGTCCTCCGGAGCGGGTGCAGGAGCGGTGGACGGCCCGGCGGACGGGCCGGAGGCCGGAACAACGGTCGGCCCAGCGCGCCGTGCGGCGCCGGTGGGAGCCAATCGGGCCAGGGCCAGCTCCCGCGCGCGGCCTATGGACTCCGTCGCGAGCTTGTAGTCCCGCGAGCGGCGGGCGATGAGCCCTATCTCGAGGAGCGCCTCGGCGGTCTCGCGCCGCTTCCCCTCGCGATCGGCTTCGGGGATCTTCGCGAGGACGGCGCGCGCCTCTTCGCGCTTTCCCTCGCCTGCTAGGAGCTTCCCGAGGGCGAGAATGGCCGCGAGGTCGGCCGGATCGCGCGCGATCCGCTCACGGAGGCTCTGCATCCTCCGGTAGCGGCTCGCGCCGCCCGAGAGCCACGAGCCGAACTCGAGCTCCCCCATGAAGCCCGTCTGAATGTCGACGACGTTGCCTTCGGGGTCGAGGAGCGCGAGCGTGGGGTAGCCGCTCACCTCGTAGCGCTCGATCTCGGCGGCGTGGTCGACGTTCTTGGCCTTGACGATCACCTGCTCGGCCAGAAGCCGCGCCACGGCGGGGTCGGGGAAGGTCTGCTGCTCCATGCGGACGCAGTAGACGCAGTTGTCCCGCCAGAAGTCGGCGAAGACGAGCTTCTTCTCGGCCTTGGCGCGCTTCAGCCCCTCGGCGAGGCTCGTCTCCCACTTGAGGGCCGGCGCGGGCTCGTCGGCGGCGCGGGCGGCGGATGAGAATGTGAAGGCGAAGGCGGCGGCAGTGAGCATCGAGACGCTCATGGTGGGGAATGGTATCCGGGAGGTGCTGCCGAGGCTACCGGGGGGCAAGCGATCGGTTTATTCGACGACTTGAGGGTGTCCCAGGACCAGTCGATCACCCCGCTCACCCCAAAGACCCGCCGGCGTGATCCGCTCGCCAGAATCTTCTCTTGACACGCATCGGGGGGGGGGGGTTTAGCTTGTCGCGAGTTTACCGATTCCCAGTTGACTCTTTCTCCCCCTTGGGGGTGGGTGCCGATGTTTCGTTCGTTTC
>Ga0187893_10002308_pt1 | contig 42320 bp, 33 predicted proteins | sample MA1701074metaG_FD_139574 | JGI IMG/M metagenome (GOLD analysis project Ga0187893, IMG submission 139574) | White microbial mat communities from a basaltic lava cave in the Kipuka Kanohina Cave System on the Island of Hawaii, USA - MA170107-4 metaG ... | reverse complement strand
CAAGGACCCGGAAGGCACGACCATGGCGACGACAGGGGCAAGCAAGCACACGGGGTTCACCACCTCAGGGAACACACGGGACGTCAAGGTCGAGAGAATCGGTCGCGTGACGGTCTACCGGCGCGGCTCTTGGCCAACGCCACGCGAGCGCCGAGGGAACTTGACCACTCTCGAATGCTCACCCCCGAACTCAGAGCCACGTTCCGCCGGAGCGTGGCTGCAGAAAGGTCACGGATCTATGCCGCTCGCCGGCTCGATCCCGCCTCGGCAGTCACCCGAGTCGATTCTTCTCAGCATCCGCTGTATCGTCTACGATGGCGCCGTGGAGAATCGCGCGCGCGAAGTCGGGTTGCCTTCGACACTCCAGCGGGCCACTCCAAGGCGTGGCTTCGTCTTCCCGCTATCCGGCACCTCCATCGGGTCCCTCCTCGCCGAGGGGCCGCGGCCTAGGCCTTCCCGTAGCGATCCAGTGTCGCGATGTTGGCCCTGATTCGAGCGATACGGTCAATCTGGCGGCGGGATTCCCTTCGGAGATCCTGCTCCAGGGGTCCAGTGTTGGGGCTGGCATTCGCGATGGCGGCCGCGTGCGTGACTCGATGGGGACCTCTGGCTGACGAGCCGGACGCCGGGGAAAGGAAGAAGCCGCTGGTCCTCCTGCCTGCGGCCGTCTCGGCGCCGAAGGACAACGCAACTACACCAGAGAAAGTTGACTTGGGCAGGCAGCTCTTCTTCGACCAACGTCTTTCAGGCGACAACAGAATGAGCTGCGCTTCCTGCCACATTCCCACGAAGGCCTTCGCCGACAGTCTCGCTCGGGCGAAGGGTCTGGGCGGCAAGGTGCTGGGCCGAAACACGCCCACACTGCTCAACGTCGGGTTCTACCGGACCCACTTCTGGGATGGTCGCGCAACGAGCCTTGAAGAGCAGGTGCTCGTGCCGATCCGTTCGCCCGATGAGATGAACCAAGACCTCGGTGCACTGGAGGAGAAACTGAACGCTGTCCCCGGCTACGTCAAGCAGTTTCAAACAATCTTCGGAACCAAAGTCAACCGCGACGGGGTCGCCAAGGCCCTCGCCGCTTTTGAGCGCACGCTGGTGACCAAGCCTTCCCCGTTCGACCGGTACCTGAGAGGCGAGGAGGATTCACTTTCTGAGGACGCCAAGGAAGGACTGCGGCTCTTCAGTGGTGAGGCGGGATGCGTCCGCTGCCACCGCGGGCCACTCCTGAGCGACGGCGAGTACTATCGCCTGGGGGTGGGTGGCGGGGACAGGGGTCGTGGAGCCGTCACCGGCAAGAAAGAGGACGATCACAAGTACCGAACGCCGAGTTTGCGAAACGTCGCCCAGACAGGTCCATACATGCACGACGGCTCATTGAAGACGCTCACCGACGTCGTGACGTTCTACTACAGGAGCGCTCCCCAGCGCACCTCCGACGGTCTGCCACTGGACATTGAACCGCTTCTCGGGAAGAGCTTCTCGGAGATCGCGCCGATCGTCGCCTTCCTGGAGTGTCTGACCGGTGAACCGCCTGACGTCAAAACGCCCGACTTGCCGTGAGTTTCGACCTCCCGGGGGTCACTCGGGGAAGCTGGGGAGCGACTGCAACGGCGGCGCGGACTGGTGTCCAGGCGGGTAAGTCGCAGCGATCGGATGGAGCGGGAGGACACGCCGCTCAAGTCCACAAGTCTCGACGAAGGAGCGCCGACACAAGCCCCGCAGTCGCTCCGCCCACCACAAGCCAGGTTGAGTTCACCCCCGGCAGCGGAACAAGAGAACGGCGCAGGCAACGGCGAGGAGGACCGTGACAGCGTCAATGAGAGCGACCCTGGCGAGCTGGACGGTCACGAGGGCCATTAGCGCCAGCGAACCCACGTTGATTCCGTCGAGGAAGGCTCCGGCGAGCGCGGATCGCCGAACCCGCGGCACAAGGGGCCCGCTGATGGCGACGAAGACGAAGGCCGGCAGGAAGATCCCGATCGTGGCCACCGCCGCGCCCACTCCCCCGGCGAGCAGATAGCCGATGAAGGTTGCGGTCGTGAAGACCGGCCCTGGGGTAAGCTGACCGACCGCCACGGCGTCAAGGAGTTGGCCTTCCGTGAGCCATTTCCAGCGCTCCACCAAGTCTGCGCGCAGGAAGGCCAGGAGGACGTAGCCGCTGCCGAAGAGCACGGAGCCCACCTTCAGGAAGAAGAGGAAGAGGGGCCAGAGGCCGAAGGCGACCGGCGCTGACGCCGCAGCGGCCGGCGCGCCGGCGATCGCCGCCCCAAGGGGAGCGATGCAGGCGAGCCCTCCACCGGCGCGGCCCCAGCCGAGGCGCATCGCCATAGAGGCGGCCCCGGCCGCAAAAAGGACCACGAGCTCATGCAGGCCGGCGAGGCTACCGGCGGTGACAAGAAGGGCGAGGGCGACCAGGGGCCTCGACTTGAGGGCGGATCGCCCGAACCTCCAGAGCGCCTGCAGCACGACAACGATGATCACCGGCTTCACCCCGTAGAGGATCCCCTCCGCTTCCGGCAACCGCCCGAACCGCAAGTAGCCCCAGGCGATAGCGGTCACCAGGAAGGCCGCAGGGAGAATGAAGCAGGTCCCGGCGACCAGGAGCCCAGGCCAAGCTCCCCGCAGGTGACCGATGTGGATGGCAAGTTCGGTCGAGTTCGGGCCGGGAATGAGCTGGGTAGCGCCGGGCAGGTCGAGGAATTCCTCCCTTGTGAGCCAGCGGCGGCGCTTGACCACTTCGTCCTCCATCATCGCGATATGAGCGGCAGGTCCTCCGAAGGCTGTGATGCCGAGCCGGAGAAACAGGACGGCCAGCCGCCTAAGATCGGAGGGGCCAGGGGCGCCTTCAGGCATGTGGACTGGACTTCCTCTGACACGAGAAGTCCATCGACCATGGCCCGGAGCCCACGATCAAGAGGAAGATTGAGCCCAGGAGCATCGAGAAGTCCGTCCGCGCTTCGTGCGCCATCTTGAAAAAGCCGCTGTTGACCAAAATGGGGAGTTTCGTGGTGTAGAGGGCGAAGCACATCACGACGATCAGCGGGACGACGGCCACTCGCGTCAAGAGACCCAGGATGACCAGCGCCCCGCACCCGATCTCGAAGCTCGCCACGAAGGGAGCGAGCGCTTCAGGCGAAGGCAGTCCGATCTTGGCGAACCGCCCCGCGCCGACGTCGCCGGGGTAGAGGAACTTCTGAATGCCCTCGGAAAGGAACACGGCTCCGACCATGAGGCGGATGATGAGGACGGCGGTCGGAGCGCTGGTTGCCTGGAGGCGATGGATGATCTTCATGGTTGAGAGGTCTACTCCTGTTCGCGGTCGGGATCGCCAGTGATGTCAGTGGAACGGACGCTTCAGGGCTCCGGCTCGAAGCGGAATATGGAGGCCTCGGGCTGGTCGGGTACCCGGAGCCGCAAGAAGGGCTTACCGGAGATCACGTGGCAGGCGTAGCAGCTGTCGAGCATCTCCTTGTATGCGGCCACGAACTTCTCTGCGTCCTTCTCGCCGATGGCCTTGTGGATGTCTTCGAGGCGCGTTGCCTCGATGGAAGCCAGGATTTCTCCGAGACGGACCTCGTTCCCTATCGGGTCCTTGCGGACGGGGATGATCCGCACGGCCCAATGCAGGTGGGAGCGGGTCTCGGCCCAGAAGAACTCGGCGAGCGGCCAGTTCTCTTTCTTGCCTGCGAACCAGAGGTTGGTGTAGTGGTAGGCGACGTCCTTCATGGCGTGCGACTGGTCGGGCACGATCCCCTTCAGCCGTTCGATCTCGGCCTTCAAGGCAGCCACTTCAGTCGACGGCGGAGTGGTCGCCTGCGAGATGGCCGGCGGTTTCTCCCCCCCGGTTCTCCCGCCCCAGGACAAACAGACCACGATTGCGGCGACGACCGCGGCGGCACACGCCCCCAAGGCGATGAGTCTTCGCATGGGACTCCTTTCAATTTTCAAATTTCGTTTCGCTCGACTACCTCGACGGCCTCCTGGACGGCTCTTTCGGACCGTCGCATGCCGCCCAACCTCATCGGAGCCCCTTCTTTGCGCTCTGCGGCACGATCTCCCTTCGCAGCTCGTCAATCTGCCTGCGGACCAGGGCCAGCACCTTCCTCCCAAGGCCGGTCAAGTGATACTCACGGCGGGCCTTCGGCCCATCGCCGGCGGGCTCCGCGCGCAGCCAGCCGTTTCGTTCGAGACGCCGGAGCAGCGGATAGAGAGTTCCAGGACTGACCTCGTACCCGTGGCGCCAGAGTTCCTGGAGCATCCACTGGCCCACGACGGGCCGTTCGCTCGCGTGGTGCAGGATGTGAACCTTCCAGAGGCTCAGCAGGATCTCGCGGTTCAGGGATTTCATATCGATGACCATAGTCGAAAAACATAATGGGGCTACGGCTGCGTGTCCAGAGGAGAGGACGCGGCCGTCAGACAGGGTCCGAGGGTGACCCAGCGAGATCTGGAAAGAGAGCCGCCGCCCGAAAGCGGAGCCTCACCGCTGCCGCGCTGAGCGAGTCAGGGAGGTCAGTACCTCCCCATCCGGGAGAGCCCGGCTCGGAGGGAAGCGGAGGCTTGGCATACCGCCACCAGCACCCGCAGTGAACCAGCCCGGCCCGCCAACCCTCGGGGAACCCACTCGCCTCCCCGTCGTTCACTTCTCCGCGGTCGCGTCCCCGCTCGTGTCGGCGTCGCGTCCGCCATCGACGACCGCCTTCACCATCGCCGGGATATCCTGCCCGGGAGGGGTGGGGAAGAATGGGCCACACGATGGACTCGCCGGTGCGCACCGTCCGATAATGGATTTCGAAATCCAGGTCGTACCAACCCCGTGTGCCTCGCACGCCGCTCGATGGTATTCTCCGGCGAGAAGGAAAACCGGCAACGGGGAGGTTGTATCATGCTCTTCGGAAAGAAACCTGCCGAGGAGGCAGGAACTTCGAATGTGAATGCTGCTGCTGGAAAGCCCATGGACGAGCGACGGGGCGCGAGCCCCGCGCGAAGTCAGGGCGAGGACCCGAAGCACGCGGCTGCCGTGGCCCGTAGCGCCCGGCCCTCCGACGACAAGAGTTCGACCTTGAGCTCTCACCTCGCATTCGATGGAAACTTGAGGTTCACCGGGAAAGTGATCATCGACTGCGAGTTCCGCGGCAGCGTGGTCACCGAAGACACGCTCGTCGTGGGTCCCTCGGGGAGGATCGAGGCGGAGCTGATCGCGGGGGTCGTCGAGGTGGCGGGAAAGGTTCGGGGCAACATCAAGGCGCGGACCAAGGTGAGGATCATCACGGGCGGCGAGGTCCGCGGCAACGTGGAGACTCCTACCATCGCCATGGACGAAGGGGTGATCTTCGAAGGCAACTGCACGCGGCCGCAGGATGGGCGCCCGGGAGAAGGCCTGGGAGCGGCCCACGCGGCTCAGGCGGCGCGTGCCGCGGTGGCCCAGCGGAGACCGGCCGTCAGCCAGGTCGTCGCGACCGAGGTTCAGGCCACGGCTTGATGTGAGCCCCGCGGCGGCGCCGGATCTCCGGCGATAGCTCCGAATCCAGCGGCGGTCGCGTTCCGAAGCGATGCCCGGGTCTTCGCAGCGGCGCAGCTCCTGCAGCCTGCGATCCCGTTGCCGCTCAACGAGGAAGGCCGGCATCTTCGTGAGCGCCGCGTGGGATCCGGTCCGTCCGGGCCTCGCGTGAACTCTCCCTTCTCTCTCTCGGAGGCCCCCGGTATACTCAGCCCCCCGTCCGGCCTCCGGGAGACCACGAGTGTGGTCTCTGGTGGCGCGCGGCGGCCTCAGGCGACTGGGGAAGGAAAGCCGTGAGCGCGGGCCGTCAGGATCATCGGGCTCGTCGCCCCCATCGCTCGTCGGCGGTTTGCCGGCCTATCCGGGAGCCGGGCGCCGGCGGCGGGAGTCGAATCCCGTTTTCCCCGGTACGGATCCGCGGCGCCGGTCGAGCGGAGAGTTGCCAGAGCGGCTGAATGGGCCGGTTTCGAAAACCGGTGTGCCCGCAAGGGCACCGGGGGTTCAAATCCCTCACTCTCCGCCATTTTTTGCTTCCCGGGGGCCGGCTCTCTCGTTAGAAGGTCCCCATCCTTCGCGGCCGTTTCGATGCGGAGAGGTGTCCGAGCGGCTTAAGGAGCACGCTTGGAAAGCGTGTGTGCGGGAAACCGTACCGGGGGTTCGAATCCCCCCCTCTCCGCCACACTCTCCGCCGCCGCAGCCTTCCGAGAATCTCGAGCCCTCTCCTCATTCGCGTGAAGATGCTATCTTTCTGCACGGAGCCTCGAGTGCGAGGTAGGCCGGCAGAGGGGGGCAATGGATTGGACACGACGGAGGAACGGTGGCGCTTCCAGGATCGAACATTCGTTCGGGTTTCCGGGGCACAGCGAGCGGGCGGATCTCGGGGAAAAAGGCGGCTGTCGGGCGGGTCGGGGACGGCAAGGCAGCGAGGGGACGGGCCGGGAAAACCGCGCGAGCCGGCTCGAAGGGCAAGGCGGTCTGGAAAGTCCTCAAGGTCGGCCTCCACTTCGGCAGCTCGCGGACGCGCGTCGCGGCTTCGAAGAACGGCGAAGAGATTCGCCTGAAGAAGACCGCCTTCACAAACATCGTCGGCTTCCTCAAGCTGAGCGCCCCTTTCATGAATGCCCAGAAGGGGTCCGACGTGCTTTATGCCGACGACGCCTTCAAGTTCATCCGACAGGTCGACTTGAAGAAGCCCATCCACTTGGGGATGGTCGTCGATGTCCGGGTCTGTAAGCAGCTGGTCACCCATATCGCTTCGGCCGTCGACCCCTCCGGCACACGCAAGCTCTGGGGGGTCGCCAGCATTCCGGTCACCGCCGGTCCGGAGGAGTGGGATAAGGCCCGCCGGTCCCTGAGCGGCACCTTCCAGCGTGTCGCCGTCGTTCCCGAGCCGTATCTCGCGGCCGAAGGAATGCATCTCGAGAAGTGCGTTCGGTCGAGAGGGACCCTCGTCGATTTGACGAAGAATTCGCTCGTGATCGATATCGGCGCCGCCACGACCGACCTCTGCCTCGTGCGCGGAGAGTTCCCCTCGACGGCCGACCAGATCCGGATCGAAAAGGCGGGCAACTCCATCGACGAAAGGATCCTCAACAACGCCCTGATCCGCTACCCGACCCTCTGCATGACCCATCGCATGGCGCGGGAGATCAAGGAGGAACAGGCATTTGTCGGCACAGCACCGACGAGCACCGAGGGTTCAAGGCTCCCCGGCAGCTCGGACCTCTTTGCGCTCATCGAAGTGATCCGCTCCGCATGCGAAGACCTCCTGCAGTCCATCGTCAATGCAAGCTGCGATCTACTGGGTCGATGCGATCCGGACGCCGCAACGAACATTTCCCGGAACATCATCCTGACGGGCGGCGGATCGCGGATCCGAAACCTGGCGGCTGGCATCGAGGAGCGGCTGCGGGCGGGCGGCTATCCCCAAGCGCGCATCCTCGTTCCGGAGGATCACACAGTGCTCGTCGCTCGTGGAGCGGTCCGATTCGGTGAGAAGCTTTCGGACGAAGAATGGAAGGCGCAAACCGACAAGCTGCCGGGCAAGGCGGAACCGGAGGTCTGGATCGGCGGCGGAGCGGAAGCCCCCCCCAACGAGCCCAGCGTCGGTCTCGTCGCAAACGCGCAGCGGACGGTGTCCCGGAGAGAACCACCCACACCCAGCGCTCCGCTCCCGCCCCTCGACTTCGATCAGGCCGAGGCGCGGACGGCCGCGACGACGCCTGCGCACCTTCGGGAAGCGGAGGCGGTGGCCCCCGGCGCGCCGTCTCGGGCGCCGTCGCGGCCCTTGAGTTCGGAGCCGCCCCCTGCAAAGCCCAAAAAGGACTTCGCCATCGAGGACCTGGAAGACCTGGAGCTGTGGAAAGGGCTCTGATCCGCCGGCTTCCCGCGAGTATTCACTCAACTGCTCCGGCACCGTTTCCGCAAGGTCGGGTTCTTTTTACCGTTCCTTCCGATCCAGCACTCGATCCTTGAACGGGCGGTGCGGTTGCCCCTCGGAAGCGGAACGGCGCCGATCACGTTGGCCGAAGACCTCATCCTGCTCAAGATGGCGTTCCATAGGGAGAAGGACATCCTGGATGTTCGGTCCATGATCTGGAACCGGAAAAGGGAGCTCGACCTCGCCTATATACGTCGCTGGGCAGGAAAGATGCTGAGCGAAGAGCGGGTCAGCGAACTGGAAGGCTGGATCCGTCGATACGGGGGCCGGTGACCCGCCTTCCCCTCCCCTCGAGGCGGTGTTACAATCCGCGCGCCGGAGCGGGCAACGGAGTTCCCGGGCACCGGGTCAGGTCTTAACGGAAGCAGCCCACCTGGTGCAATTCCGTGTGTCCGCTTCCGGTTTTCTCGACTGTTCTCCCCGAACCGTTTCTCAGTCGACAGAAGGCGCTCGAAGCTGGATGAAGTACCAGGTCATTGCGCGGCGCTACCGGCCGCGGCGTTTCAATGAAGTCGTGGGGCAGGATTCGGTCGGGACGACCCTCCGCAACGCGATCCTCCAGGAGCGCCTCGCTCACGCGTACCTCTTCGCCGGCCCGCGGGGCGTCGGCAAGACCTCGATGGCCCGCATCTTCGCCAAGGCGCTCAACTGCCCTCGCGCGGCCGATCGCTCGCTGCCGCAGGCGGAGTGGGGGACGCCTTGCGACGAGTGCGACTCCTGCAGGGCGATCTCGATCGGCGAGGACATAGACGTCGTCGAAGTCGACGGCGCCTCCTACCGCGGCATCGACGAGGTGCGCGACATCGTCCAAACCGTCCAGTTCGCTCCGTCGCGCTCGCCCTACAAGGTCTTCATCATCGACGAAGTCCACATGCTGACTCGAGAGGCTTTCAACGCCCTCCTCAAGACGCTCGAGGAGCCCCCCGCGCACGTGAAGTTCATATTCGCGACGACGGAAGCGCACAAGATCCCCGAAACCGTGCTATCGCGCTGCCAGCGCTTCGACTTTCGCCCCATCGGCGAGGAGGACATCGTCCGCCGGCTGGAGCAGATCTGCACCGCGGAAGGGGTCAAGGCCGAAGCGGGGCTGATGGAGAAGATGGCCCGCTACGGGCGGGGAGGCATGCGCGACGCGCAGACCCTGCTCGACCAGTCGATCGCGTTCGCCGAGGGGGGAGTCATCCGGTGCGCGGACCTGGAGCGGATCACCGGGCGCATCCCGGACGCCGCCGTCGATGGAGTGACCGCCGCGATTGCGGCGAGAGACCCGCGGGGCCTCTTCCGAGCCCTCGGCGAGTGCTTTTCGGCCGGTGCGGATCCCGCGATCCTCCTCGAACAAGTCATCGAGCGGCTTCGGGAGAGGCTCCACGCCGCTTTTTCCCCGCAAGAAGGCGACTCGGCTCCCGGCCGATCCGGGCTCGATCCCCGAGAGCTGGACCTCTCCCTCGGCAGGCTCCAGATCCTGCACGAGACCGCCATCAAACTGCGCGGATCGCCTTACCCCCGGCTGGCCGTCGAGCTGGCGCTCGTCAAGCTGTCCCGTCTCGAAGACCCGCGTGCGATCGAAGAGGCCCTCGCGTACCTGAAAGGCATCGAGGGGCGTCTCGGGAGCGGCGCCGTCGCGGCCGCTGTGCCCATCCTGCGGCCCGCGGCAGCCGCCCCTCCGCCCGCACCAGCGGCCCGCGGCGGCGCGCCGCCGCCATCCTACTCTTCGCCTCCGCCGCCAAGAGTCCAGCCGGCCGCTCCGATCTCCCCACAAGCCGCCGTCGAGCCTTCGGCGCCTCGAGGATCGTCTCCTCCGGCGCCGCCGCAGGGCGGAAACGGCAAGGGCGGAGCGCCGTGCGATTTCGCCCGGCTCATGTCCTTGTGGGACCAGATCCTCATCGAGGCCCAGTCGCGCTACCCGACACTGACGGGTTTCCTCGGCCGCGCCCGCCTGCGCGAGGCGAGCGAGCCGGGAACGTTCAGCCTGCTCGTCGACTCGGAGTTTCACCTCCGACAGCTCCGCGAGCCCCACCGCTCGCAGAATATCCAGTCGCTGGTGTCCGAGGTGACCGGCGCGTCCTGGCGGATGCGGCTCGACCTCGATCCCTCGGGGGGCAAGAGCGGAGGCCCCCCGCCGTCCAAGTCGCCGGGCATGCCGGCGCAGAGCCACTCGAACCGTCCGAGCGAGGAGCGCTCGACGAACGGGGGGGCCATCCGCGAAGACCCGGTCGTCAAGAAGTCTCTCGACCTCTTCAAGGGGAAAATAGTCTGAGGTACAAAAAACGATGAAGATCTCGAACGTCGGCGACCTGCTCAAGAACATCGGAAAGGTCCGCAAGGACATGGAGAAAGTGCAGACCGATCTGCGGGCCCGCGTGGTGGAGTCGAGCGCCGGCGGCGACCTCGTCAAGGCGCTCCTCAACGGCCAGCAGGAGATCCTCAAGGTCACGATCGACCCGAAAGCCATCACCACGGACCCGAAGGGAATCGAGATGCTCGAGGACCTGATCGTCGCCGCCGTGCAGCAAGGGCTCGAGAAGTCGAAGGCGCTCAAGAGCGAAGAGCTGAACAAGGTGACGGGGAGTACCGGGCTCAACTTCGCGGACCTCCTCTGAGGGAGAGAAGCCCCCCAAGCCGTGGAGTTCTACACCGAGGCCCTCCAGAACCTCATGACCGAGTTCGAGCGGCTGCCCGGCATCGGCCGCAAGACCGCGGAGAGGCTTGCCTACCACGTTCTGCGCACGAACGGGACCGAGATCCTCAAGCTCGCCGGCGCCATCCGACAGGTCAAGGAGAGCGTCCGGCAGTGCCGCCTCTGTTTCAACATCACCGAGCGGGATCTCTGCCCCATCTGTGAGGACCCTTCGCGCGCGGCCACGACCTTGTGCGTCGTCGAAGAGCCGAAAGACCTTTACGCCATAGAGCGGACGGGGGCTTACCGCGGCCGCTACCACGTCCTCATGGGGACCTTCGCCCCCCTCGAAGGGGTGAGCCCCGAGGATCTGACGATCGCGGCGCTCCTGGAGCGGGTGCCGGCCGAAGGCATACGCGAGGTGATCCTGGCGACCAACCCCAACTTCGAAGGCGACGGCGCGGCGCTCTACATCGCCGAGAGGCTGAAAGCCATCCCCGGCCTGCAAGTCACCCGACTCGCGCGCGGCCTGCCGAGCGGCAGCCTGCTCGAGCACGTCTCGAAGACGATCGTCTCCGACGCGCTCGAAGGCCGGCGGTCGATGGGGTGAAACGGCTGAACGCGTTTGCAGGCTTCGGATCGGACGGGAACCGCAGAGGGTTTGCTGCGAGCAGTGCGCAGCAGCAAACGGCCGGAGCAGCCCTCGCCGCTCCCTGCTCGGTCGCGGCTCACCCGCGCCAGCGGGCGGCTGCGAGGCCCGCCTGGAGGCCGAGCGCGCCAGCGCGAGGACCGGAAGGGCCGCGGAGCGGCCGACCGGAGGGGCGGAGGAAATCGCGGGGGACGCAGAGGAATTTGCAGGCGACGAACGAACCACTCTGCGCTACTCTGCGTCCTCTGCGGGTTACCATCTTCCTCCGCTGCCGGACCGTACGCATCGACTTCAGGCCGATTGACCTCTCGGGGCCGGTGGCCAAGAATAGTGGCCTGTCAATCCCGATTGCAGGCTTTTGAGGATCGTTCTTGCGCCCTGACCGTCCCCGCCCTTTCCTGAGTGGGCTCTTCCTGGCCATGCTCCTCGTGGGGCCCCGGCTTGCCGGCGCTCCGTGGATCGTCCTCAACGAGATCCACTACCACCCTCCGGGTGGAGACGACGAGGAGTTCGTCGAGATCTTGAGCCGGGAGCCTCCCCGAGCGGACCTCACCGACTGGATCCTCGAAGGCGAAATCGATTTTCGTTTTCCGCCGGGGACAGTCATCCAGGGCGGAGAGCACCTGGTCCTCGCGAAGAACCCCGAAGTCTGCCGCGACCGTTTCCGCGGGCGCGGGCGGATCCTCGGTCCCTACGGAGGCCGGCTCGACAACAAAGGCGGCGCGCTGATCCTCCGCAACGCGGCGCGGGCCATCGCCTGCGAGGTCAGCTACGGATCGCGCGGGCGGTGGCCGGTCACCCCCGACGGGACCGGGCACACGCTCTCCCTTCTCGACCCGCTCTTTGATCCCGCCAACCCCCGGAACTGGGGGGCGAGCGCGCTCGTTGGCGGCACTCCGGGTAGTCCCAATTTCACGCGTGAGGTCCAAGGCGGAGAGGTCCTCGTCAAGGCCGGAGCGGTCTGGAAGTTCTGGCGGGGGGACCAACCGCCCCCCGAAGGTTGGCGCGAGGCCGCCTTCGACGACTCGAAGTGGGAATACGGCCCGAGCGGCTTCGGCTTCGCCGATGACGACGACGCGACGACCATCGAAGGCATGCGAGGGAGCTACGTCGCCCTGTTCGTCCGCCACGGCTTCGACGTGCCGGCGGCGGCGCTCTCGAAGCGGCTCATATTCCGTGTCGACTACGACGACGGCTTCGCCGCCTTCGTCAACGGCAAGGAGGTGGCCCGCGAGAACCTCGGCAAGGCCGGCAGCGAACACCCGTTCAACGAGCCCGCTACGGCCCTCCGCGAAGCCGGGGTGGCCACCGAGTACGACCTCGGCCTCGCCTCCAGCCGGCTCGCCGCCGGGAGAAACGTCATCGCGATCGCCGTCCACAACGACAGCGCGAAATCGTCGGACCTCTCCCTTATCCCCTCACTGGAACTGCGCGACGCGACCGCGGCTGCCGTCCGGCCGCCCCGGCTTGTCATCAACGAGGTCCGGCGCGGCCCGAACGGAGCCGAGAATTTCATCGAGGTCTACAACGCCGGCGGTTCGCCCGCGAGCCTGAGCGGTTGGTTCCTGAGCGACGAGCCGAAGAGGCTCGAGAAGTGGCGGATCGCGGCCCAAGCCCAGCTCGCCCCCGGAGCGTTTCTCCCGCTCTTCGCCAAGGACCTGGGAGGGGAGCTTCCGCTGGGAGCGAATTCCCTCATCACCCTCACCGATCCGGGGGGCCGGCGTGTGGCCGATGCCTTTCCCATCGAAGGGGGAGGCAAGAGTAAGCGGGAGGATCCGGCCGGCGTTGAGTTGAAAGGGGAGAAGAAGCCGGCAAAGGACGTCCCGAAGAAGCCCGAAAAGAGCTCCGCCAAGACCGCCGAGAACGCCGCAAAACCGAAGAAGGCCGCGGACAATCCCTCCAAGGAGCCCAAGGAGGATCGATCCGCCGCCGAGATCCTCCGCGGCCGCTTCCCCGACGGCTCGACCGATCTCGTGACCCTTGAATCGGCTTCTCCGGGCGAGGCGAACCGGATCGCGCCCGCCGCGCCGGTCGTCATCAACGAGATTCTCTACCACCCGATCACCGGGAAGGTGGAAGACGAGTTCATCGAGCTCTTCAACCGAGGGAGCGCCGCGGCATCGCTCGCCGGCTATCGTTTCACGGGCGGAATCGGTTTCGAATTCCCCGCGGGCTCATCGATCCCGGCGGGCGGCTTCCTCGTCGTCGCGCGCAGCCCGGCCGATTTGATGAAGAAATATGGACTCGCCAAGGAGAAGGTGACCGGCCCCTTCGAGGGGCAGCTCTCCGACGGAGGGGAAGTGCTGGCGCTGCGGGATCCTACGGGCAACCTCGTCGACCGGGTCGAGTACGGCGACCGGGATCCCTGGCCGGCAACGGCCGACGGACTCGGCGCCAGCCTCGAGCTGATCGACCCGGCCCTCGACAACTCGCTCGCGGGCTCGTGGGCCCCGAGCGACGATCAAGCGAAGGCGAAGTGGGAGACCTTCTCGTATGAGAAGGAGCACGTCCTCTTCCAGGGCCGGAACTTCGCCGAGTTTCAGTTCCTCCTCCTCAACACCGGCGAGTGCCTCATCGACGAGGTCCGCGTCCACGATCTTTTCAACGAGAACTTCGAGCGGGGTGCCGGCTCGTGGACCGCGATGGGCACCCACGAGCGCTCCGGTCCCGTGGCGGATGGCTCCTCCGGCCGCAATTCCGCCTACAGGATCGTCTCCGAGGGGAGAGGGAACGCGCGGCACAATTACGTCTCCCGCGAGCTGACGAACGGCATCTCTCCCGGAAAGACCTACCGGGTCTCCTTCCGCGCCAAGTGGCAGCAAGGCTCGCCGCTCCTCCTCACGCGGACGCCCGGTCAAGGCGTCGCGCGGGCCCACCGGCTCTCGATCCCGCCGAAGCTCGGGACTCCGGGCGCCGAGAACAGCTCCCGCAAGAAGAACGCCCCCCCCGTCGTCGGTACGCCCGTACAGGATCCCGTGGCGCCCGCGACGGGCCAGTCGGTCGACATCGCCGTCTCGATCTCCGCGGCCGCCCCGCCGGCGAGCGCGGTCCTCCACTACCGCTCGGGCGGAGGGCCCGGAGTCGCCTGGACGCAGCTCACGATGGTAGAACAAGCCGCGGCGGCGACGTCGGGGAGCGATTCGAGGGTCTACAAAGCCACGATCCCGCCTCTGCCGGCGGGGAAAGTGGAGTTCTACATCGCCGCGACGGACTCGCGCGGCGCTCGGGGCGGCTTCCCGGCCGGCGCGCCGGCGCGGACAGCCCTCTACGCCGTCGGGCTGGCTCCGTCGCCGAAGTTTCCGACCTATACGGTCCTGATCTCGGAGGACGAATGGGCCCGGTTCCTCAAGCGGCCGAGGATGTCGAACCGGCTCATCGATGCGACTCTCGTCTACGGAGACTCGCGCATCCTCTACAACGTGGGCCTCAGGCGTCGCGGGAGCCCGTTCACGCGCTCGGCGCGCAACTGGCGCGTCGTCTTCGGGTCCGAGAGGCTCGACGGGCGCGGAACGTTGACCCTCGACGGGCAGCTCGGGGACGGCACGAGTTTCAGAGAGCGCTTGACCTACTGGCTTGTCGACCAGCTCCGTGCGCCGAACGCGCGCCAGCAGTACGCCTACCTCCGGATCCCGGGGATCGAGGAGGGGGTCTACGAGGACGTCGAGAAGATCGACCGCGATTACCTCGCCCGCTGGCTCGACACGCCGCCGCCGCCGGAAGCGGGGGCGCCGCCGAAGGCGCCCGGCAAGAAACGGCCGTCATCGCGTCAGAAGGCCGCCCTCGACCGGGCGGAGGGCAACCTCCACAAGGTCGATGACTACTGGGAGATCCTCTCGACGGGCGAGCGTTTCTATGTCGAGGCAAACTTCCTCTTCAAAGGGCTCGATCCGGAGCCGTACCGCTGGAACTTCCCCCCGCGGTCGAACGCGCTCGACGAGGACTTCACGCCCTTCCTCCAGCTTGTCCAGCTCTTTGACCAGCGAACGAGCAACGACAAGGCGTTCGACGAGCGGCTCGAGTCGATGGTCGACGTCGACGAGTGGCTGCGAGTCCTCGCGGCGCGGACGCTGGTCAACGACTGGGATACGATCGGCCTGACCCGGGGAAAGAACGCGTTCATCTACCGTTCGCCGGTCGATGGACGGTGGCGCCTCCTCCCCTGGGACGCCGATCTGAGCTGGAACAACCCGAGCGCGCCCCTCTTCTCCGAGAAGTTCGAGGGGATCCGGCGGATCCTCAAGCGGCCGCAATATCGCCGGCGGTTCGTCGGCTACCTCGCGTACCTCGCCGACCGGAAGTTCGATCCGGACCACCTGGCCCTGATCCTCGGGGACCTCCGCCAGAAAACGGGCGCTGCCATCGAGATGTACCAGAACTTCGCGGCGGAGCGGCGCGACGAAGTCCTTCGCGGGCTCCAGCGTGGCGGCGGGTTGCGCGTTGCGTCGGCCCGCCGCGTGGGAGGACCGGGCGGGAAGATCGACCTCGTACGGGCCGCGGGGGCCGCCGTCTCGCCGCGCGTCATGCGGCTCAAGCTCGGAGGGCGCGAGGGGACGGTTCGCTGGGGGGGCGACGGCGCCTGGGAAGCCGAGTTTCCAATCGGGCCCGAAGGGGGGGAGATGATCCTCGATGGGCTCGAGGTCGGCGGAGAGGTCGTCGCCAGGGAGAAGGTCAAGATCACCGAGCGGAAAGCGGCCGTGGCCCTTACTCCCCTCGACGGCGGCATCGAGAAGCCGCGCGAGTTGGTCTTTGTCGATAGGCCCGAGGAGATGCTCCCCGAAACGATTGCGGTCGCCGATGGGCCCAAGAAGGAAGCGACGCCGGCGCCTGGACCCGCTCCCGATCCGCCGGCTCCAAACCCGCCCGTGGATCGGCCGGGTGGGACCGAGAAGGCAGCCGCGGCGAAGGTGCCCGCGGTCCCACCGGCGCCCACGGAGACCTCGGTCCCCGCCGGAAATCCCGAGGTCGTTCCGCCTGGGCCCGCGACGGTCACGCTGTCGGGTTCCGATGTTCGCAAGATTCCTCAGTCGACGCGCCGGGAAAGGAAAAGCGATGCCGAAACCCCGCTTGCGAAGCCGCCCGCGCCTGTCCGAGTCGAGCCGCCGAGAGGAGTCCCTCTCTGGGTCCTGGCGACGGGCGCCGCGGCCATCGCGGCCATCCTGGGGGGCGTGGCGCTCCTCTATTTCCGCTCCCGCGCTCCCGCGGGAGCCGATGGCCGCCTGGAGACGCTCCGCAGCCCGCATTTCGCTGCCGCCGCAAAAGCTCTCAAGCAGCTCTCGCGAGACAAAGGGGCGGTCCCGGGGATCCTCAAGGCGCTCGAAGACCTCCACCTCACTCCGTTCCACAAGCTCAAACGGGGCCCGGATGGATTGTCGGCCACGCCGGCTCCTCCGGAGGCGGGCGGCACGATCCAGGTCCGGCATGTGGCGGCGCTCCTCCTCGAGCTTCACATCGGGAAACCCGCCGCCGAGCGGCCGACGCGCAAGCAATGGCAGGCGCACTGGGAAAATGTGAGCAACCGGACGAAGGGGGCGGTGGGGCCTCGGGGGTAGAACTCGGCCGTGATCTCGCAGCCGTGGCGTCTGGATGACGCGATGCGGGTGCGGACGCCGATGCGGCTCTCGTTGTGGACGGCGGCTGCGATTCCGGACGCGGCACGCGGAAGCGGATGCCGAGGCGGATAGCGGATGCGGTTCCGGATGCGGCTGCGGTCGCAGTTCCGGTTGCCGTTGAGGATGCCGATGCGGTCCCGGCTGCGGATCCCGATTCCACCGCCGCTTCCCTTCGCCCTCAGAACGTCACATGGACACCGAGCACCGGACCGTGAAGCTGCATCTCGAAGCTAGCGCGCTCCTCATGGTCCTCGGTGTAGTCCCACCAGCGGTAACCGGCCAGGATGCCGAAACCCGGCAGCGGGATGGCCTCGACGCCGCCCTCGAACGCGGCGATCTGGGCGAAATCGAGGCCCGAGCCGTAGCCCCAGCTCACGGTGCCGCGGCCGTAGAGGCCGAGCCATTCGATGGGGCGGTAGGTCACCTGCCCACCGGCGAGGGGACCCGCCGCGAAGCTGACGTCCGTCCGGTCGTCGGCGCCCGAGGTGAAGCCGAGGACGAGGTGGGAGAAAGCGATCCCGCCGATCGCCTCCGCCCCGAGCTGCCTCTCGAAGAACCAGAGCCCTCCGCGGGCCGCGAAGGAGTAGGCGTAGAGGTCGTAGTCGACCCGGACTTCGGCCGGCCCGTTGACCGTCAGGTCCTCGAACATTCGAGTCTGGCCCGCGGAGATGTCCTCGCTCGAGTTGCCCCGGCCGGCGGAGAAGTCCCCGTCGATGGCCAGAGTGGCCTCGACCGCCGGACGCTCCTCGAGGGGGTCGCGCTCCGAGTATTCCTTCCCCACGAAGAACTCTCGTATTGCGCTCTCCTCTTCGGAGATGAGGTTAAAGGTCAAGCGGGCGGCAGGGATCACGCTGAAGTCTTCGCTCTCGACTGTGTGGGCTACGCTGCACGCGGGGAGGCCGAGTGCCACGACGCCAAGTAGCGGTATAGAAAAAAAGAAACTCGATCGCGTGCCCGTGAGGGATTTCATGCATCCTCCGTGAGCCGTTTCAGACCTGAGTGGCCGCCCCAAGCGTCATCCGGCGGCCGGGACAGGCACCATTCTTCTGAAAAACTCCTCGGATTTCTACTCCCCGCTACTTATTCCAGCTCGATCCTTACCAGCCGGTCGCCGGCGTTCACCACTTGCCCGGGCTGGACGTAGACCTCGGCGACGCGGCCGTGGCGGTCGGCGCGGACCTCGTTCTCCATCTTCATCGCATCGAGGGTGACGACGGGCGAATCGGGCTGCACGACCGCCCCTGGAGAGACGAAAACGCGGCGGACCGCCCCTGGGAGCGGGCTCGTGACCGTGTGGGGTCCCGCGTGGCTCGTCCGCTCGCGCGCGCGGGCCTTCAGCCGGTCGTTCTCGCTCTCGACACGGGCGGTGATCGGCCATCCGCGGTGTAGAAACCGGAAGGCCGGGCCCTGGACTCCGCCGGCGGCTCCCTGGGCAGCCGAGCCGGCCGATGGAGGAGGAAGCTCGTGCACGGCGTACCTCTCGCCGCCGATGAGGAGCGCCCGCTCGCCGTCGGCCTCGACGACGAGGGCGACATCGACCGTCTTGCCCCCAACGACTGCCCGGGCGGCTTCGCCGGGGTGGAGTGGCGGCAAATCGACCTCGATCGCCTCTTGATCCAGGATCGCGACACGGAACTTCACCGCTCGCCCCCTCTCAAGCCCATCCCGCGGCCGAGCGCTGCCCATGGCGAGTCTCCAGCCCCTTCGGAGCCCCGTGGAGCCGATTTCTTCTTGTCCGACGCCGGCAAGCACTCCGCACGCGAGCCGCTGGAGCGCAGAAACGCCGCCACGATGGCCAGAGCGGCCCGATCGCCGGCATCGAGGTCTCTCGCGAAAAAATCCGGGCGCGCAAGCAAGGCCTCGAGGTGCTGGCAGTGGTAGTCGCCGGAGCGGAATGCCGGGTCGGCGAGAAGGGGCGCGGCGAGGGCGAGGGTCGTCGCCACCCCCTCGATCCGCATCTCCAGGCAGGCGGCGCGGAGCCGCTCGATCGCGGCCGCGCGGTCCTCGCCCCACGCGATCACCTTCGCCAGGAGCGCGTCGTAATGAGGGGTCACTTCGATCCCGATGGAGAGGCCCGAATCGACGCGCACGCCGGGCCCCCCGGGGAGGCGAAGGCCCGTGATGCGGCCGGTGGATGGCCGGAAATTCTCCTCTGGGTCCTCGGCGTTGATCCGCAGCTCGACGGCGGCCCCGCGCGCCTCGCGTAGGAGCGGTTTTGCTCCGGGATAGGTCTTTCCGGCGGCGACTTCGATCTGCTCTCTAACCAGGTCCGCGCCCGTCACCATCTCCGTGATCGGGTGCTCGACCTGGAGGCGGGTGTTCATCTCGAGGAAGTGGAAGCTTCCCCCTGGCGCCAGGAGGAACTCGATCGTGCCGGCGCCGCGGTAGCGTGCGAGCCCCGCGATCTGAGCCGCGGTCTCGAGGAGCGCGCCGCGGACGGCGTGGCCGACTGCCGGGCACGGAGTCTCCTCGACGAGCTTCTGGTAGCGGCGCTGGAGCGAGCAATCGCGCTCGGGGAAGACCTGGACGCCCCCGCGGCCGTCGCCGACCACCTGGACCTCGACGTGGCGGGCACGTTCGAGGAACCGCTCCGCGAAGATCGCGCCTTCTCCGAAGGCTCCCTTGGCTTCCGACGCTGCGACGCGGAAGGCCGATTCTAGCTCCGACTCGGCGCGGACGAGTCGGATGCCCTTTCCTCCTCCGCCCGAAGCGGCCTTCAGGAGGAGAGGATAGCCCGTTTTCGTCGCCAGCGCCCGCAGAGACTCGATGTCCCGGATCGGCTCCGAGCGGCCGGGAACGACGGGGATGCCAGCCGCGGAAAGGGCGCGGCGGGCCTCGAGCTTGTCGCCGAGCCGCCGGATGTTCTCCGGCGTGGGGCCGATGTAGACGAGGCCTGCCTCCTCCACGGCGCGGGCCAGCTCCTCCCGCTCGCTGAGGAAGCCGTAGCCGGGATGGACCGCCTGGCAGCCGGTCGCGAGCGCGGCCGCGACGATCTTCTCCGCGCGAAGGTAGCTCTGGGCGGCGGGAGCGGGGCCGAGAAGCGCCGAGCCGTCGGCGAGGCGCACGGAGAGGCTTCCCGCGTCGCACTCCGAGTGGGCGGCGACGGTCTCGATGCCCATCGAGCGCGCCGTTCGGATGATGCGAACGGCGATCTCCCCGCGGTTGGCGACGAGGATTCTGCGAATCTGCTTCATGGGACTCAGAGGGGCGGGGGCGGTCAAAGTGGAATGTTCCCATGCTTGCGCGGCGGGTTCGTCTCGCGCTTCTCGGCCAGCATTTCGAGGGCCTGGATGAGGCGCGGCCGTGTCTCCGCAGGCCGGATGATGTCGTCGAGGTAGCCCCTCTCGGCCGCCGGGATCGGGCTGGCGAACCTCTCGCGGTACTCGGCGACGAGGCGCGCCTCCTCGCTGCGCGGGTCGGCGGCGGCGGCGATCTCTCTCCGAAAGAGGATCTCGACGGCCCCCTGAGGCCCCATGACGGCGATTTCCGCTGTCGGCCAGGCGTAGTTGATGTCGCCCCGGATGTGCTTCGAGGACATGACGTCGTACGCGCCCCCGTACGCCTTGCGGGTGATCACCGTCAGTTTCGGGACGGTGGCTTCGCAGTAGGCGTAGAGGAGCTTCGCCCCCTGGCGGATGATGCCGTGGTGCTCCTGCTGCGTACCGGGGAGGAACCCGGGGACGTCCTCGAACGTCACGATGGGGATGTTGAAGCAGTCGCAGAAGCGGACGAAGCGGGCGGCCTTGATGCTCGAGTCGATATCGAGAGCCCCCGCCAGAACCGCGGGCTGGTTCGCCACGACCCCAACCGGCCGGCCGTCGAGCCGGGTGAATCCGACGAGGATGTTCGGGGCGAATCCGGCGTGGACCTCGAGCCAGTCTCCCCCGTCGACGACCGCTCCGATGACCCGGCGCATGTCGTAGGGCTGGCCGGGATCGGCCGGGACGATCGTATCGAGTGCGGGGGCGCAGCGGGCCCGGTCGTCGCTCGAAGGCGCGCGCGGGGCGGTTCCGGCGTTATTGGAGGGCAGAAAACCGAGGAGCCGGCGGATCTCCGCCATGCAGCTCGCATCGTCTCGGGCGAGGAAATGCGCGACGCCGCTTTTCTGGTTGTGGACGACGGCTCCGCCGAGGCCCTCGTGGCTTACCTCTTCACGCGTGACCGTCTTCACGACGTTCGGCCCCGTCACGTACATGTAGCTCGTCCCCTCGGCCATGAAAACGAAGTCGGTGATCGCGGGCGAGTAGACGGCGCCGCCCGCGCAAGGTCCGAGGACCGCCGAGATCTGCGGTACCACGCCCGAAGCGAGCGTGTTGCGGAGAAAGATCTCCGCGTAGCCGCCGAGGCTGGCCACGCCCTCCTGGATCCGCGCCCCTCCCGAATCGCAAAGCCCGACGATCGGCGCGCCGACCTTGAGCGCGAGATCCATCACCTTGATGATCTTCTGAGCGTTGGTCTCCGAGAGGCTTCCGCCCAGGACGGTAAAATCCTGGCTGAAGACGAAGACCCGCCGGCCGTCGACCGCGCCGTGGCCCGTTACCACGCCATCGCCGGCGATCCTCTGGTCTTCGATGCCGAACCCCTCGGCCCTGTGGCGGACGAAGGCGTCCATCTCCTCGAAGGTCCCCTCGTCGAGGAGGAGGGAAATCCTCTCCCGCGCGGTGAGCTTGCCCTTCTTGTGCTGGGCTGCGACGCGCTCCGGTCCGCCTCCCTCCCGCGACTCGGCGCGGATGGCCTCGATCTCCTCGGCGCGCCGGCGCGGACCGGTCGCAGACGGAGAAGGGGGCGAGGGCGGGGCGCCGGAGGGTTCGGGTGGCTTCCTCTTCTGGGACTTCGAGCCGCTCATCGTGCTTCGGCCTCCTGCGCCGGTCGATTTGTCGAATCCCGCTGCGTGAATTCGATGAGCACGCCCGCGGCGGAGCGGGGATGGACGAAGAACACCAAGGCGCCGCCGCCGCCGGGGTGGGGGCCATCGCCGAGGACCTGGACGCCGCGGCGCCGGAGCTCGTCGAACCACGCTTGGATCGTCATTCCTTCCACGCGAAAGGAGAGGTGGTGGACTCCGCTGCGGCCGCCGGCGAGGAACCGACTCACCGCGCTCTCCGCGGAGGTCCCCTCAAGAAGCTCGATCCGAGTCCGGCCGGCATCGAGGAAGGCGATGCGCACCTTTTGCGACGCCACTTCCTCGGGCATCGAGGTCTGAGTCCCGAAGAGCCGGCGGAAGGATTCCATCGCCTCCTCGAGGCTCGGGACGGCGATGCCGATATGATCGAGGAGGAAGCGGGGAGCCGCGCCCGTCATGAGGTCTCCGTCTCCTCTCGTCGCCGCGCTCTCAGGGCGGCGACCTCCCGCCTGAGAAAGCTCACGATCTCTTCGAGCGGGGTTCCTGGGGTGAAGATCCCGCGGAAGCCGGCTTCCAAGAGGGACGGACGGTCTTCGGGGGCGATGATGCCCCCGCCGAAGAGAACGACGCGTCCCAGGTCGATTCCCGCCTTCTCGAGAGCCCGGGCCACTTCGGGGAAGAGGGTCAGATGCGCTCCGGAAAGGTTCGAGAGGCCGACTGCATCGACATCCTCCTGGAGGGCGGCCCGCGCCACGGCTTCCGGCGAGGCGCGGGTGCCGGTGTAGATCGCCTCCATGCCCGCGTCGCGGAGGGCCCGGAGGATCACCTTGACTCCGCGGTCGTGGCCGTCGAGGCCCGGCTTGGCCAGGAGGACTCGGATGGGCCGCGCGGCCTCATCCGCGGCGGTTCTCGGTTTCACCGCCCGCATTCCCGTCCGATTCTCCGGGCTCCGCCTCGGTGACCTCTCCCTGGACTCTCTCATGGGCTTAATCACCCCCCCGAATCTCGCCGAAAACCTCGGCCAAGGCCGCCATGATCTCGCCGAGTGTCACACCACCCTCGGCGCAAGCGATGATGGGGGTCATCAAGTTTTCGGAACCAGCGGCCGCCGCCTTGAGCCGTTCGCGCAGCCGGGCGATGTTTCCGGAAGGCCGCGCGGCCTTGACCGCGACCAGCTTGCGGATCCGTTCGTCCTCGATCTGCGGATCGATCCGGAACGGGCGCACGGCGGCGTCGCCGGCCTCGCCGCGGTAGCGATTGACGCCGACAACGATGCGCCGCCCGGAGTCGACGTCGCGCTGGAAGCGGTACGCCGCCTCTTCGATCTCCCGCTGCAGCCGCCGGGACTCGATTGCGGGAATCGCTCCACCCATACGGTCGATCTCGGCAAGGCGGCGCAGCGCTCGGGCCTCCAGCTCCTCCGTGAGCCGCTCGACGAGCGGGCAGCCCCCCAGCGGATCGGCCACGTCCGCGGCGCCGCTCTCGTGGGCGATGATCTGCTGCGTGCGGAGCGCCAGGCGGGCGGTCGCCTCGGTCGGGAGTCCGATCGCCTCGTCGAAGGCGTTCGTGTGGAGGGATTGCGCCCCGCCGAGCACCGCGGCGAGGGCCTGGATCGTCACCCGCGCGGCGTTGTTCTCCGGTTCCTGGTAGGTGAGCGCCGAACCGGCGGTCTGGGCGTGGAAACGGAGCTTCTGAGCCTCCAGGTCGTCGATGGCGAAGCGCTCGCGCACGATCCGTGCCCACATCCGCCGCGCCGCCCGGAACTTCGCCACCTCTTCGAAGAGGTGCATCTGTGCGTTGAAGAAGAAGGAAAAGCGAGATGCGATCCGTGTGGGCGGAATTCCTCGGGCCCGAGCCGCCTCAAGGTACGCGATCGCGTGCGCGAAGGTGTAGGCCAGCTCCTGGTCCGCCGTCGTACCCGACTCGCGGATGTGGTAACCGCTCACGCTGATCGGATTGAACCGGGGGATGTGAGCGGCGCAGTGATCGAGGATGTCGACCGCCAACCGCATCGACGGCCCGACCGGAAAGCGGTGAGTCCTCCGGGCGATGAATTCCTTCAGGATGTCGTTCTGGACCGTGCCGCGGAGCTCCGAAGGATCGAATCCGCGTCGGCGCGCGGTAACGACGAGGAACGCCAGGAGAACCGCCGCGGGGGCGTTGATAGTCATGGAGATGCTCACCCGCTCGAGCGGGATCCCGCCGACGAGCTCCTCCATGTCCTCTACCGTGGAGATCGGCACGCCGACCTTGCCGACCTCGCCCCGGCAGATCGACGCATCCGAGTCGTATCCGACCTGCGTCGGAAGATCGAACGCTACACTCAAACCCGTCTGCCCTCGATCGAGGAGGTAGTGGAATCGGGCGTTCGTCGTACGCGGGTCGCCGAAGCCCGAGTACTGGCGCATCGTCCAGAGCCGCTCGCGGTACATCGATGCGTGGATGCCGCGCGTGAAGGGATACTCCCCGGGAGCATCGCCGTGGGCTTCCGGCGTTGCGCCGGTCCGGTAGAACCTATCGAGGGGGATCCCGGAGGGAGTCTCGATCGCGGGCTTTTCGTCAGGTTTCATACTCGACAAGCGCCGACCGGAGCGCGTGGGTCTTGCCCGCGCGGTCCCGGACGAGCAGTTCTCCTTCCTCTCCAACTCCGACCGCGACGCCGTTCCAGGCCGGTCTTGGGGGCGTCTCCACCCGCACGCCCCGCCCGATTCCGGTAAGCGAGTCGCCCACGAGAAGTGGGATCGAGGCGCCCCCGTCCAAGGCGTTGTACAGCGGCCAGAGTTGGTCCAGAACCCTCACAGCCAGCATCTCGGCGTCGAGCTCAGTTCCTCCCGCTTCCTCGACTGAACTGACCATGTTGGTCAGTTCAGTCGGCGGCCGGGCGGAGCGCAGATCGATGTTCAGCCCGATCCCAAGCGCCACCACCGTCCCGACCAGCGGCCGCGATGCCTGCCTCACTTCGCCGAGAAGCCCCCCGAGCTTCCTCCCCTGAAAGTAAAGGTCGTTCGGCCAGAAGAGGTCGATCGACCGAGCCCCCGTGGCTTCGAGGGCGCGACGGACGGCAAGTCCAGCCACCAGGGCCACGCCCCCGAGTCGATCGGGACCGGCCCGCGGCCTCAGGAGGACCGACATCCAGAGCCCCCCTCCTGAGGGGCTCCACCAAGCGTGCTGCCCTCTTCCTCGCCCTCGGCTCTGGGCGCGGGCGATGTGGACGGTCCATTCCGGCGCTCCGTCTTCCGCGGCGGCGAGGATCGTTTCGTTGGTCGATGTCACCTCGGGGAAGAGGTGAATCCGCCACGGGGGCGGCTCTCCATGGTCCGGGAGCTGGGTCAGGGGTCTTTCTCTCGAAAATGGGCGGGTGAAGCCGGAGGCCGCGCCCGAGGCTACACCCCACTGGAATTGACCTTATAATTTATATAGCATACGGGAGGATAGGGTCGACGGAAGAGGCCATGGTAGGAAAAATCAAAACTCCCTCCCTTCTAACGAGGACAGCTGGGGTAAGGACCAAGGACATCCTCGATGCCACGGGGATCACCCACCAGATTCTTTACCGGTACATCACACTTGGGCTGATCGAAGAGGCGGAGACGACGGAGGCGGGTCAGAGGCTCTTCCACCCCAAGACGATCGCGGCGATCCGGCTCATCCAGCGTCTGAACCAGACCGGCTATACGCTGCGGGACATCAAGGACATCTTCTTCAAGGAACGTCGGTTGACCGGCTCGGCGTTGTCGGTTACCAAGCGCCGGCGTCGCTCATCCAGGTGAACGGCGGGTCCGTCGGGCCATCGACCGCGGAGGGATTCACGCCCGCGGGGCGGCCGAACAAGGCCGCGCACTATCGTGCCGTTCTCTGGCTTCGCATCGGCGCGCTGAATAGATTCTCAAAAGCGGAACGAGCGCGTTGGGTGCGCGCCTCGACCGCGCGCAAGTCCCAGTTCACCATCTCGAACTGGTCGCAGTAATTCAGCGAGTCCCGGCTTCCAATGAAGGTCGTATTCTGGAGTTTGCAGGAATACGATTCGACTTTGTCGAAATGGTGACAGTTGAGGCAAGAATGCAGGTAGGATCCGCAGTTCTCACAGATCTGCCTCGCTCGCGGCTGACCGAATCCCTGCCAAGCCGCTCCGCACTTATGGCACTTCTTCAAGGTGCCTCCTCTCTCTCTTCTTCTTCTCCTGAGGGTCTCTCCCGGGGCAGCCGAGTTGCCACCCCGCACTTCTCTCACGACGCCGACCACGAGGCAGGTATCCTCCCGCCTGCAAGTCCATTGCTCTCCGAAGCCCCGGCTCGATCGCTGGCCGTCAGCGGTGGAGTCGTGGACACTCCCCAGCAGGCAGGAAGATAGTCGCCAGCTGAACTCGGATCGAACCGGTTCAGTGGAAACAAACCCCAAGCCTGGCGAAGGGACGAACTCGCCTCGCCGTTCAGGACCCGGAAGGCCTTTTCTTCACTTCAACGGCTGCCATTTCGCTCGACCGGGAGGGAGTCCAGTCTCGCGTCGACCCGCCGACTGGTCAGGGTAACTGCCATCGCATGGCCTGCCTTCGGCTTTCAAAACCAACCTGCCAGTCGAAAGACAAAGGCAACTGCCCGAGCGACCGTGCAAGCAACACTACCCAGAACCGCTCTGCTGGAAAGCCCGCGCCGCGCCTGCTTCTTCAGGCCGGCTCGGCCTTCCAACTTTAGGGAAGGCTTTTAGCCATTCTCGATCGAAAAGTCAACGGGTTTCCCATCAATCCCCCTCAGAATTCCCCTGAAGCTCTCGTTGCCAGTTTATAAATTGTAAAGGGAACCGTACCGGCCTGGGCGTACTCCATCGCGGATGCAGCCCGCCCGGGTCTGGCCAAGGCAGGTCGTCCGGAGGAATCGTGGGGGGCTGATCCGCTCGCCAAGGCCGCGGCGATGAAGCCGACTGCGACCGAGGGGCTCGGCAGAGGACGGAGCGAGAGCGCGGCGGCTTATCGCCGCTGGAGGATATCCCCGCGATGAAGCGACCAACCGGGGCTCGTTCAGGCGTTTCTGGGGCCGATCGATTGAATTCTCCGCTTGATTTTTTCCGATAGGAGGGATACGCTTTCAAACTTTTCCGCCTGAGCCATCTCGGTTGCGGAATCCCCTCTTCACTGGTTGACTGGCCACGAAAGGGCCCGACGGCTGGGCTCTGGAGCGGTTCCGGGGGGAGCAAGGTTTGTCCCCTCCGGGGGATCGCTCCTCAAGGGGCGGGTGCCGGTGGTGGACACTGGCGGCATCTTTCGGCAGCACCGAGTGGCGTGGCATTTGCCGGTTCGGAGCTGCGGCCCGCCGGCGTTGAGCGAGACACAGATTTGGCGACAGGTATGGCGACTGCAATCAAGAATCAGACGGCGATGGAGAAGACCCGCAATTTCGGGATCATGGCTCACATCGACGCAGGGAAAACGACGATCTCCGAGCGCATCCTCTTTTTCTGCGGCAAGATCCACAAGATCGGGGAGGTCCACGATGGCGAGGCCACAATGGATTACTTGGAAGAGGAGCAGAAGCGTGGCATCACGATCACCAGTGCCGCAACGCAGTGCTTCTGGAAGGGATTCCGCTATAACCTGATCGACACGCCAGGCCATGTAGACTTCACCGCCGAAGTCGAGCGGTCGCTGCGGGTTCTGGACGGCGCCGTGGGCGTTTTTTGTGCCGTGGCGGGTGTGGAAGCTCAGTCGGAGAAGGTCTGGAGGCAGGCCCACCGCTATCGTGTGCCAAGGCTCTGCTTCATCAACAAAATGGACAGGATCGGCGCGAGCTTCGGAAAGGCGATCGAATCGATCCGCAAAAAGCTCGGCGCGCGCCTGGCGATCGTCCAGGTCCCGATCGGCGCCGAAAAGGAATTCGTCGGCGTCATCGACGTAATCGAGGGGCGTGAGATCCACATGTTCGACGATGAGGACAACCCGCAGCGCGAGATGCCCATCGCCGAGGAAAGGAAGGTCGCGTACCTGGCCGCGCGCGAGGAGCTGCTGGAAGTTCTCTCCGAGATCGACGATGACATCTGCGAGAGATTCCTGGGCGGCGAGGAGATCGATGTCGCGACGATCCGCAAGGTGATCCGTGCCGGGACCGTGGCCGGAACGATCAATCCGGTCCTTTGCGGCGCCGCCTTGAAAAACCGCGGCGTGCTGCCACTTCTCGATGCGATCGGCGAGTTCCTACCTTCGCCTCTCGATCGGCCGGTCAGCGGCCTCGATCCGAAGGTCCCGAGCGAGACGATCGAGAGGGTGGTCAGCGCCTCCGAGCCCTTCTCCGGCCTGGCGTTCAAGACCATTTCCGACAAAAACGGAGACTTGACGTTCATCCGGATCTATTCCGGCGAGCTGAAGCAGGGCGATCAGGTTTACAACCAGACGCGCCAGGAGGACGAGCGCATCGGGCGGATTTTCCAGATGCACGCCAACAAGCGGACCGCCCTCGAAGAAGGCGCATCCGCTGGCGACATCGTCGCCGTCATCGGCCTAAAGTACACGTACACGGGAGACACTCTCTGCGATCCGAAGAGACCGATTCTCTTCGGCGCCATGCAGTTCCCCGAAACGGTCATCTCGCAGGCGATCGAGCCTTCGACCGCGATGGAGCGCGACCGGCTGGCCAACGCCCTCGCGACCCTCGAAAGGGAGGATCCCACCTTCAAGCGGCGCGTGGATCCGGAAACGCAGCAGATGGTTATCTCCGGCATGGGCGAGCTGCACCTGGAGGTTCTCACCAACCGGCTCCTCAACGAGTTCAAGGTGAACGCCAAGGTCGGAAAGCCGCGCGTGGCCTATCGCCAAACCATCGTCGGCACGGCCGACGTCGAGGGCCGCCACATCAAGCAAAGTGGCGGCCACGGCCAGTACGGAGTGTGCAAGGTTCTGTTCGAGCGTGGGGATCGCGTGCAGTTCGAGTTCGTGAACGAAATCGTGGGCGGTGCGATTCCCCGAGAGTACATTTCCTCCGTCGACAAAGGGATTCGCGAGGCCTGCGAGCGTGGCGGCGAGCTGGGATTCCCCTTCGTCAACATCCGCGCTCGCCTCTACGATGGCAAGTATCACGACGTCGACTCGAGTGACATCGCCTTCCAGCTCGCCGGGAGCTTGGCTTTCCGGGCCGCCATCGAACGGCTCCAGGTTATCATCCTCGAGCCGCGCATGCGCTTCGAGGTGGTCATTCCTCCCGAGTTCATGGGCGAAGTCGTCGGAGACCTCAACAGCAGGCGGGCGGAGATCCGTGAGCTCGTGACGGACGACGCCTCGGTGAGGATCATTCGCGGACTGGTCCCGCTTGCGGAGATGTTCAGCTACGCGACCACCCTGCGGTCCATGACGCAGGGGCGTGGGACAAGCTCGCTCGAACCGGCGGAGTACTCGCCGGTGCCCGCGTCGGTGGCCGAAGTGGTCCGCAAGGAGCGGCTCAAGGCCCTCGCCGCGCAAAAAAAATAGCCCGACCGGATCATGACCAGCTCGGCCCCGACCAGCTTGGCTATGCGAGCGACGCTTCCCGGTGCTCCTTCCGTTTGACGAGACCCCCCCGGCGTACATCCGCCGCGAAGCTGTGAACGCCCCGTGTGGGCCGCTATAATGCCGCCGCTGAACGTTGAGCACGGATCGGCGCGGATCGGGTGGACAGCGGGTAAACACTAGGCTGCCGCAGCATGGCTCGATTGGTGATTTTCGATGACCGGGTGAGAGGTCTGGAGCTGCCCCAGCGGCCGGTCCTCATCGGACGTTCTCACAAGAACGACATTCCGATCAACGATCAGCTCCTCTCCCGAAAGCACTGCTCCGTGGTCCCCTATGGGAACGGCTACCGCCTCCTCGACCTCAAGAGCTCGAACGGCACGTACCTGAACGGCACGAAGGTCCAGGAAAAGGCGGATCTCAAGGTCGACGACATCATCGAGATCGGCGACACGGTGATCGTCTTCCTCGAAGAGGGTGTCTGGAATCGAGGCGAGGCGCTGGCCCGCTTGCGCAATCCTCTCAAGGCGCAGGAGCTGGTCGGCCGGATCAAATCGCACCATCGTGCCGGCAGGAAGGACCTGAAGATCCCGCATTTCGCCATTCGCCCGGAAGGGGTCCGTGCCGGACAAGCGGCGGCGAAACCGACCTCCTCGGCGACGAACTCCCGTAGGCTGCGAAAATCCGGAAAGCGGGCCGGCGCGCGGCTGACCGAACCCGACGTCTTTGCCGACCTCGAAGACGTGCTGGTCGCTTTCATCGCCCATCGAGCTGCCCTCCTATTGACGCAAAATTCGTCCCGACTCCGCGAAATCGTCCGCGGCGCGCTCTCCGAAGTCCTTCGCCCCGCTTCCGGCGCCGGTCAGCCGGCCGGTTCCACCCTCGAGGCAAGGATCCGGAACGCGTTGAGAGGCCGGCTAACTGCCAAGGGAACACCGGCCGGAGTCGAAAAGGTAGAACCTCGGAAGGACGGCGGAGCCCCGGGCAAGGCCGTCGGCGACGGGGAGGCGAGCGGTGGAGGCCGCTGAGCCCGATCCCGCTCGGGGAAAGCCGGAGAAGCGGCCCGACGAGAGGCCGGGGGAGTGGAAGGCGAAGGAGCCTCTCTCCGCCGCCGAGATTCGCGGTCTCCTCGGAGATGAGGCCGCCGCCGATCCCGACGTCCCTGCTGCGGCCGGAGATCGAGGTTCGGCCCTGCGGCGGCGCGTTCTCCTCGTTTCGCGGGATGAAGACGAGGTGCGCCTGCTCCGCGGCGTCCTTGGAGGACTCGGGATCGACTGCTCGGTCGTTCGAAACCCGTTCAGCGCCCTCGACCAGATCCGCCTCCGTGGCTTTGATGGGGTCATCTCGGACTTCGACCTCTGGTCCTCGAGCGGGGAGTTGCTTTTCCAGCGGCTCGGAGCGAGCGCGGCGGCCCCGGTCGTGTTCTTATGCGCGGGGGCCGAAGCCGCCGGCGCCGCACGGGCTGCGGGCGCGGCGGAGGTCCTGCGGAGGCCGCTCCAGCCGCGCGACCTTGCCGCGGCTGCCGAGCTGTTCGGCGCGGGCCGGACCGCCGAGACGCCCGCCGCCGAGCACCCGCCCGAGCCGCCGCCCTCGATCCGGCGCCGAACCGAGCTTGCCCAGCCGCCTGAGCCACGAGCAGCGACCCCACCCGTGCGCGCGACCCAGACCGCAGAAGCGGGGGAACTGGCATGGCTGCGGTTCTTCTTCGAAGTCCGCCGCCTGCTTCGCGCGGAGCCCCCCGGCCGCCGCCGGATCCCCGTGATCCTCTCCTCCTTCGCGCGGGAGCTGGGGTGGGAATCCTGTGGGGTCGCTCTGGCGCGTGAAGATACCTGGTGGGTTTCCGTTCGACCCGGAGCCGTCGAGATCCTCTCCCGCCTCGGGGCGGCCTTGTCCGTCGGGCCGCCGGTCGGTCCGCCGCAGGCGAACGTCGGACCTTCTGCACCGGCTGCAGTCGGCCACCCTACGTGGGTGGGAGTCGAGGATGGATGCGTTACCGCATGGTGGGGGCAGGACGGCCGCTCGGGCGTCTTCATGGCCCTCCCTCCTGAGTGTGGCGGCAACGCTCCCGTCCCCCTGCCGCCGGTCCCGCGGAAGTTCGTCGACGAACTCGCCGTCCTCATCGCGGAGGCCGGGATCGGGTAGCGCGTTCTCGCCGGGCGAGAACGCGACTCCCATCTTGTAGTTGCCGCGCGAGCCGCTTACGCGCAGCGAATTCTGGAGGTTTTCTTCAGAAGCCCGGGCCGACTTCGCACGGTTCGCAGTGACTAGCGTCGATTCGTACGCGGTGCGGGTCTGGCTGGACCCGGACAAGCTCGCCGCGCGGCAGCTCACCACGCGGGACGTGACCGCGGCGCTCGAGCGGCAGAACGTGCAGGTGGCGGCCGGCCAGCCGGCACCGGCCTCCATTTCGCCCGTAAGCCAGGCGGGCGAAGCGGGCGCCGTCAACTGATTCTCACGGGAGTGGGGGGGCGATGCTTTCATCTCGCGCATTTCCCGTCGTTGGATCTCTTGCTCTCTCCGGTCGGGGATTACGCGGCTTGTTCGGCGGCGTCACACTCTGCTCCTGCGGATGACCATTTCCCGAGCCCGCCCGTGCTCGGCGATCTCTGCATCCTACGGCCATCCGACACCCAGCGCGGGCGCCTCGATGGTGAGCACCTGCCCCTTCCGCGCTCGCACAACGTCGAGGATGCTTTCCATGCCGCGCCGCTCGGTAGCTATCAGGAAGAACCTGCTCTCCGATTCGACAGGCATCCATCCGCGGCGCAAGCCGCCTCCGACGCGCGGCGGCCGGCGCCCGCTGGATCGCGAGCCCTCCTGACCGCTCGCGATTCGGAAGCGTTTCCCATCGCGCTCAAGTCGCGCGAGGAGCCGGCGGGCTCCTTGAACCAGGGTTATGACCTCGGCTCCGCTCGCTCGAGCCCTCATCTAGTTAGACGTCACGGCGCGCTCCACCAGGCAGGCGGAGGCCAGGCGGCAGCAGACTAGCTCGTTGCTTTGCGTATGCCGTTTTCATCGTACTCGGCACCGCGCTCCCCAAGTAGGCGGTTGTATTCACTCACTAGGGCTGATGCCACTTCTTCGGCGCAACGGCATGTCTTCAAATAGGTCGGGCCCCACTCACTGTCCCGAGAATCGATCTCGCGTCGATAAAAGTACCCCAGTGCGGGCACGAACCACGCCCAGAGCTGTACCAGATTCAGGCAGTGATCAACATTGAGTACTGGTTCGGGCCGCCCAATCGAACCAAGCATATAGCCGTTCCCATCCCTCCATCGCTCTACGATTTCCTTCTCTCTGCGACAACCGCAGCGGATGAACACTCGAAGGCTAACGGAGTACTGCTAGGCGGTAGGCGAGTCTTCGCCTCCGGATGGCTCTACGACCCTCTGCCACCGGGCCGAGTCGCCTGTCAGCGGGGCTGCGACGCCTGTCAGCGGATTTGTAACGCGTTCGAGTCGCCGCGCGCTGCGGCCGGACGGCCGTGCAATGCCTTTCAGTCCGCGCGCGACGCCGTTCAACGGACCTACGATGCTTTTCAGCGCCCAGGCGATGCCCTTCAGCGTCCATGCGATGCTCTTCAGCGTCCATGCGATGCCCTTCAGCGTCCATGCGATGCGCTTCAGCGTCCATGCGATGCGCTTCAACGTCCATGCGATGCGCTTCAACGTCCATGCGATGCGCTTCAGCGTCCATGCGATGCGCTTCAACGTCCATGCGATGCGCTTCAACGTCCATGCGATGCCGTTCAACGTCCATGCGATGCGCTTCAGTCCCCCTGCGACGCGGCTGGATGGCCAGGCGACGCTCTACAATCGCCACGCGACGCTTTGCAACGCACAAGGGATGCCTTGCAATCGCCACGCTATGCGGCCGGATGCCCACGCGAAGCGTTTCAAACGCCACGCGAAGCCGTTCAAACGCCCGGCGAAGCCGTTCAAAGGCCACGCGAAGCGGCCGGATGCCCACGCGAAGCGTTTCAAAAGCCACGTGAAGCGTTTCAAACGCCGCGCGAAGCCGTTCAAACGCCAGGCGCAGAGCCCGGAACGCCAGGCGGAGCGCTTCCATCGCCAGGCGGCGACCTTCAATGAGCGCGCGACGGGACGCCGTATCACCGTCCGCTGCAACTGCTTGTCCAGGGTTTTGAGCTCGGCTCCGCTCGCTCAAAACCTCATCGTGTTAGCCAGCCACTACCGCATCCTGTACACCACCTCCGTGACCGAGTGGGAGGGTAGCTCGAGCGCCGCGCCGGCCGCCGGCGGGTCGATGGTCCTCAGGGACGCCGCCTCGGGCTCTCCGATGGAGTTCCGCGTCATGTAGGAGGGGCCAGCGACAATCCGGGCCCGCAGCGGGCGGGCGGCGGCGCCCTTCATCGCGACTTCCACCGAGACTGCATCGCGGGGGTGCGTGTTGATGGCGATCAAGCTCAGCTCCTCTCCTGTCCCGTCGAGGAGCGCGACTGCGTCGATGTCCGGCGCGTCCTCGACGGCGGCGATCCCTCGCTCCTTCGCCGTGTATCGGCCGCAGCGCACGTCGCTTGGCACCGGGCGCAGGCCCAGCATGGTGCCGTAGAGCACATGGGCGTGGTGGACGGGCTGGCCGAAGACGACCTCCCGCTGCTTCGAGAGGCCTCCGCCATCGAGCAAGGCCTCATTTTGGCCCGGCGCGATGACATCCTCTCGGTCCAGAAATCGCGCTTCGGTCCGATCGACCGCCCGACTGAGGCCGCCGTTCTCGGTCTCAATGACCTTCAGCGGTTTCGAGAGCTTCACGCCCGTGCCCTCGTCGTCACCAACCTGGCGGACTTTATCGGCGGCCTCTCAAGCTGACTTACAGTCCGAAAACCGCCGTGTTTCGTCGGCCCTGTTCCCACGACCTTCCGGTAAGTCTCGCCCCGTCGCTTTACCAGTTCCTCCACGCGCCGGCCGTTTGCCGCCTGGGGTGAGCATTGTATATTTCTCTGCTATTCCTAGCTCACGAGTACTTGCCAGCAGCGTCTCCGGAGGTCTCTTTTCATGGGCGCAATGAGGAAGATCGTACTGCACTGGACGACAGCCGCCCTCCTTCTGGGGTCGGTCCCTGCCGTTGGGCTGGGAGACGAGCCGTTCCGGCTGGAGAATCGCCTCAGCGAACTCGAGTTCGAGAAGGCTCGACTCCTGGTCGCCCTCGCGGATGCCTTGTCGGCCGAAAGGGCCGCCTTGCAAGGAGAGCGACAGGCTCTCGATGAAAAACAGGCCCTCAGCGAAGAGCTGTCGCGCAAGGAATCCGCCCTTCAGACGGCCACCGAGCAGCTCCAGAAGGCCATCTCCGACGGTACGGAGTTGGAGAAGGCCCTGGCGGAGGTCCGCGACTCGGAGCGCAGGATCCGCGAAGTCCACGAGAAGGTGAAAGGCATTGCTACATCCGCCAACGAGCAGCTCGAGGACCTGCGGCAGAAGATCGAAGCGATCACCAAGGAGCGCAACAAGCTCCTCGCGGACGGCCAGGGACTCTCCAAACAGCTCGACGTCGCGACGAGGGAGCTGGACGACATCAAGAGCGAATTGACCAAGACCCGAGCCGTCGTCCGTGCCTTCCAGGAGAGTCCCGCCGCGGGTGCCGGTAGCAGCGATCCCGCGCTTCGGGCCAGGATCCTGGAGCTCGAGATCGCCCTGAGCAAAGCCGAGCAGGCGGCTCGGAAGGCCGACGGAGGCGATTCGAGCGGCGCTGCAAGCGCACAGGCCGCGGGGACAGCCGGAGCGGCCCAGCTCTGGCGTGGTGGTCCCCACGATCCAAAGGTCCTCTGGAAGGGGCTCGTCTCGCTCGCACACGAGCGGTACGCGGACGCCCTCGAGGGGCGGTTCCGTGGGGATTCCTTCGACTGGGCGGCCGTGGGCGTCCTTTCGGGGGGACTGCTCTTCGCGTTGCATTTCCTGATCTCGCGGTTCCGAATCAAGCGGCTCCGACGGAAGCTGAAGGCGTACGAAACGGGAAGGAAGCCAGTCCCCGCGGTGAAAGACACCGCCGAGAGCGAAGAGTCGGTCGCCTCGCCGGCGGGGGAGGGGGCACCGGCACGGCCTCCAAGCCGCCGGAACATCTACCTGCCTCGAGAGGACAGGGAATTCTCGGCCATCATCTCGGCCGCGAAGCCCAGCAAGGAACCGTCCGAGGGGGAGGAGCGGACGCGAGCCGAGAAGGGGCCGGTTGCCCGTCCCTCAGCCCCGCCGACCGGTTTGTCGAGGGAGGTCAAGCCGCCGGTTGCGGGCCCCTCGCGGGACCCCAAGCCGCAGCAGGCAGGCTCCCTCCGAGACGTCAAGCAGCCAGCCGTAGCGGAACCTCGACGCGTCATTGGCGCCGCATTCGGGGAGTCGTTCGGTCAGCGCAAGCCTTTCCAGCCGGCGCCGGATCGTCCTGGTGCCGGACCGGCGCCCCGCGCGCCCGCAGCCCCGCCGGCGCCCGCGCCGCGTCCTCAGGCGAGAGAACCGGAGCCCGAGGACGAGATGGCGAACACGCAGATCATCTCTCCGCTCGCCGGCATCGAAAAAAGGCCGGTTCGCGGAAAAGGTCCTTCGTCCCCTGCTCGCGAAGAGCCCTCCGACGAGGGGGACAAGGATCTCCTCAACGAGTTGAAGGACATCATCAACAAGAAGTTCGACGAACTGACCCAGTGATCCGTCATTCCAGGTGGTTTCCGCTGCTGCGGAGCCGGGATCGACGGCTCACATGGCTCGCGGGGATTCTGGGAGGAGGTCGCTGGACCCACTTCCGCCCGGGAAGGTCGGCCGTTCCGATTTGTGGCGGGCAACCCGGAGCAGGGTCAGAGTTGGGTGGGTAGAAAAGGAAACCGGCCGGAAGGACCTGCTCGGTTCTTCCGGCCGGCTCCGTTCCATCGGGGTGGGTCGAAACCGAGCGACCCCCCGCGTGGACTCGACTTCGGCTCCTAGAAGCCGATCCGGCCAGACCGGGAGCGGGAGGTGGCGCTCCGCCGTGCCCGGCGGCCAGCCCTCGAGGCCCGAGCCGTCCTGCGGCTGGCTCTCCGCGTGGTGCGCCGAATTGCGACGCGCCCGCTCCGTGCAGTCCTCTTCGACTTCGAACGACGCTTCCCGCCGGTCTTCCGGTTGGGCATCTGAAAAAACTCCTTGCGGGGTGTGCCCGCGAACTGAGACGGACTGTTCGGCCGGCGCGGACCCGAAAAGGCCCGCGGCTGAGCCGTTCTCCTTGCGGAAGTCCCGCTCAATCGGCTCAAGGTACCTTGGGCCGGCTTGCGCTGCGACGAAACCGTTTCGGAGAACTCGAACGAACGATTTGCCAGCCTATATCGTCGGTTTCGGGCCGGAAACTTTGCACCTATGCGGCCCCTCGTTCGGTTTCGGCCCCTCCCACGACCATGACTCGGAATTTAATTTCCGTTCTTCGTCGCCCCGATCCGCCCCCTATAATGGCCGCCTCGGTGGGTTTGGAGCGTCGCGACGGAGATTGGAAGGAAAAGAAAGAGGGGTTCTCAGGAATGATGTTCTGCCGTCGGTTTGCGGTTCGGGGCCGAACCGTGGGCGTCGGGGCGGTTCTTTGGATGGGTTGGCTGTCGGCGTCCGGCATCGTGCAGGCCCAGCCGGCGTACACGAAGCTCCGGATCAACGAGATCATCGCCAACAACAACTCCGTGTCGCCGACGAACTGCAACTGCCGCCACGTGGACATGGTGGAGGTCTACAACCCCACCGACGAACAGGTCCTACTCTACTGGGAGGTGCCGAATCCCGGCGGGCAGGGAACTCAGAAGCTCTCCCTCGCGCTGAGCGACGGAACCACCGTTTGGAAGTTCCAGTCCCGGCACAAGATCAATCCCGGGGATCATTTCGTCGTGTTCTGCGATGCGGTAGACGGCAAAGCGGCCGAATGCAAGAGCACCGACCAGTGCAGCGTGCTCCCGGAACAAGCCTTCGATGAAGCTCACGCGACGTTCGGCCTCGACCGCGATGGCGAGACCGTTTCGCTGCTCGGACCCGATGGCGCTCTCATCGATGAGGTCACCTTTCCTCCGCTCTTCGGCGATGTCTCTTACGGCCGATTCCCCGACGGCGCCGACAACTTCGTTTTCAGCGCGAAAATATCCGCGGCAAGCGATGCCACGACGTTCGGCACTTGCCAGCGGCCTCCGACCTTGCCGGGGATCGTCTGCAGCGGGTCGCCGAACTCCTCGGGATCGAACGTCCCTCCTCAAATCGACCTCGCCGATTACGAGCCGGCTGCCCCCCTCTCCGGCGAGAAGATGATGGTCCGGGCCGAGGTGAAAGACGAGAAGCTCCCCGACCCCGCCGACATCACGCGGGCGGAGATCGTCTACCGGGCCGACGGAGGATCCGAACAGACGGTGGGACTCTCATTCGTCGGCATCGAGACCAACGACGTGAACCTCCTCGACCAGTGGTCGGTCTGGGAGGGGGAGCTTCCGGCTCATGGTGAGGGGACGGTGGTGGATTTCTATCTGCGCGTTGTGGACCAGGGCGGCAAGTCCGGGACGGCCCCCAAGCGGATTTGCCCGTATCCCACCGGCCCGTGCGAACTGGACCCGAGGACGAACCAGTTTCCCGGCGGCTGCAGCGAGGAGTGCCAGGTTCCGTATCGCTTCGTCGTGGGGTCGGCCTACGCCGGCCCGCTCGTGATCAACGAAGTCGTCCCCGAAAACCACGGCCTCATCCCCGACCCGAGTGAGAGCTATCCCTGTCTCGACGAAAACAATAAGCCCGACCCGAGCCAGCGCTGCCACTTCGATGACTTCATCGAAATCTACAACGCTTCCGGCGAGGACCAGGACCTCGCCGGCCTCGTCTTGACGAGCCGCCCGCTTCACGCCGCCCAGGGATGGCGGTTCCCGGACGGCTCTCTGATCCGCGCAGGGCAGCACTTGGTGGTCTGGGTCGACGGCGACGGCGCGTACGAACAAGGGAGGGTCGACCCGAACAACCCTTCCGAGCAGGCGTTTCACTCCGATTTCGGCGTGGATGGCCGTAGCGACGAGGTTTTCCTCTTCGCACCGAAGGAGGGGCCCGGGAGCCAGACGGTGTACCTCATGCTGGATGGAATGCGCTGGGGCCGGCCTGGAGAACCGATCGACACCCGGGGGACCTTCGTCCCCTCTGGGGCCGTTTGGAAATTCTTCAAAGGTTCCGGCCAGAACCCACCCGATCGGCCGGATCCCGACAATCTCTCTGTCCTGTTGCCCTGGACTCACCCGGGATATGTCGATCAGACCTGGGATCAGGGTCCGACGGGGATCGGCTACGGCGCGCCCGGCCTCGCCACCGTGCTCGCCGACATGCGCGGCAGCTACCTCGCCGTCTTCTGCAGAGCGACGTTCACTGTCCCGGACGAGCTATTCGAGCGAAAGAGCGACACGGCGCACCAAGTTCTCGTCAAGCGCCTCTTCCTCGAAATCGAATACGACGATGGATTCCTCGCCTACCTGAACGGCCGGCCGGTGGCCCGCCGAAACCTCGTCCGGGGCGGCTACGCCGATGCGGCCACCAAGTCGATCTCGGCGACCCGGGAGCTGTTCGACATCACCGAAGCGAAGGATGGCCTAATGAAGGGCGCCGGCGAGAACGTCCTTGCGGTCGAAGTCCACAATGCCACGCTGGATGGAGATGACCTTGTCTTCAAAGCGCGTCTCTTCTGGGGCATCGAGGGGCTCGGTAACGATGAGGCTCTGGCCCGCTTTCCCGACGGAGCGATCGACGGCCGCGAGTACAAAGTGGCCGGAGCTTCAGTCACGCCCGGAGCGGCAAACAAACCGCCGTTCAAGCTCTTTCGCCGCGGGGACGTTGGTTCGCCGTCTGACGGACTGACGGACATCAGTGACGCGATCGCAATCCTGAATTACCTGTTCCTCGGAGGGAACGACCCCGAATGCCTCGACTCCGCGGACATCGACGACAACGGCTCGGTCGACATCAGCGACCCCGTCAACCTTCTGAGCTACCTCTACCTCGGTGGAGAGCCCCCGCGGCCGCCCGGCGCCGCCGACTGCGGGCCCGACGGAACCCAGGACGACCCGCTCCTCGAGTGCAGCGACAAGAACTGCAACTAGTCTTTCACTCCCAGACTTTCAACTCCCCGATCAGTTCCGTCGTCTTTCCGGCCTCCACGGTCACCTCGAGCGGCTTGTCGCCCGCATCGAGGCCTTCGTGCACGAGCTTCACTTCGTACTTGCCCGGCGGGATCCCTTCGATCCGGTACTTGCCCTCAATCGAAGTGACGGCGAAGAATTCGTGCGGGAAGACCCAGACGTGCGCTTCCATCCAACCGTGGGTCGAGCACTTGATCGGCGTCTGGCCCGGGCGGTTCAGCTTCTGCTCGATGACCTGCTCGGGGCTCGAGATCGCCACGTTGAAGGTGTTCGTCATCACCCCCATTGCCGAGTGGAGGACTCCCTTATCCTGAGAGGTGATTCTGAGGACCGAACCCTGCGTCGTCGCCTGGACATGCGGCACGAACCGGCAGTGCTGATTGTCGAGGGAGATCTTCCGGGGCGCCGGTTTCGGGGCCCCGGGAACTTTCGCGAGGGCCATGACCGCGTTCTTGACGGCGTTGTCGGGGCCGAAAATGTGCCGCTCGTATGGAATCTCCGCCCCGCAAACGGCTCGGTCCTTATGGCTGGGCTCGACCGCGAGCGGCTTCATCTCGGGAAGCTTTCCCTTGAGGACGACACGGCCTGCGATGGCACCGGTCGCCTTTGGATCGGCGTTCTTCAGCCCTCCGATCGACGGACCGAGGGCTTCGGACTTCTTTTCCTTTTCCGCCGCGGTTTTTTCACCGGACTTTTCAGTGCTCTTTTGGGCGTTCTTTTCGGCGCCTTTTTCAGCGGCTCGCTCAACCGCCTTCTCCGCGCCGGCCTGCGCCGCACCGGCCTGCCCTGCGCCGAGCGGCTCGGGCTCCGCGGAGGCGAGGAGCGGACCTTCGAATGGGTCCGCCGCGGCGCAGCAGGGCTGCGGCCCCGCCGGCGCTTCGCTGTTCCTACTGAGAATCCCATGGCCGGCGATGAGAAGAAGACCGAGGCAAACCAATGAAACGCAGAACGCCTTCATCGTGAACTGCATGAAACCTCCAGTAGTTGGTGGGAGTGGCCGGTCATTGTGGTGGACGATCCCCCATCTGGCAAGAGGGGCGAAGGGCGAGCTGTCCGGATTCCGCGCCGCGTCAGCGTCGTGGACCCCCCCTGTCGTCGTAGACCCCCCGCGTCCTCCTGTTTATCATGTACGACTTTCCCGGCCCCGCATTCAGACGACTGATGGAGTCCCACATGACGCAACAGAGTTCCTTGAGTCGACGCGAATTCGTCAAGAAAACCGCTCTCACAGGCGCCCCGGCCCTGCTGAGCCTCTCCGCTTCCTCTCTCGGCCTGCTTTCGGCGAGGGAGCCGGGCGGGCAGATCCAGGTCGGATTCATTGGCGTGGGGGGGCGGGGGAGCAGCGTCCTTGCGGCCATCAATAACAACGTCTCGGCGTCCAACGTCCGCGTCGCCGCGGTCTGCGACATCGACGCGGGCCGCAGGGGCCGTGCCATCGAGCGCTGTCCGAGCCCGAAGCCCGACGCCGTGGAGGACTACCGCAAGCTCCTCGATCGCAAGGACATCGACGCGGTCTTCATCGCCACCCCCGTTCCGCTCCACTCCGAGATGGCGAGCGCCGCCTGCGCCGCCGGCAAGCACATCTACTGCGAGAAACCCCTCGGCCGCACTCCCGAGGAAGTGGAGCGTGTGCGCAAGGCGGTGAAAGCCGCGGGGAACATCAAGTTCCAGGTCGGCTTCCAGTGGCGTTACCAGGAAGTGTGGCAGCGCTCCATCGACCTCGTTCAGAAAGGCGAGATCGGCAAGGTGCTTTTCATCAAAGCGCAGCGCCACATGACGAACGATCTCGGGGCGGGGCATCCCCCCTGGTATTTCCAGCGGGACCTCTCGGGAGACATCATCGTCGAGCAGGCGATCCACGAGATGAACATCTTCTGCTGGCTCCTTGATTCCCATCCGCTGCGGGCGGCGGGGTTCGGAGGGATCAATAGGTTCGCAGGGACTCCGCCCGGGCGAACGGTGATGGACCACTACACCCTCTCCATGGAGTTCCTTCAGAGCGTCAAGCTCGCCTACACCCACTGCTTTTTCGCCCCGGCGGGCTTCGATGGGCTCCAGCAGCACGTCTACGGTGAGAAGGGGGGGATCGATCTCGTCGACGGCGTCCTCCATCAAGGAGGAAAGAAGACGCGCCTCGATGTCGACCGAAACGACGCTACGGAGGCGGGGGTGCGCCACTTCTTCAAGTGCATCCACGAGGACGGAAAGGTCCTCGCCGACGTCGAGGCCGGCTACCGGGCGACTATGACGGCGATCCTCGGCCGCACCGCGCTCCATAGCGGCAAGGTGACGGCGTGGGAGGAGATCGCCGGGCCGGCCGCCGGCTAGCGAACGGTCCGCTCCGGCAGGCGTCAAGTTGACACCGATCGATTCCGACATAAGATCAAGATCCTTTTTGCTTGCCACGGAGGTTTGAATGAAGCTCAACCAGTTCCGCCGCGGAATGGTCTTCCGCATGGATGGCGAAATCTGGCAGATCGTCCAGATGGATCTCAACACGCCGGGGAACTGGCGGTCCATGTTCCAGGTGAAGATGAAGAACATCCTGAGAGGAAACGTGCTGACGAAGCGCATCAGCCCGACCGAGGAACTGGACGACGTCTACCTCGACACGAACGACATGGAATACCTGTACCGCGAAGGAGAGAACTACGTCTTCATGGACTCGAAGAGCTTCGAACAGTTCACACTGACGCCTGAGCAGGTCGGGGACGCGGCCAACTACCTGAAGCTCAACGAGGTCGTGAAGGTCCAGCTGATCGAAGGGCAGCCGATCAGCGTCGAGCTGCCGCCGACGGTCGTCCTGGAGATCAAAGAAACCGAGCCCGCCCTCAAGAGCGCCACGGTCACCAACGTCCAGAAGCCCGCCACCCTCGAGACCGGCTCGATCGTGAAGGTCCCGAACTTCATCGAGGCCGGCGAGAAGGTGAAGGTCGACACCCGCACGGGGGAGTTCCTGGGGCGAGCGTAGCCGCTCATACGGGCCTTCGGCCCGAGAGCGGCTAGTGGTTTCGCGCTCAGTCGCCGCGCGGGCTCCCTGAAGGGGGCGTTCTTGGGTCTGTGGGGCGGCCGAGTGGCGGCGACGCACT